>Ga0209066_10003386_pt1 | contig 18259 bp, 20 predicted proteins | sample All_14_2_FD_187198 | JGI IMG/M metagenome (GOLD analysis project Ga0209066, IMG submission 187198) | Freshwater microbial communities in response to fracking from Pennsylvania, USA - Allegheny Zone_MetaG_DW_15 (SPAdes) (version 2) ... | reverse complement strand
ATCCGCCATCGATATTGAATCGTTGATCAGCAAGTTTGCCTTCGGCAGTGCCAAATAGGAGGAAGAGATGAGAATACGTTCCTGTTCTGCGATTCCGGTACTGCTGTGCCTGTGGGGCTTTCTCCTCGTCTCGTCGCTGTTTGCGCCGGCTGCAGTCGCCGCGGCTGCAACGCCCGACCTGCTGCTTGAAGACGAATACGGGTATGATTACGCCGACGGTCAGGGTGCGGATGAGATAGCCGATCCGCTCGAGCCATGGAACCGTGTCGTTTTTGTCTTCAATGACAAGCTGTACTTCTGGGTGCTGAAGCCGGTCAAAAATGTCTACGCCGAGGCGCTGCCGTACGATATCCGTGGGTGCATCGGTAATTTCGTCAACAATCTGGCCAGCCCGATAGTGCTGGTCAATACCCTGCTGCAGGGGAGATTCAGCGATGCCTGGACGGTTGTCTCCCGTTTCGGCATCAATACGGTGCTCGGGGTGTACGGTTTTGGCGACCCGGCCGCCAGTGAATTCGCCATGCCCCCTCCCGCGGCCGATTTCGGCCAGACGCTGGGCAGGTACGGGGCGGGGGCCGGGATCTATTTTTACTGGCCGGTCTTCGGTCCCTCGAATGTCCGCGATACTGTCGGACGGGTGGCCGATTATGCCGCCAACCCGGTGAACTACCTGGGATTGAACTCGGATGAGGCGCTCGGCTATTCCGGGACAGCCTTCATCAACCGGATGAGCATCGCCCCGGATGTGTATGAAGAGACGATAAAATATTCTCTCGATCCCTATGTGGCGATACGTCAGGCCTACCATGAGTACCGCAATGCCCGTATCCAGCGAGGCGGAACCGAGGGGAACGAATAGACGACCGCTGTACCACTTTCGGTCGAAGTCAATTTTTTACGAGGTGAAAGCTAGATATGAAAATCAGAACTGTCGTACTGCTCTTCCTGCTCTCGGTATTTGTGTGTCCGGTGGTGGATGCGGTTGAAAGCCCGACGGCCCAGTTGAAACCGACACTCAAATCGCTGACCGATCTTCTCGCCGATGAACGTCTGAAGGGGGATGCCCATCGTGATGAACGACGAGCGAAGATCATGAAGGCGATCAAGGTCGGCTTCGATTTTGAAGAGATGTCGAAGCGAATCCTCGGCCGAACATGGCAGGAGATTTCGACTGAAGAACGGGAATATTTCACTCACCAGATGATCAAGCTGCTGGAAAATATCTATGTCGGAAAACTGGAGAGCTACTCAGGCCAGCAGATTGATTTCCTGGAAGAGCGGGTGAAGGACAAAAGAGCCCAGGTCACGACTACCATCGACAATGAAGGAGTCAAGGTACCGGTCCACTACATCCTCAATCTGGATGACAGCAGATGGATGGTTTACGACATCAATATCGAGGGGGTCAGCCTAGTCGGCAACTACCGGGAACAGTTCAAGTCGATCCTGCGCACGGATAAATTTTCCGGGCTGATCAAGGTCATCGAGGAGAAGAACAGGAGCTTCGAGAAGGGGCAGGCAAGCCTGTAATGGAGCGACCGATTCCTGATCAGGCTGTGCGTCAGGCCTTTGACTTTCTTCATGCTGATGACCTGGCCGTCCTGCAGCCGGAACTGGTCGAGGTGCGGCTGGCGGCAGGGGAAACGCTGTTCCGGATCGGCGAGGTTTCGACGCTGGTGTACGTGCTTGTTGCCGGCAGACTGGCGGTACGGAAGATGACCGGCTTTGCCGACAAGATGCAGGTCGTGGCGCTGCTCGACCCCGGCGCCCCGCTTGGTGAGGGGGCCATCTTTGCCGGCCAGGTTCACGAAGCCACTGTCGCCGCCGTTGAAGATTCCCGTCTTGTCTCGTTCTTGGGCGAAAAACTGGATCTATTGAAGGATCGTTATCCGGAGCTGGCCTGGAAGATTGTCAACCGGCTCCTCTATGTCTCGCATCTCCGACTGAGAAAAAGTTCTGAACGGCTGGCACGGGTTCTGTAATCAATCGCGACGGATCCCGGACGGGACCGGGACAATCGGCTGCTGCCGACAGTCCGCCACCGGCGGCGGCAATACCAACGTGTTGTTCCGGTTTTTTCTCTAGCCATCGGCGTTGAAATTGATTATTATCGCTCTTTTTTCTCCACCTGATTTTCCCATCTGTTTTGAGGAGTGCAATGAGACTGCCATTTTCTGAAGTATTTCAGGAAGCGCGGAGTTTCAGTCCCTCCGGATCCGGTTGGTTTCCGAAAGATGAGGTGGAGTGTGTCGGCTCGCCGCAGGTTGTGTTGACGGCGAAAAGAAATGAGAAAAAGGTACTGCTCGGCGGGATCCTCAGATTCACCGCACTCCTACCCTGCGACAGATGCGGTAAGCTCGTCGAGTTCATGGTTGAGGAGGAGTTCGAGTATATTTTCACCCTTGATGAAAACGAAGCTGTCGAGTCCGCCGAGATGGAATGCAGTGCTGAGGACTGTTTGACTGTCCAGTTGCAGCAGCCCGTTATCGATCTTGGCGAAATCCTGAGGGAACAGGTTTTCCTGGCACTTCCTTTGAAGGTACTGTGCGACGAAGGGTGCAGGGGGCTCTGCCCGGTCTGCGGCGCCGAATTGCAGGACGACCATTGCAGTTGTGCCGACAACGGCCGGAATAGACCTTTTGATGTATTGAAACAACTCAGAAAAGAAAAATAGAAATCAAATTTATTCGGTAGTCACTGTTACCGAAGTGGAGGTAAATCATGGCCCTGCCAAAAAGAAGACATTCACATGCCCGAACTCACAAACGACGTTCCCACGATGCACTGAAGGCAACCGGGGTATCGCTCTGCTCCGAGTGCGGTGAGCCGAAAGAACCCCATCGTCTGTGCGCCAGTTGCGGCAAATACAAAGGACGTACCGTCTTCACTCTTGATGCCGAAGTAGAGTAGGAGCTTCCTGTGCACATTGCCCTGGACGCCATGGGAGGCGACCATGGTCCCGAGGAGTTGATTGCCGGGGCATTACTTGCCGTGGAGCAGGCGGACTTCCACGTCACTCTGGTCGGGGATGAAGCCCTGCTGGGGTCGATTCTCGGCAAGCGCGGTCCTGGTTCTTCAGCCGCTGCTCGCATCCGGATCGTTCACTCCTCACAGGTAGTCGAGATGAACGAGCATCCTGTCGAGGCGGTCCGCAAGAAAAAGGATTCCTCGATCATGGTGGCCGTTGACCTTGTTCGCAAGGGAGAGGCCGATGCCGTCGTCAGTGCCGGTAATTCAGGTGCCACGATGGCGGCGACGGTACGGGTGCTGGGACGGCTGGAAGGGATCTCCAGGCCGGGTATCGCTTCTTTTTTCCCCACCTTGAAAAAACCGGTCGTGTTGATGGATGTCGGTGCCAATGTCGATTGCCGCCCCCTGCATCTGTACCAGTTTGCCGTCATGGCCTCCTGTTTCTCCCGTATTTTTGATATAGGCAATCCCCGGATCGGCCTGCTCACGATCGGCGAGGAGGGAGGCAAGGGCAATCAGCTGGTCAAGGAAACCTACGCTCTGCTGAAGAACAGCTCGCTCAACTTTGTCGGTAATGTCGAGGGGCGCGACGTCTTTCGGGGGGATGTCGATGTCATCGTCTGCGATGGGTTCGTCGGCAATATCTGCCTCAAGATGAGCGAGGGGTTGGCCGAAGCGGCGATGCAGATGCTCAGAAACGAGATCGTCAAATCGCTCCCGGCCAAAATCGGCTACCTGCTGGCCCGGCCCGCATTCAACAGATTCAGGAAGCGGGTCGATTACGCCGAATACGGTGGCGCACCCTTACTCGGGATCAACGGCGTCGGCATCGTCTGCCACGGGGCATCGAGCGACCAGGCGATCAAGAATGCTATCCTGGAGGCGAGAAAGATGGTCAAGCACCAGGTCAACGCTGCGATCCTGAAGAGTCTTGCCGCCGATGACAACGATCGGCTGATGGAGTCGTGATGGGGACGGTTATCCTGGGAACCGGCTCGTATCTGCCGCAAAAGATCGTCACCAACGATGATCTGGCCAGGCTTGTCGACACCTCCGACGAGTGGATCCGGACCCGGACCGGTATCAGCGCCCGGCACGTCTGCGGCCAGGATGAACAGGCCTGCAACCTGGCGACGGCGGCGGCCCGGCGGGCCCTTGCCGCTGCCGGCGTGGCGGCCGAAGAGATCGGGGTGATCATCGTGGCGACGATGACCTCCCATACCCTGATGCCGTCCACCGCCTGCCTGGTGCAGAAGGATCTGGGGGCCGGCAATGCCTTCGCCTACGATATCAACGCCGCCTGTTCGGGGTTTCTCTACGCCCTTGACCTTGGAGACAAGTACGTTCAGGCCGATCATGCGCTGAAGGTCCTCGTTATCGGCACTGAAAACATGTCCTCGCGTCTGGACTGGTCCGACCGCAACACCTGCATTCTCTTCGGCGATGGGGCCGGGGCCGCCGTTATTGGATACCGTGAAGGAAAGCCCGGATATCTGGGATCAAAACTCCTCTCCGACGGCCGGCTATGGGATCTCCTGTACATGTACGCGCCGAAAAGCAGCAATCCCGATATCGATAATCAGGGCCACCCCGGAACGTGTATCGTCATGGAAGGGCGGGAGGTGTTCAAATATGCGGTCAAGGCCATGGAGGAAGCCGTCCATGGCGTCCTCGCCATGGAAGGACTGACGCTTGATGCGGTGAAGCTGTTTATTCCCCATCAGGCCAACAGCCGGATCCTGAACAAACTGGCGGACCGGCTGCAGTTGCCGGCCGAGAGGGTGTTTGTCAATATTTCCGAATACGGCAATACTTCGGCGGCATCAATACCGATCGCCCTTGACGAAGCTGTCCGCAGCGGACGTATCCTGCGGGATGATTTGATCTTAATATGCTCCTTCGGCGGCGGATTTACCTGGGGAGCGACCCTGATTAAGTGGTGAACAGGAGTGTGACATGGACTATTTCTTGACCGAAGAACAGCAGATGATCGTTGATATAGCCCGGCAAATCACTGATGAGCGGATCATTCCGCATCGGGCCGAACTCGACGAAAAACATGAGTTTCCGCGGGCGATTCTGAACGAGATCGCTCGGGCTGATCTTTTCGGTATCCCTGTGCCTGAAGAGTTTGGCGGGTTTGGCGGCGGGTGTCTCAATATCGTTCTCGCCCTCGAGCAGTTCGGCCGCGGCTGTATCGGGGTCGGGACGGCCTTTGCCGCCAGTTTCCTCGGTATATATCCGATTCTGATCGGTGGTTCCGAGGAAATGAAGCAGAAATACCTCCCCGATGTCGCAACCGGCAGAAGGTTCGCCGCCTTTGGCCTGACCGAGGCCAATGCCGGTTCCGATGCCTCCGGGATTCAGACGACGGCGGTGCTCGATGGCGACCACTGGGTGCTGAACGGAACGAAACAGTGGATCACCAATGGCGGCGAGGCCGAAATCTATTCGGTGGTGGCGATCACCGATCGCAGCAAGGGGCCCCGCGGGGCATCGATGTTTGTTGTCGAGGCGGGCGACCCCGGGTTTTCGTGCGGACCCAAAGAGAAGAAGATGGGGATCAGGGCCTCGTCGACCACCGAACTGATTTTCAAGGACTGCCGGATCCCCAAGGATCGTATCATCGGGCGGGCCGGGACCGGATTCATCACCGTCATGAAGACCCTTGACTTTTCGCGGCCGGGAATCGCCGCCCTTGGTGTCGGTCTCGCCCAGGGAGCCCTTGATGAGGCCGCCAGGTATGCCAAGCAGCGGGTCCAGTTCGGCAAGCCGATCATTGCCTTCCAGGCGGTGCAGCACATGCTTGCCGATATGGCCATCGGCATCGAAGCCGCCCGCGCTCTCGTCTACAACGCGTCAAGGCATATCGATGCCCACCCGAAGAACATGTCGAAGGTCTCGTCGATGTGCAAGGTCTTTGCAACCGATGTCGCGATGAAGGTCACCACCGATGCGGTCCAGGTCATGGGCGGATATGGCTATATGTGCGAATATCCGGTGGAGAAGATGATGCGTGACGCCAAGATTCTCCAGATCTACGAAGGGACCAACCAGATTCAGCGCAATGTCATCGGCCAGGAACTCAATCGGGAGTATGCGCAGTAACGATGCCGCGGCCACTTCTGCCGGACGGCTTTCCAGTTCGGCACGTTTTTCAGCAAGGTCGGTTCAATGAAGATTATCGTGTGTGTCAAGCAGGTGCCGGATGCCAAAGATGTCCGCCTTGACCCGGTGACCAATACCCTTGACCGGGAAGGGGTCGAGTCGATCATGAATCCCTATGACCAGCACGCCCTCGAGGAGGCCGTACGTCTGGTCGAGGCTCATGGCGGCGAGGTGACGGTCGTGACCATGGGGCCGCCGCAGGCGGAAGACGTCCTGCGGCAAGCCATTTCCTGCGGCGCCGATAACGGTGTGCTGGTCACCGACCGGGCCTTCGCCGGTGCCGACACCTGGGCGACATCGTATACCCTCGAGAGGACAGTCAAAACGCTTGGGAACTTTGATCTGGTGCTCTGCGGCAAGCAGGCGATCGACGGTGATACCGCCCAGGTCGGACCGGGGCTGGCCACCCGGCTTGATATCCCGTATGTGACCTGCGTTCAGAAGGTCCGGGGGATCAACGAGGGCCGGATCGTGGTCGAGAGGATGATGGATGACGGCTATGACGTCGTCGATACCGAACTACCGGCGCTGCTGACGGTGGTCAAAGATATCAACGAACCGCGGGTGCCGTCGCTGAAGGGCAAGATGAAGGCGAAAAAAGCCGTGATCAAGCGGCTCACCGCCACCGATATCGGCGCCGATCCTTCCTGTATCGGCCTGCCCGGTTCTCCAACCCAGGTCATGCGGGTCTTCCCGCCCCAGGCACGGGGCGAAAGGGCCGTCCTGACCGGCAGCATCGACGAGCAGATCGATCAGCTGGTCGCCAAGCTCGCTCCTTACCTCTAAGTTCTCTGCGGAGATCCCTGTCATGTTGAAAATCGATCAAGATCTCTGTATCGGCTGCGGCATCTGTGCCGACCAGTGTCCCTTTTCCGCCATAAAGATCGATGACGGCTGTGCGGTGGTGGGGGATGCCTGCACCCTGTGCGGCGCCTGCGTCGAGAGCTGTGAAGTCGGGGCCTTGAGCATGGAGGGGACGGAGAAGGCCGTCAAGGTCGATCTGGCCGAGTGGTCCGGCGTCTGGGTCTTCTGCGAATATCGGCTCGGGTGTCTCGCCCCGGTCTCCCTGGAGCTTCTTGGTGCCGGCCGCCGGCTCGCCGATCTCAGAGGGGTGAAGCTGAGCGCGGTCCTGTTTGGACATGATACCGGCGACACGGCCACGACCCTGATCGCCCATGGTGCCGACATCGTGTATCGGGTCGACCACGAACAGTTGGCGATCTACACCGAAGAGACCTATGCCGCTGTCCTGACTTCGCTGGTCCGGCAATACCGTCCCGAGATCGTCCTTGCCGGCGCCACCACCATCGGCAGATCGTTCGTGCCGGGAGTCGCGACCATCCTCAATGCCGGTCTGACCGCCGATTGCACGGCTCTGGACATCCGGGAGGAAGACGGGGCGCTGATGCAGACCCGACCGGCCTTCGGCGGCAATATCATGGCGACGATCGTCTGCCCCGCTTCCCGGCCGCAGATGGCCACCGTTCGCCCGAAGGTCATGCGGGCCCTGGACTGCGATACGGCGCGGACGGGGAATATCGTTGATGTCGTTCCGACCCCCGAACAACTGCGCAGCCGGGTCCGGGTCCTTGAATCAGTCGCTGTTCATGGCGCCAAGGTCAATATACAGGAGGCCGACATCCTCATCTCCGGCGGCCGTGGCCTTGATACTCCGAAGGGATTCGAGTTGCTGCAGCAGTTGGCGGATGTGCTTGGAGCCAAGGTTTCGGCGTCGCGGGCAGCCGTTGACGCCGGCTGGATTCCCTATCCGCACCAGGTCGGGCAGACCGGCAAGACCGTTGCCCCCAAACTGTATATCGCCTGCGGGATCTCCGGCGCCGTCCAGCATGTCGCCGGGATGCAGTCTTCCGAGACCATCGTGGCGATCAACAGAGATCCGCACGCCTCGATATTCAATGTCGCCGATTTCGGCATCGTTGGCGATCTCTACGAGATCGTGCCAAAACTGATCAAACGAATTGAGGATTATCGTCGAGGATGAACCTTCAGGGAAAAACAGCCGTCGTGACAGGAGGCAGCCGTGGAATAGGGCGGGCCATTTCGCTTCGTCTTGCAGCCATGGGTGCTGTAGTGTATATCAACTATGTCAGTCGTCCGGAAGCCGCCGAGGAGACCAGACGGCTGATCGAGAGTGGAGGCGGAGCGGCGAGGATCGTTCCCTTCGATGTCGCTGACGGCGGGCAGATCCAGGAGGCCTTCAAAGGCATCGTGGGCGAAGCGGGGAGAATCGATATCCTGGTGAATAACGCCGGCATCACCCGTGACGGCCTGCTGGCGCGGATGAAGGAGTCGGAATGGGACCAGGTCCTGTCGACCAACCTGAAGGGGGCCTTCCTCTGCGCCAAGGCGGTTTCGAAGATCATGATGAAGCAACGGTGGGGAAGGATCGTCAACATCACCTCCGTCATCGGTTTCATCGGCAATGCCGGTCAGGTCAACTACGCCGCCGCCAAGGCCGGTCTGGTCGGGATGACGAAGGCGATGGCACGGGAGTTGGCCTCACGCAACATCACCGTCAACAGCGTCGCGCCGGGATATATCCAGACCGAGATGACGGACGCGCTGCCGGACGAGGCCAGGCAGCAGCTGCTGCAGGAGATCCCGCTGGCCTGCCTCGGTACCCCTGAGGATGTAGCGGGGGCAGTCGCCTATCTGGTCAGCGAGGATGGCAGGTATCTGACCGGCCAGACGCTGCATGTCAACGGCGGCATGTTTATGCAGTAACACGTTATGGATCCTGCCGGATCCATGTTTTCCAGGATAGATACAAAGACCGCCGGCAACCGGACAGCCGGGCCGGCGGCCGAAATTCGACAGACTCTTACCAACAGGGAGAAAAGCAATGGCTATTGAGCAGGAAATGATTGACATCATCGTTGAGCAGTTGAGTGTCGAGAAAGAAAAGGTCGTCCCGAATGCATCCTTTGTCGATGACCTTGGGGCCGATTCGCTTGATCTGGTCGAACTGATCATGGCAATGGAAGAGGGCTTCGACATCGAGATCCCCGATGAGGATGCCGAGAAGATCACCACCGTTCAGGATGCGATCGATTACGTCAAAAAACTGAAGTAACTTGCGGTAGCTCATTTCAAACCCATCTGTCAGGCAGCACACAGGCTGAAGGAGATGCTATAGTGAAACGCAGAGTTGTGGTTACAGGCGTCGGCCTGGTGACACCCCTCGGAACCGGTGTTGCCAAGAGCTGGGAAAATATCTGTGCCGGCAAGAGTGGCGTGGCCCTTATAACCCGTTTCGATACGAGTGACTTTCAGGTCAGGATCGCTGCCGAGGTCAAGGATTTCAATGTTGAAGATTTTCTGGACAAAAAGACGGTCAAACACTTCGATCTCTTTGTGCAGTATGGCCTTGTCGCAGCCATGATGGCTGTCGGCGACAGTGGAATTGAGATCAATGAGTCAAATTGTGGTCGGGTCGGAGTCATTACCGGTTGTGGTATCGGCGGCCTCCCGACCATTGAGAAGTACCACCAGGTCTGCCTGGAGAAGGGGTATAAAAAACTCACCCCTTTCTTTATCCCGATGGTGATCCCGAACATGCCGTCGGGACACATATCGATGCAGATCGGCTCGAAGGGACCCAACCTGGCCTTGACGACCGCCTGTGCCGCCGGTACCCATGCAGTCGGGGAAGCGTACCGCCACATCAAGTACGGCATGTGCGATGTTGTCGTTACAGGCGGGGCCGAGGCGGTCATCTGTCCGTTGGGGGTGGCCGGTTTCAGCGCGATGAAGGCACTTTCCAGCCGCAACGATGCCCCGGAACAGGCGTCGCGGCCCTTTGACAAGGATCGCGACGGGTTTGTGATGTCGGAAGGGGCCGGCATGCTCATTCTCGAGGAGCTCGAGCATGCGAAGGCCCGGGGCGCCCGTATCTATGCCGAGGTCTGCGGTTATGGCCTGAGCAGTGATGCCTACCACATCGCAGCGCCGCCGGAAGGAGGGGAGGGTGGGGCTCGAGCGATGCAACAGGCGATCGAGGATTCCGGCATGAATCCTGAGGATTTCGATTACATCAATGCCCACGGCACCTCCACGCCCCTCAATGATCGCTGTGAGACCCAGGCGATCAAAACGGTGTTCAAGGATCACGCGTCGCGGCTGGCGATCAGCTCGACCAAATCGATGACCGGGCACATGCTCGGCGCCGCCGGGGGGATCGAAGCGGTATTCACCGCCCTGAGCATCCATCATCAGATTGCTCCGCCAACCGTTAATCTTCTTGAGCCGGGTTTGGGGTGTGATCTTGATTATGTGCCGGGACAGGCCAGGGAGATGAAGATCGAGGCCGCTCTTTCCAACTCCTTTGGATTCGGGGGGACGAACGCAGTTGTTGCCCTGCGGCGGTTTCGATAAACCGGTCGGGGGAAAAAACAATGAAGATTGCGCTTGGCGCTGATCATGGCGGGTACAATCTGAAGGAAAAGATTGTGCAGCTGTTACGTGACCTTGGCCATGAGGTTACAGATACCGGGTGCTTTTCCTGCCATTCCGTAGACTATCCCGACTATGCCGAACATGTCGTCGCGTTGGTGAACGAAGGCAGGTGCGAGAGAGGAATCCTTCTCTGCGGTACCGGAATCGGTATGGCGATCGCCGCCAACCGCTATCGGAAAATACGTGCCGCCAACTGCCATGACGACTATACCGCGCGGATGAGCAGGGAACATAATGATGCCAACGTCCTCTGTCTTGGCGCCAGGGTCATCGGTGAGGGGGTGGCTGCCGATCTGGTCAAGGTCTGGCTGGCCACGCCCTTTTCCGGGGGACGTCATCAATCCCGTATCGCGCGGTTCAGCGATATCTGAGCACCGGCCAAGCCGCCGCTGCGGCGGCTTGGCCCCCTTTTTTCAACCAGTCCGTTTCGTTTTGCCGGCGATGTGTGCCAGGCATCTCTCCAATTCTCCTTCCCGTTTTCATCTCTCCGTCATCAGGACGATCTTTTGCAGCGTGTCCGCGGGATATCTGCTAAACTTGCGAACCGAGTGATACGGTTATTCAAACGGGCCATGTCTTCAGAGGCACCGTAATGTTAGGGAGAATTCAATGAAGTGTCCATATTGCGGTCATCTTGACAACAAGGTCATAGATTCCCGGCTCAACAAGGATAGCACCATAACCCGGAGAAGAAGGTCCTGTCTGGTCTGCAATCAACGGTTCACCACCTATGAGCGGCTGGAGGTGATGATGCCGATGCTGGTCAAGAAGGACGGCCGCCGCGAGGCCTGGGACCGGCAGAAGATGGTGCTGGGACTGGAGAAAGCCTGTGAAAAGCGACCGGTGAGCCGTGACCGGATCGATCAGTTTGTCGACGAAATTGAACACCGGTTACAGGACTATGGTGCCAAAGAGGTTGCATCGCAGGTCATCGGTGAGTGGGTGATGGAGGAATTGCCACAGCTCGACGAAGTCGCCTATGTTCGGTTTGCCTCTGTTTATCGGCAGTTCAAGGATGTCAATGAATTCATGGACGAGTTGAAGACGCTTCTGGAGTCTCGATCAAATCATGATTACTGAAATCGACCTTCGCTATATGGCCATCGCCTTGAACGAGGCGAAAAAGGGACTGGGCCGTACCTCACCCAACCCATGTGTCGGTGCGGTGGTTGTCAAGAACGACCGGGTCATCGGCAAGGGCTATCATAAGAAGGCGGGAACCCCGCATGCGGAAATCCATGCCCTGGCCGCGGCCGGAGCGGAATCCGGGGGGGCAACCCTGTATGTGACGCTGGAACCCTGTTCGCATACGGGCAGGACACCACCTTGCTGCGAAGCGGTGGCAAGGAGAGGGATCGCCCGGGTGGTCGTAGGGATGGAAGATCCCAATCCCCTGGTGCAGGGGCGCGGCATCCGGTATCTGCTGGACCGCGGCATCCACGTGACCTCGGGGGTGCTGGAAGAGCAATGCCGGGAGCTGAACCGGCCGTTCATAAAACATATCTCCACCGGCCTGCCGTGGGTCGTGATGAAGGCCGGCATCAGTCTGGACGGCAGGATCACCTATGACGGGCGGCAGACCGGATGGATGACGGGTGTCGAGACCTCTGCCGTCGTTCATCGTCTGCGGGACCGCTACGACGCCATACTGGTGGGGGCCGGCACCGTCCTGATCGACGATCCGGCGCTGACGACGCGCTTGCCGGGCCGGAGGCCGGGGAGAGACGCACACCGGGTCATTGTCGACTCCACTCTCTCCATACCGGAACAGGCAAAGGTCCTGTCCGGGGAATCGACCGCCCGGAAGTTGATCTTCTGCAGCGTCGATGCCGATACGGCAAAATCTGCCAGGCTCGAACAGAGGGGGGTCTGCGTTCACCGTGTCGACTGCGATGCCGGTGGCGGTCTCGATCTGCGGCAGGTACTGCGTCAACTTGGTGGGCAGGGGATAACCTCGCTGCTGGTCGAAGGTGGAGCGAAGATCCATGGGAGCATGCTGAATCACTGCTTCTATGACTATGCCCATCTGTTTTATGCCCCGGTCTTCGCGGGAGAAAACGGGATTCCATTGCAGTCCGGCTACAGGAGTTCAGGACGTGACACGGCCCACAGGCTGGCAGAGGTTCAGTACCGGAGATGCGGTGAGGACATGATGGTCTCAGGGAAACTCATGTATCGCTGAGTCCAAGATCTTGCAGCGTCTCCAGCAACGCGGTCGATGACATCCGGAGCTGATCGAAACTGTCGAATTTGATCGAGAGATGCACTTCCTCCGTTTCAAAGGCCTGACTGTGTTGCACGGTGCAGGAGGCAGGGAGGTCCAGCCTGGCAACGCCGGCCTTGAAGGCCTGCTCGTCTCTATAAAGGGAAGGAGTCGCCATCTGTTGCAGGATGGTCAGCAGGTTCTGTACTTTCTGCGGCGCATTCATCTGCTGGTGCTGAAGGATCTCCTGGAGCGGCGGTTGGGCGAGAAGGGCGGTAATGCTCGTTTCAGCGCGCATGGCGAGGTCTCTGGCCAGGGAAAAAAAACGTCGTTGTTTACTGCCACCCATCTGGAAATCAGCAAACAGGCTCGCCAGCTTGTTCCTGTCGTCTGCCGTCAGCTGCAGCAGTTCGAATGCCATGGTCTCAGCGATGAATCGCTGATGGACGAGAATCTGAAGACCGAATTCCAGGGCCAGAAGCCGGTTGTATCGTGGCAACAGCGAGATATTGTTTCTGCCGGTGAGGCGGGAAAGGAACGATTCCGCAACTTCTTCCTGAGGCATGAAATCGCCGCAGATCTTTAAAAAATACGCCGTCTCCATCGGCGAGAGCAGCGCGTGGCAACTCTGCGATGCGAGAAGCAACGAGAGGATCTCCTGCGGGAGGCTTGCCGGTGGTACAACGAGGCACGGACATTCGCTCAGGTCGAGGGTCTTTCTGACCGCCTGCACACGTTTTCTGCCGTCGATAATCTCGAACATCCCGTCATCACGTTCGAGAACGAGGGGGGGCTGGAGGATGCCGGCCTCCACTAAGGACCGGTTGAGACCGGACGGGATTTCAGGCCCGAGAAATGGATGGATATCCCAGCGGGGAGAGGCAACAATGCGATCAAGGGGGACGGTTGAAAATTCAGGATGCGACATGGATCGTACCGCTGCTATCCTTGCTTTTGCAATAGATGTTCAGAACAGGAAAGGTGGAGTGAAAAAACCCGGGACAAAAGCTCATCCCGGGTTGTGCATATCTCAGAGAGGCCGACTCAGACAGCAGATAGAAAGATCTTTTTGTCAGGACGCGTTTATCTTGTCACGGAGGATGCCTGACGGTTTGAATGTAACGACCCTTCGCGCATCAAGAGTCAGTTCATCGCCGGTCTGGGGGTTGCGTCCACGTCGAGCGTTTTTATCTTTTACGTTGAATTTTCCAAAGCCGCTGAGCAGGAGATCGGAACCTTCGATCAGCGAATTTTTCGACAACCGGAGAAAGGCCTCTACGGCATCGGTTGCCTGGGCCTTGGTCAGGTTTTCATGATTCTTATATACTTGCTGCACCAGATCTGCCTTTGTCAGAGTCATACGCCCTCCATCATTTTCTGAATGATTTGCATTGGTTTCTATTTGGATCATATATCTTCAACACAGAATGTCAATGTGAGGTACAAAATATCGTCTAAAATTATATATTAACCTCAGCCATTTTGAATGGCTGATCTGGAATCAAGCCGCAGCATCGGTGCCGTTTGGGATCAAACAAGCCCACCAATCTTGAAGATCGGCAGATACATGGCGACAACTATGCCGCCGATCATTCCACCGAGAAAGACCATCATGAACGGCTCGATCATCGCGGTCAGATTTTCCACGGCCTGGTTGACTTCCTCATCATAGAAATCAGCAATTTTTTCGAGCATGCTGTCGAGGGCACCTACCGACTCGCCGACATTGATCATTTGCACCACCATATTGGGAAACACCCCACTTTCTTCCAGCGGGTCGGCAATCGGTCGCCCTTCGGAAATCGAATCGGCAACCTTGAAGACGGCCTTTTCGATGACTTTGTTGCCCGAGGTCTTGGCGACAACCTGGAGGGCCTCAAGGATCGGGACACCGGCATGAAGCATGGTGCTGAGTGTGCGGGTGAACTTGGCAACGGCCACCTTTCGCAGCAGCAATCCGAAAACCGGGGCCTTTAAAGAATATTTATCAAAAAGCCACCGTCCTTTTTCGGTGTTATAAATCCTCTTGAATATCATGGCGAAAATGACCATGAGGATGAGCAGAACGAAAAAATAATCCCTGACCAGATTGCTGAGGTTCACCAGGAATAACGTCGGAAGCGGCAGGGAACTGCCAAAATCCTCGAACATGGTGCTGAAAACCGGAATGACAAAGATCAGGATGACGGCAAGGATGAGAAGAGAAATCGCCAGGCAGATTGCCGGATAGGTCATGGCGCCCTTGATCTTCTTTTTCAGGGCCATGGATTTTTCGAGAAAACCGGAAAGACGCATAAGGATGGTGTCGAGAATACCGCCGGTTTCACCGGCTTCGATCATGTTGCTGAACAGGCTGTCAAAGACCTTGGGATGTTTTCGCATCGAGTCGGCAAGCGTCGAACCTGCCTCGACGTCGGATCGGATCGTGCCAAGGATTTTTTTGAAGGTTGAATTATCTTGTTGTTTTTCGAGAATTTCCAGGCCCTGGACGAGAGGAAGTCCGGCATCGATCATGGTTGACAGCTGACGGGTGAAAATAACAACATCTTTGCCTGTTACTCTGGGCTGGAAAAACGGTACGTTCGCGAATAAGTCCTTTGGTTTTTCCTTGATAACGGGATCGACAATACGCAGACGTTTGAGCTGGGTCAGCACAGCGGACTGGTCGGGTGCTTCGATCTCACCTTTACGTTTTTCACCCTGAGAATTCTTTCCTTTCCAAATATATACAGGCATCTTTGCCTCCTCTGGTGTAAAGGCCTGAAGATCAGCGAAAAAAACGCTCAAGAAAGTTTGCAAAATAAAACCAAGCCTATATCGAACGGTTGTAAAATACAAGGCAATGAATTTGAAAACAATCCTTTTTTTTTCGGAAAGTTGAGCCAGTTAGAAAAGGTATCACCCTCAATCCGGGCGGTTCGGTGCAGTGGGGGTGAACGGGTCAAGACGGCAACCTAAAGTGGTGAGGAGGCCTGTGGCATCAATCTTTTCGCTTGCCAATGTAGGGGGGATACATTAAGTTCTACTGTTCGGAATTAACATTTCAGCAGTGCGTCGTTGATAGCTTGGTCTTGCCGATTTGTGCCGGCAGAGTGAGAAATATCTGAAAAATCTGGAGGATAACATGCAGAAACTGGCTGCAGTGAATTATAATGACGGCAGGCATAAAACGATTGTTGAGAAGTGCGAGGGGTGTGAGCGGATCGTTGAAGAGGACGGGGCAAAATATTGCCAGAGCTATCTCAACCCCTTGGCCAAATGGAAACTTGGGTTCTGCAACTTTGCCACCCATGCCAAACCCGAGATAAAAGTCGCAAAAATCCGGATCAACCCGTTAAAAGCTGCCAAACGGGCTTCGAAATCGAAGAAATAGCTCAAAAGAGTACCCTCCACAAAAGGCACCCCGGCGTTCTTCCGAGGGTGCCTTTTGTGTTTTCGGATTTCCTGCTATGATCGCCCAACCCCGGCGTAGATAAAGCCCTTCTCCTTCATTTTCTGCGGTTCATAGACATTGCGGAGGTCGATGAAGATCCGCCCCTGCATCTCCTCCATGAGGCGGTCGAGATCGAGTGCCCGGTACTGGTTCCATTCGGTCATGAGGACCACGGCGTCTGCATCTTTACAGGTTTCATACGCATCCTGAGCGTATTCGATGCCTTGCGGCAGGTACTTCCTCGCCTCTTCCATTCCCTGCGGGTCATGGGCCTTGATGCGGGCCCCTTTTTCCAGCAGGGCGGGGATGATGGTGATGGCCGGTGCATCACGCATGTCATCGGTCTCAGGTTTGAAGGTCAGGCCGAGGAAAGCGATGGTTTTGCCGGCTTCCGATCCATCAAGCATGTCCCTGATCTTTTTGACCATCTTTGCTTTCTGGGCGGCATTGACTTCTACGGCGGCCTCGACGATTCTGAGGTTCTGTCCATGTTCCTGGGCGATGCGCATCATTGCCAGGGTGTCTTTGGGGAAACACGACCCGCCGTAGCCCGGTCCCGGATGCAGGAATTTCTTGCCGATACGGCCGTCCATACCGATACCTTTGGCCAGAGACACGACGTCGGCCCCGAGGCTGTCGCAAAGCAGCGCGATTTCATTGATAAAACTGATCTTTATCGCCAGGAAGGCATTGGCGGCATACTTGGTCAGTTCCGCCGTCTCGATGTCTGTTTTGACAATCGGCGTTTCCTGAAGGTAGAGGGGTTTGTAGATCTCTCTGAGAATGTTCTCGGCCTGCAGGGATTCAAGACCGATGACAACCCGGTCGGGATGCATGAAATCGGCAATTGCCGCACCTTCGCGCAAAAACTCCGGGTTGGAGGCGACATCGAAGTCGGCCGCGGGGTTGACTTCACGAATGATGCGGGCAACCTGGCGGGCGGTGCCAACCGGAACGGTGCTCTTGTCGACGATTACCGTGTATCCTTGCAGGTGAGGAGCAATTTCCCTCGCTGCCTCAAATATATAGGTCAGATCGGCATAGCCGTCTCCCCGTCTGCTGCTGGGGGTTCCGACAGCCATGAATACCGCGTCGGCCACGGCGACGGCATCGGCGAGAGCGGTCGTAAAGGTCAGGCGCTTTTCCCTGGTGTTTTTTAGCACCAGCGTGTCGAGTCCCGGCTCATAAATGGGAATCTGTCCTTCCAGAAGGGTTTTGATCTTCTCTTCGTCCTTGTCGACGCAGGTCACGTGATGGCCGAACTCGGCGAAGCATGTTCCTGTCACAAGGCCGACGTAGCCTGTTCCTATCATTGTGATTTTCATAAATATTCCTGGTATTGTGGTGTGTGTTGCGGCCGGCTATGCCCTGGCAGAGCGATGGCCGAATAGAGCCGTGCCGATGCGAACCATCGTGGCGCCTTCCTCGATCGCAACCTCGAAATCGTCCGACATCCCCATCGACAACGCCACATGATGGTTATCGTGGAACAATCCCTTGTCGGCCAGTTCTTCGGCAAGAAGGCGAAGGGCCTTGAAGTACGGGCGGGTTTCTTCCGGGTCCGGGGAGAGGGGGGGGATGGTCATCAAACCGATGACCTCAATCCTGGGGAGAAGACGGATCTGTCGGAGCAGTTCCTCGACCTTTTCAGGCAGGGCCCCTGACTTGTTCGGATCGTTGCCGATGTTGACCTGAATCAGAACCTTCAGCTTCCTGTCCATTGCATTCAGGTGTTTGTCGAGGGCCTCGGCAATCCTGAGGCTGTCGACCGTCTCGACGACGGTAAAGATGCCGGCGGCAATCTTTGCCTTGTTGGTCTGGAGATGGCCGATGAAATGGAGGTCGACGGCACTATTCAGTTCGTGCCATTTCTGCTCCGCCTCCTGAATATAATTTTCCCCGAACGAGCGTTGCCCATGCTGCAGGGCTTCGCGCATGAAGGAGGTGGAGACCGTTTTGGAAACGGCGATCAACTGAATATCTTCAGGATTTCTCAGGCAACGGAGAGC
>Ga0209066_10003384_pt1 | contig 18271 bp, 13 predicted proteins | sample All_14_2_FD_187198 | JGI IMG/M metagenome (GOLD analysis project Ga0209066, IMG submission 187198) | Freshwater microbial communities in response to fracking from Pennsylvania, USA - Allegheny Zone_MetaG_DW_15 (SPAdes) (version 2) ... | reverse complement strand
CCCCTTGAGGAAGAAGAACGTCATCGCCAGCGAGAACAGACCGAGCGGCAGCATGATCAGGAAGATGCTGCGCCAGCCGAGATACTGGGTCAGCATGCCGCCGACGAACGGCCCCACCGACAGGCCGACATAGACGGCGGCGACGTAGATCCCGAGGACCCGGCCGCGGCGGTTGGGCGGGTAAATCGAGGTGAGGATGGCCATGCTGGTGGTGACGAACAGTGCCGCCCCGACACCCTGCAGGACCCTGGTGACGATCAGCAGGGCGGCGGAGTTGACGAAGGCCGCCGCCACCGAGCCGAAGGTGTAGACCGCGAGCCCTGTCGTGAACACCCGCTTGCGGCCGTGGATGTCGGCGAACTTGCCGGCCGGGACGAGGACGACGGCCATTGCCAGCAGATAGGCGGTGGCGATCCAGCTGAGCTGAACGGCATCCATCCCCAGATCGGCCTGGATCGCCGGCAGGGCGACGTTGACCGACGAGATCATGAACGGCCCGATGAACGAGGCCAGCGTGGCGACGATCAGAGCCGAGCGTTCGAGCGCGGGGTTGGCTTGTCCTGGCTGTGGCTGCATGGGGCATTCCTGTTTCGATAGTAGGCTGCGGCGGGATTGACGACCACCCCGAAATCTAGCCCAATGTTCCGGGAAGAAAAAGAGATTTTCACCACTATGGCCCAGATCACCGAAACCCTCCGCGGCATCGTCAGCCGCGTCACCTACCACAACCCCGACAACGGCTGGTCGGTGCTCCGGGTCCAGGCCTTCGACAGCATGCAGGAGCAGGTCACCGTCACCGTCCACCAGACCAAGGTCTTTGCCGGGGCGACGATGGAATTCCACGGCGCCTGGACCGTCCACCCCCAGTTCGGCCGGCAGTTCAAGGCCGACGAGGCAATAGAGAAGAAACCGGCGACGGCGGCGGCCCTCGAAAAATACCTGGGCTCCGGCCTGATCAAGGGGGTCGGCCCGTCGACCGCGAAAAAAATCGTCCGCCATTTCGGCGACGCGACCCTGGATGTCTTTGAGAACAAGATCGAGCAGCTGCGGGAGGTGCACGGCATCGCCGCCAAGAAACTGGCGATGATCGAGGCGGCCTGGCAGGAGCACCGGATGGTGCGGGAGGTCATGACCTTTCTCCAGGGGCACGGCATTTCCACGCTGTTTTCGGTGCGGATCTACAAAAAGTACGGCGACCGGGCGATCGAGATGGTCCTTGACGACCCGTACCGGCTGGCCAACGATTTCTACGGCATCGGCTTCTTCTCCGCCGACAAGGTCGCGCTCAGCATCGGTCTGGGCCGCGACAGCGAGCCGCGCCTGATCGCCGCGGTCAGGCATGTCCTGGCGGCGGCCCGGGAGCAGGGGCACTGCTATCTCACCGCCGGCCAGATCGCGATCGAGGTCCGGCAGCTGCTGGAGATGGACTGCGACGACCGTCTTGCGGCGGTGCTGGTGCGGATGGAGGCGGAGAACCATCTCCGGGTGCGGACCCTGGCCGCCGGTGACGGGCAGCCGATATCGTGCTACTATTCGAAATCACTGTATTATGATGAGGCGGCGGTGGCGACGCGGCTGCTCGGCCTGGTGGGCGCAAGCGGCGTCGACCCCCAACGGGTCGAGGCCTGGATCGACCGCTACTGCCGGACCCGGGAGATCGCCCTCAGCGACGAGCAGGCCGAGGCGGTGCGGCGGATCGCCGAGCAACGCTGTTCGGTGCTGACCGGTGGTCCCGGCTGCGGCAAGACCACCACCACGCTGGTCATCGTCCGCCTGCTCGAGGCGATGGGCCTGACGGTGCTGCTGGCGGCCCCCACAGGGCGGGCGGCGCAGCGGATGACCGAGGTTATCGGCCGCGAGGCCCGGACCATCCACCGCCTACTCGAGTGGCAGAACGGCCGGTTCCAGCGCCATGAGGACAACCCCCTGCACGCCGATTTCCTGATCGTCGACGAGTGCTCGATGCTCGACATCAGCCTCACCGCCGCGCTGCTGCAGGCGGTGCCGGGAAGCTGCCAGCTCCTGCTGATCGGCGATGCCGACCAGTTGCCCTCGGTCGGCGCCGGCAATGTGCTCCGGGATGTCATCGCCTCCGGGGCGATCCCGGTCTTCCGCTTAACGGAGGTCTTCCGCCAGGCCGGCGAGTCGCTGATCATCCGCTGTGCCCACCAGATCAACCGCGGCGAGATCCCGGCCATCGCCTCGCCGTTCAAGCGGCCGGAGGTCTGGCAGGACGGAAGTGACTGCCTCTTTGTCGATTCCGACGAGGCCACCCGCGAACAGCTCGAGTTCATCACCCGGGTCAAGCGCACCTTCAACTGGCAGCTCCCGCAGTTGGAGGGCCTGACGACCGGCACCAACCCCTTCGAGTTCCGTACCGCCGAGGCCGTCACCTCCTCGGCCGAGCACGATTTCGTCATCCCGGCGAAGTTCCGCCACGTCGACCTACACCAGGTGCGGCAGGCGGCCGGGCCGGTCGCGGAACTGAAGGCGGTGCTGGCCAGGGTCCACCCCTGGTCGACCCTCCATTACGGCTTGACCGCCCTCGACACCGTGGTCCGCCTCTATCTTCAATGGATTCCGAAATACCAGGGAGCCGGCTGCGAGATCCAGATCCTCTGCCCGATGGTCCGCGGCACCCTCGGGACCGCCAATGTCAACGTCGTGATCCAGCGGGCGGTCAACCCGCCGCGCGAGGGCCGGCCGGAGATCCAGGTCGGGGAACGGCTCTTCCGGGTCGGCGACCGGGTCATCCACCGCCGCAACAACTATGACCTGGCGGTGTTCAACGGCGATATCGGCGAGATCGTCGCCATCGACAACGAGGACCTGACCTGCACCGTCCGTTTTCTGCCCGACGGCCGGGAGGTCGGCTACCAGCGGGACGACATCGTCGAACTCGATCTGGCCTACGCCATCACCATCCATAAATCCCAGGGCAGCGAGTTCAGCGCCGTGATCATCCCGGTGCTGAACCAGCATTTCAAGATGCTGTACCGCAACCTGATCTACACCGGGCTGACCCGCGCCCGCCGCCTCGCCGTCTTCGTCGGCACCCGCAAGGCGCTGGCGATGGCCATCCGCCAGCAGGACCCTCTGCAGCGCCAGACGGCCCTGGATCAGCTGCTGCGCGCCGGGTCGGTGGTGGACGGATGAGCGCTCCCATGGTATATCAGGGAAAAAGATTTAACCCGGCCAAGCCGGCGAAGGGGAGCATCCATGTATATCTGTGTCGATTTTGACGGCACCATCGTCGATCATCGCTATCCCGAGATCGGCGAGCCGGTGCCGATGGCGGTGACGTGGCTGCTACGGCTCCAGAACTGCGGTGCCAGGCTCATCCTGTTCACGATGCGCTCCGACGATCCGCGCTTCGGCAACCTGCTGACCGACGCGGTCCAGTACCTGGAGACCAGCGGTGTCAAGCTGTTCGGGGTCAACTGCAATCCCGACCAGAAGGAGTGGACGGCCAGCCCCAAGGCCTACGGCCATGTCTATGTCGACGATTCGGCCTTCGGTTGTCCGCTGATCATGCCCAAAGGGTTCGCCCGTCCCTGTGTCGACTGGAAGAAGGTCGGTCCCCAGCTCGAACATCTGTGCCTGAGCCGGTCCTGGTGACCGGCCCGCCAGGGCCGTGACCGGGAAGTGTTTGTTTGCTGCAACTGCCGTGAGTATGACCCATATCCATACACAAAAGGATGACCAAATGTCCGCGATTGTCACGCAACTCTATAAATCGGTACAGGAAAATCTGGAATATTGCTTCAACGTCGAGGCCGCTCGACCCCTGACAAAGGAGGAACTGCTCCGCCTCCGCCAGATCCTGGCCGACGGCTTCGTCGCCGCCACCGTGACGTTGCGGCCTGCCCTGGTCGGCGAGCGGGTGGTCGAGATCGGCCCCCGCCTCAACTTCGCCACCGCCTGGTCGTCGAACATGGTGTCGATCTGCCGGAGCACCGGCTTGGAGGCAGTGACCCGGGTCGAGCGCTCCCGGCGGCTGGCGGTGCCGGCCGATGTCGATCTCCAGGCCTATATCGACAGCCATCACGATCGGATGACCGAGTGCCGCTACCTCGAGCCGCTGCAGTCCTTCGAAACCGGGATCGTCCCGGAGGCCGTCTACGAGGTCGACCTGAAGGCCCAGGGCCCGGACGGGTTGCTGGGGATCCCGGGGATCTCGATGGACGAGTGGGACCGCAACCTGTATTACGACTATTTCGTCAAAAAACAGGGCCGTAATCCGACCATCGTCGAGATCATGGACCTCAACAACGCCAACTCCGAGCACTCCCGCCACGGTTTTTTCAAGGGGCTGCAGGTCATCGACGGGAAGGAGATGGCCGACTCCCTCTTCGACCTGGTCACCGCCACCCTGACCGCCAACCCGAAGGGCTCGATCATCGCCTTCAAGGACAACTCCAGCGTTATCGAGGGCTACGAGATCACCACCCTGCTGCCGGAGCAGCCCGGGCAACCGTCTTCCTTCACCGCGACGACGGTCCACTACCATCCGCTGCTGACCGCCGAGACCCATAACTTCCCGACCGGCGTCGCCCCCTTCCCCGGCGCCGAGACCGGCACCGGCGGCCGGATCCGCGATGTCCAGGGGACCGGCCGGGGCGGCTTCGTCGTCGCCGGCACCGCCGGTTACTGCGTCGGCAACCTCCATATCCCCGACTACCCGCTCGAGTGGGAGGAGCGCTACCCGTGTCCCGCCAATCTCGCCCCCGCCCTCGAGATCGAGATCGAGGCCTCGAACGGCGCCTCCGATTACGGCAACAAGTTCGGCGAGCCGCTGATCCAGGGCTTCACCCGGTCCTTCGATCTCCAGCTTGCCGGCGGCGAGCGCTGGGGCTTTCTCAAGCCGATCATGTTCACCGCCGGGGTCGGCCAGATCGATGCCCGGCTGACCGAGAAGAAGAAGGCCGAAAAAGGGATGCTGATCGTCCAGGTCGGCGGCCCGGCCTACCGGGTCGGGTTCGGCGGCGGCGCCGCCTCGAGCATGCTCCAGGGCGAGAACGCCTCCGATCTCGACTTCGATGCCGTCCAGCGCGGCGATGCCGAGATGGAGCAGAAGATGAACCGGGTGATCCGCGCCTGCAACGAGATGGGCGACAGGACCCTGGTCGACGTCATCCACGACCAGGGGGCCGGCGGCCCGGCCAACGTCCTCAAGGAACTGGTGGAAAAGTCCGGCGGCCGGGTCGAGATCCGCAATATCCGGGTCGGCGACCCGACGATGTCGGTGCTCGAGATCTATGTCGCCGAGTACCAGGAACGCAACGGCTTTCTGATCCGGGCGGAGAATATCGAGCGTTTCCAGGCGATCTGCTCCCGTGAGAAGGTGGCCTGCGAGGTCCTCGGCGAGGTCACCGGCGACCTGCGCTTCGTCGTCCACGACGCCCAGGACGGCACGACCCCGGTCGACATCGAGCTCGATGTCCTGCTCGGCAATATCCCGCGCAAGACCTTTCGCGATGTGCGCCGCAACCCCGGCCTGCAGCCGCTGGCGCTGCCTGAGGACCTGACCGTGGGCGATGCCCTCCATCGGGTCCTGCGGCTGCTGGCGGTCGGCTCCAAACGCTTTCTGACCAACAAGGTCGACCGGGCGGTGACCGGGCTGATCGCCCGGCAGCAGTGCTGCGGCCCGCTGCAGCTGACGGTGGCCGATGTCGCGGTCGTGGCCCAGAGCCATCTCGGCCTGACCGGCATCGCCACCGCCATCGGCGAACAGTCGATCAAGATGCTGGTCGATCCGGCCGCCGGGGCGCGGATGGCGGTCGGCGAGGCCCTGACCAACCTGGTGTGGGCCCGGATCGCCGATGGCGATCAGATCAAGTGTTCGGCCAACTGGATGTGGGCGCCGAAGCTGGAAGGCGAGGGGGCGGCGATCCACGATGCCGCCCGGGCGATGCGCGACGCGATGATCGCGGTCGGGATGGCGGTCGACGGCGGCAAGGACAGCCTGTCGATGGCCACCCGGGTCGGCGGCGCCACGGTCAAGTCGCCGCGCGAGCTGGTCATTTCCGCCTATGCCGCCGTGCCCGACATCACCCGGGTGATCACCCCCGACATCAAGCATCCCGGCTCCTTTCTCGCCTTCATCGATCTGAGCGGCGGCCGCCACCGTCTCGGCGGTTCGGCGCTGGCCCAGGTCTACCGTCAGCTCGGTGATGACTGCCCCGATCTCGATGAGCCGGAGCAGCTGCGGGCCGCCTTCGCCGCGTTCCAGGAACTGATTGACACCAAATGCATCACTGCCGGCCATGATCGCAGCGACGGCGGGCTGGTCGCCTGCCTGCTGGAGATGGCCTTCAGCGGCAACTGCGGCCTCGAGGTGGCGCTGCAAGGTGAGGCCGGGGTCTTCGAGCAGCTGTTTGCCGAGGAACTGGGGCTGGTGGTCGAGGTCCGGCCGGGGCGGCTGCAGGAATTTCGGGCGGTGCTGGCAGCGGCCGGGGTGGCGGTGACGATCATCGGCACCTCCACCAGTGCCAGACGGATCAAGATCGACTGCAACGGCACGACCGTCCTCGACGAGGCGATGGTGGAGCTGCGCTCGTGGTGGGAAGAGACCAGCTACCGCCTGGAGCGGCTGCAGATCGAGCCGGCCTGCGCCGACGAGGAGAACCGGGTGATCTACGGCCGCCTGGGACCGAACTACGACCTGCCGTTCACCCCGGAACCGGCGCCGGCGGCGGTCCTGGCCCGGAGCGCCAAGCCGAAGGTGGCGATCCTCCGCGACGAGGGCTCCAATTCCGATCGCGAGATGACATCGGCCTTCTACCTGGCCGGGTTCGAGCCGTGGGATGTCTGCATGCAGGATCTGCTGGCGGGGACGGTGACCCTCGACGGCTTCCGCGGGCTGGCCGCCGTCGGCGGCTTCTCCTACGCCGATGTGCCGGAGTCGGCCAAGGGCTGGGCGGCGACGATCCGCTTCAATCCCCGGTTGCAGGAGATGTTCCGGGCCTTCTACGACCGCCCCGACACCTTCACCCTCGGGATCTGCAACGGCTGCCAGCTCTTCGGCCTGCTCGGCTGGGTGCCGGGCCCGGGACTGGCCGACGAGCGCCAGCCGCGCTTTGTCCATAACCGCTCCGGCCGCTTCGAGTCGCGCTGGTCGACGGTGCGGGTGACGCCGAGCCCGGCAATGATGCTGAAGGGCATGGACGGCCTGGTCTTCGGCATCCACGTCGACCACGGCGAAGGGCGGCTGCTGTTCCCGGACGACAGCGTGCGGCAGGAGATCCTGGCCGCCGGTCTGGCGCCGCTCTACTATGTCGACGACGCCGGCCGGCCGACTGAGACCTACCCCTTCAACCCCAACGGCTCGCCGGGCGGCATCGCCGGCCTCTGTTCCGCCGACGGCCGCCACCTGGCGTTGATGCCGCATCCGGAACGGGTCTTCCTGCCCTGGCAGGCCCACTGGCTGCCGGAGGAGCTACGCCACCTGCAGGTGACGCCATGGATGCAGATGTTCCGCAACGCCTATGACTGGTGTGTGGATAAGGGCTGACCATCCCCCGGTCATGACCGGGAGGGTGTACATCAAGGCTGATCCGCGAAACTGAGCGGGTCAGCCTCTCACAATACATTTCGAGCGAAGCCGAGCGAAGCGAAACACCTCGTTCTTCCCGATAGGGCAAAGGCCAGGAACCCACCCCCGCTGTCATTTCGTTTTTTCCCCTGTCATTTCGAAGCGTCAGCGAGAAATCTCGCCTTCCCGGTAAGGCAGAGGCCGAGAAGCCACCCCCGCTGTCATTTTGAAGCGAAGCGAGAAATCTCGTGTTGCCGAGGATGCCTTTCTCGGAGCGGATGATGACTGCATGAGATCTCTCCCTTGCGGTCGAGATGACAGCGGGGGTAGGTCGAGGCGACAGTGGGGGAAAAGCGCGATGACAGTGCAGGAAGGGCGAAATCTCGTCATTCCCGGTAGGGCAAAGGCCGAGATGCCGCCCCCGCTGTCATTTCGAAGCGAAGCGAGAAATCTCACCTTCCCGATAGGGCAAAGGCCAGGATCTTGCCCCCGCTGTCATTTCGAAGCGAAGCGAGAAATCCAGTCGTTCCTGGCTGGAGATCTCCTTGGTCAAAATGACCGAACCTGCAGCTGTTCATCTTGCAAGAGGCTCCAGCGACAAGGTTTCCCCACCTGCCCGATCAGCCCGGAAGCTGCAGGACAGCCTCGATCTCGATGTTCGAGCCCAGCGGCAGGGCGGCCACCTGAACGGTCGAGCGGGCCGGTGGGTTGGTCGGGAAAAACTCGCCGTAGGTACCGTTGACGGTCTGGAAATCGACGAGATCGGTCAGGAAGATTGTGGTCTTGACGATCCCCGCCAGCTCACCGCCGGCGGCCCTGGCGATCGCCTCGAGGTTGCGCATGACCTGACGGGTCCGGTCGGCGATCGGGGCCTCGACCAGTTTCCCCGTGGCCGGATCGATCGGCAGCTGGCCGGAGATGAAGACCAGATCGCCGCAGGCGATGGCCTGGGAATAGGGACCGATGGCGGCGGGGGCGTGGCTGGTGGTGATGGCGGTTTTCATGGCGGAAGTTCCTCAAATGAAGGGTGGTTGCGGCACCGTTTGGCTATGGTCCCGATGCTGTATCGGCCGCTGCCGATGGTGGACTTCAATCTCCCGGTGCGGACCAGCATGCCGAAAGATACTCCTTACCTCATTATGGCAAAATTATTCATAATGAGTCCAAAGCCTCAAAACTTTAACGATTTTCTCGGCCGCGAGAATTTGATACACCAGTCTGTGGTGAATATTTATTCTGCGGGAGTTGGCACCGGAAAGATCACCTGCAAGTTTTACGGAGGAGGGAGAGTTCTGGAAGGGTCAGGTTTTCAGAATTTCAAGCAGTCTTTCAGTCTTTCCTTTCAAGCCTGCCCGAACAATGTTCTTGGCATCCTTTTGACCCAGAGCTGTAAAAACAACCTGCCAGTTCACCAGTCCAGCTCCTTTTGGCATTGTGCGACATCCTGAGCCATGCCGACTTGTATTGATTCTCGCATTTCAGGAATTGAAAGCAGGTACAGCGTCTCAGAAATCGCGCTCCAATCTTCCTCGGAAACTGAGACAGCATTGGTTCTTTTCCCTGTAATCACAATTTGTTCGTGTGATTCTGCCGCGTGGTTGATAAGGGCATACAGTTTGGCTCGGGCTTCTGTCGTTTTGAGAATATGCACACCTGTGTCCTCCTGTTCGAGGCGTACGCATTTACGAACGTAAAGTCAAGATATTATCTTGGACAGACCATCCATTTCACCGGACTGGCGCATTTGGCTGGGTTTGTGTGGAGCCGGTTGTGTACGCTGTCCGCACGAACCTGAACAGAAGCGGCCTGTGGGCGATGGCCTGCAGATTTCTTTGAATTCAACCGGGGCAATGCTGATAAGAAATGAAAGGCCTCGCTCCTCAATGCTGCGCGACAACCTTCCGATCATCACCGCTCTTGCCAAACCGAAGCGTCCCCGATGATCCGATTGACGGTTTGTTCGACATGGGCGGCGATGAAGGCCACCGTAGCCGTGTGGCGGCCGAGTCCCCGGTCGATGCATTCGACTTCGAGGCCGGCTCGTTCTAGGCGGGTGCGCCACGAGTGGGGACCGCTGCCGATGACATCGCGGTGGAAGTGCATGCCGGCGACGAACAGCAGCGGGATCAGGCAGACCTTGTTCCACCCCGCGGCGACGATCTCACCGGGGACGGTCGTCGAGTTCGGACTCTTGTCGATCACCCCGACGTAGATCCGGCGCCCGAACCGCTGGCGGAAGATCGTTTCGATGGCGTGATAGGCAACCCAGATCGGGTGACTGGTGCCATGGCCGATGAGGAGGATGGCATGCTCCTGCCGCTTGTCGATCAAGGTTGCCAGGGCCTCGGCTAGGCCATGATAATCCTGGGGGGTGGTCAGCAGCGGCAAGGCGACGTGGCAGGGGAGCGACGATTGCACGCACTGGCGCCGCAGCTCGTGAAACTCATGGCCGGGCAGTAGCTGCAGGGGTTGGACAATGGCCTTGCCGTACCCTTGCGCCGCCAGCTCCGTCAGCACCTCCAGGGGCGAATGCCAGATCGGCCCGGAGGCATTTGCCGCCCTGTCCCTGACCACTCGTGCAGTGCGGGCCCAGAAGACTGGGGTATTTGCCAGATGGCGGCGTATCTCCCGGTCGATCGTGTCGTAGGTGGCGGCGGCCTCGGTTGAGACGGTGCCGAAGGCGGCAACAACGAGCGGTATCTTCATCGTGGGCAGGGCATGGTCAATGGAGTGAAGTGAACTCCGGGTGAAATGACGGAAAATGGTCAACCTTTCTGTTGTTTACCGGAATCCGTCGAAAAGGTCCAGCGGGAGCGGAACAACGTTGCGACCGGTGGCCATGGTGAATGCCGCAGCAAGGAAGTTTAGAAAAAAATTATTTACTAAAATAGGGGTCGCTATTGACATCGCCAATTATCTACGATAGACAATATGAACAGAGTAAAAATATTTGTACCGTGAGGGAGCGTGGGGATACGGTCGACGGGCCTGTCCTGGCGCACGGGAAAGGGGAAGCAGTGTGTTTCTGCTGTTGTTCATGCTGCGATCAACAACAACATGAAGAAGGAGGGTGGAGGATGGTGAAAAAAATTTCTGTTTTGGCGCTGGCGGGACTTCTCGCGATTCCAGCGATGGCATTGGCCAGTGCCGGTCCGAATGCCGCGGACCTGGAGAAAAAGGTCGAAGAGTTGAGCAAGCAGCTCGACGAGCTGAAGGCCGCATTGGATGCCCAGAAAGAGGTGAGCGATAAACTGTCGACCAGTGTCGAAGATATGGACGAACGCTCGGCCGACTGGGATCTCGCCGCCCGGATCAAGTTCTTCGGCGATTTCCGCAGCCGCCTGGACTACTATTCGGCCGATACGGTTTTCGGCAGGGATCTGGATAACGACACGATCTGGACCAATCGCTTCCGGCTCAACATGCGGGTCAATGCGACCGAAAACGTCGAGTTCAAGGGGCGCCTGGCGATGTACAAGACCTGGGGTAACCAGTCCGCCTTCACCGACGATTCCGGAGCGATGTGGCCGGTATTCGACGGCAATGTCACCCGGACTCCGGCTGAGAACAGCGCCCTCTATGTCGACCGCGCCTATCTCAACTGGGCCAATATCGCCGGTCAGCCGATGTGGCTGTCGATCGGCCGCCGGCCGACGACCGATGGTCAGCCGGCACAGGAACGGATGGGGGTTGACGGTGATGCCACCCCGATGGCCTTCATGGACTGGCCCTTCGATGGTCTGACCTTGGGCTATGCCTGGACCTGGGGACCTGAGGCAATGGGCGACAGCCGGATGCGGTTCTGCTATGGCCGCGGCTTCGAAGCCGGACTGCAGGACGAGGATAAGGTTGCCGGCTCGATCGATGACATGGATTTCGCCGGTATCAGCTGGGATGTCATGAAGAAGGATGAAATGATTGCCTATCTGCAGGTATTCAATGCCTTCAACGTGATCAACTATCCGAATTTCCAGGATCCGATAATCAACTCCATGTTCGGCGAGATGTCAGGCATGGGAGCCAGGAAGAATCTTGGCGACATCCTCCACACCTCTGCAATTTTTCATAACAAAACCGCAAATGTCCATTACTTCCTCGCCGGCGGCTGGTCGCAGACCAACCCCGATGCCGACGGCATGTTCAACGACTACGCCGCCATGGCCGCAGGTATGGCCGGCCCCAACACCGACGACGAGAACGGCTACAGCATCTATGCCGGCATGCGGTATGACATGGACAACATCGGCCTGAAGCTCGGCGCCGAGTTCAACTACGGTTCGGAGAACTGGCTGGCGATGTCGCCGGGCCATGACGAGATCTACCAGTCGAAGCTGGCGACTCGAGGCCAGGTCTACGAGGTGTACGGTCTCTACGATCTGCCGACCGGCGAGATGATCTCGAAATACGCCAAGACCTTCATCCGTTTTGGCTATCAGCATTACGAGTATGATTACTCCGGCTCGGGCGACTGGAACATGGCCGCCTATGACCTGAGCGATGCCGGCGACCTGATGAAGATGGGGATGATGGGTCTTGACCCGGTTGAGGACGCCGACCAGATCTACCTGACCTTCGAGGCCTTCTTCTAAGCCGCAGCGAATACAAAGCCGCACCATCAGCAAAGGGAATGTCTCCTTCGGGAGATGTTCCCTTTTCTTTTGTTCTCAGCTCGCTCTTGTCGCCGCTCCGTTCAGTCTGCTATACTCCCTTCCCTGGGCCTGCCGAGGAAATGGTCCCGGCGATCCTTTTTCTCATTTTTGGCGGAGCAGTAGATGGACCATTTGACCCCACGGCAGCACTGTCGCAGTTTCAGCCCGCACCATGCCGGCACCTGCCGCTACGCCATGTTCGATCGATATGGCGGGGTGAGCGGTGAGCCCTTTTCCACTCTCAACGGCAGTTACGGGGTGGGCGACGATTCGGCGGCGGTGGCGGCCAACCGGGCCAGGATCAAAGAAACCCTGAACCTGCGGCATCTCGTTTCCGCCCGCCAGGTCCACGGTGATGATATCCATTGCCTGGACAGTCATCCCACCGCCGATCTCGAGGTCGATGGCGTCGACGCCCTGGTAACCGACCAACCGGGGGTCGGCATCATGGTCCAGCATGCCGATTGCCAGGCGGTGCTGCTGTTCGACCCGCACAAGCGAGTCATCGGCGCGGTGCACAGCGGCTGGCGCGGCAGTGTCCTGGACATTTTGGGCAAGACCGTCAGGCTGATCGTCTCCCGCTATCGTTCACGGGCCGAGGATCTGCTGGCGGTCGTCAGTCCCTCGCTTGGACCCTGCTGCAGCGAATTCGTCAATCACCGCCGCGAGTTGCCGCCCCATTTCCAGAACTTCCGGACGGGCGCCAATCATTTCGACTTCTGGCGGATATCGCAGGAGCAGCTCATCACCGCCGGCCTCAGGCCGGCCTCGATCGCGATTGCCGGAACCTGCACCTCCTGCAGCCGCGATTATTTTTCCTACCGCCGGGCCTGCCGGGAGGGAAACGGGGTGACGGGGCGGAACTGTTCGGTCGTGGTTCTGGGCAAGGGGGAATGACGAGCGACCGGGAAGAGGTGGTCATCCACCTCCGTCAGTGCAGCTGTTGCACCAGCTGTATGTTCCGATCGTCATCGGCAACGGCAAGGGGGCTGGTCAGGCAGGAGAAATCGCAGACCAGCGGGGCATGATCGGACAGCTGGATATCGGGGATGAAAAAGCTGTCGATTCTGATGCCGTGCGAGTGCAGGACAAAATCGATCTGACGGTGCGGCGCATGGCTCGGGTGGGAGGGGGCGTTGACGACGTTGGCATTTTCCAGTCCGGTCGCGGCCAGGAACAGTTTGAGTTCCTTGTCGCCCCAGAAGGTGTTGAAATCGCCGGCGACGATGACCTCCTTGTCGGTTGCGTGGATGAGGCTGTACAGTTGGCCGAGCTGGTTCTGGCGATGGCGATATTTCAGGGAGAGATGGACAACGAAGATCACGACCTGCTCAAGTTCGGCCTTGATGATCAGACGCTTGACCCCCTGGGAAAAGTAATGAAAACTGGTGTCGATAATTTCGTTCCGGCTCAGCAGGGCATTCGATTGTTGGCGGATGATCGGCACCCGATGGATAAAGGAACTGTCGCTGTACTTGGTCTCGACGACGAAATGGTAGCCGAGGTCTTTGGCAATCTGTGCCGCCTGGCAGGCGTTGCTTGAGCGATAGGAACCGGAATCGACCTCGACCAGGCCGATGATGTCGGGATCGATGAGGCGGATGAAATGGATGATCCGCTCCAGGTTGGCGCCAGTCTTCTTGAAAAAGCCGGCATAGGGGAGCGGCAGGTGGAACCCCTTCTTGTGACCGGTCGCGTAGCGGATGTTGTACAGGAGCAATCGCATGATTCATGTTACCTGATTGGGGGAGTTCCGGCAATGAAACCTAGGGCCGGATCGGTGAACTGATCGGCGCTGTCATGGTCAGTTGTGCAGACAGGCGGCCGTGCGGGAGCTCCGCCCAACGGCAGGCGGACGGACCAACGATAACTTTGCAGAGGAAGAATAGGGTAATGATAGTCATTGGATCACGAAAGAGCAAATTGGCGATGTGGCAGACGGAGATGGTGGCCGAGGCCCTCAACGCCGCCGGGATGGAAACCACGATCAAGGCCATGGAGACCGTGGGGGACAAGGTCCTCGATACCTCCATCGCCAAGATCGGCAGCAAGGGGGTCTTCACCCAGGAACTGGAAGAGCAGCTGGCGAGTGGCGTCACCGATATCGCCGTGCACAGCGCCAAGGACATGCAGTCGCAACTGCCGGAGGGGTTTGCGCTGATCGCCTTTACCCGCCGGGAACAGGTCAACGATGTCCTGGTCAGTGACAACGTCTCGCTTGATATCGACGACCGGTCGAAAAAGATCCGCATCGGCACTTCGTCGGTGCGGCGGCGGGCCCTGCTGCGGTATTACTATCCCCATCTCGAGACGGTGGAGATGCGGGGCAACCTCCAGACCCGCATCCGCAAGATGCGGGAAGGGGCCTGTGACGCCCTGATGCTGGCCTATGCCGGGGTCAAGCGGATGGGGTATGACGAGTTGATCGTCAAGGTCTTTCCGGTCACCCAGATCTTTCCTCCCGTCGGCCAGGGGTCGATCGCCATCGAATCATCGTCGCGGCTGCCGGCGGACAAGGTGGAATTCATCCGCGCCTGTCTCAACGACCATGACAGCGAAGTCTGCCTCCTCGCCGAGCGGGCCTTCCTGAAAACTCTGGAGGGCGGGTGCAGCATCCCGGTATTTGCCCTGGCGACACTCGACGAACTGGATATCGTCCTCACCGGCGGCCTGGTCAGCCTCGACGGCAGACAGATCGTGATGATGCAGCGGCGGGGTGCAATCGGCGAGGCGGAGACCATCGGGCTGGAACTGGGGAAACAGATTCTGGACAATGACGGACGGGAACTGCTGGCCAGAATCCGGCAGCAACAGGGGGGAGGCCCGTCGGAGCAGGTCGTCGCGCCGTAGCGGGAGACAGCGCCCCTGCCGTGATCGTCTTGTTTGACGATGGCGATCGGGCAGGGGCAGGCGGAAAAGGTTATCTGGTTCTGGCTTTCATTTGCGAGACGAGGTTCCGCAGATAGTTGAGCCAGGTGTCGAAACCCTCGCCTCCTCTGGTGGCGCAGAGTTCGATGACCTGCAGCTGCGGATTGAGATGGAGGGCCTCCCGGGTAGCTTCCGCGACCGGGAAATCGAAATACGGCAGCAGGTCGGTCTTGGTGATCAGGAAGGTATTCGAGCTGGTAAAGGCCTTCGGGTACTTGGCCGGCTTGTCCGGTCCCTCCGGCACCGATACCAGCACGACCCGTTCATGCTCGCCGAGAGCGAAGGTCGCCGGGCAGACCAGGTTGCCGACATTCTCGATGAAGAGGAGGTCGATTTTGTCGCCCCCCTGCTCCTTCTGCAGCAGGTGAAAGCCGCGATGGATCATGGCCGCGTCAAGGTGGCAGGCGCCGCCGGTGGTCAGCTGGACGGCCGGAACCCCCTTGGCGCGGATCCGGTCGGCGTCGCGTTCGGTCTCGATATCCCCCTCGATCACGCCGATGCTGAGCTCGCCCTTGAGGGCATCGATGGTATGTTCGAGGAGCGTGGTCTTGCCGGACCCCGGGCTGCTGATCAGGTTGAGGACGACGGCGCCGATGTCGTCGAAGTGGTCCCGATTGATCCTGGCTAGGGCGTCGTTGGCGGCAAAGAGGCTGGTATGGACGTCGACGGTCCGGCCTGGTGCCGAGCCGTGCGTATGCACCGATCCCTCGCCGTTATGGCTGTGGCTGTAAGAATGATTCCCCGCAGAGGGGCATCCGCATGAATCACACATGGTAGATCCTCATCAAAAAGTTGGACGGTGTCAGGCCGGGACCATCGGGTTGCAACCTTACGCCAGATCTTAGGGGCCGTTACGAAATAACCGTTACATTTTTCACCATTTCGTTACGGCCCCTTATGCCGGAAAGGTATTTCTGCGTAACGGTTATTGTTTGACGACGGCTTATCCTCATTGCCGCCGTGCCGGCACCTGTTTTCTCTGAACCTCGACACCCAGCTCGGCCAGGCGCCGCAGTATCATGTTCGCGACCTCCACCACTCGTCCGGCGACAACGTCGGACAACTCGATGCTTTCGGTCAACTCCTTCGGGATGACGGTATAGAACTCCACCTCCTGCGGTGCGGCATCGCGCAGTTTGCAGATCTCGAGGATCTCGAGGAGCCCGAGCTGGTGGGGCGACATCCGGGTCTGGAAATTGCCGGCCTTGACATCGGCGAGGGTGTAGAAGTGAAAGGAACCGGGTTCGCCGGCGGTATCGACGACGTCGATGATCAGGACCGGGTCGCATTCCTCGAGAAAGGGGGACATGTAGATCCCGGCGGTACCGATATCGTGGATCTCGACCGTATCCGGGAAGAGATAGTTGTTCTCGAGGTACTGGACGGTATGAATGCCGAAGCCTTCGTCGCGGAGGATCAGGTTGCCGATGCCGAAGATGCCGATTTTTTTCGCTGGAGTTGTCATGGCCGTTTACGGTTGAGTGGCGATCACTGGTCAGCAGATGCGCGGCAGCGGCTCGCCGTGCAACGCGGTCACCAGCCGCAGGCCGCCGAGAGGGGTGGTGATGACGACCCGGCCGGCCTTGCCGCCCACCATCCGGCCGATGACCGCCGCCTCGGCGCCTTCGCTCGTTTCCCGCATGATCTTCAAGGCGGTGTCGGCCTGGTCGGCGCCGACGACGGCCAGCAGTTTGCCCTCGTTGGCGAGGTAGAGCGGTTCCAGGCCCAGGAGTTCGCAGGCGGCCCGCACCTGGGGACGGACCGGCAGAAATTCCTCCCGCAGCTCGACCCCGAAACCGCTGTTGGCGGCGATCTCGTTGAGCGTGGTGGCGACGCCGCCGCGGGTGGGATCGCGCAGGGTCCGGACGCTGCCCGGCAACTCGTCAAGGAGGCGCTGCACCAGGCGGTGCAGGGGCCTGGTGTCGCTCTCGAGCTTGCCCTGCATCGAGATCCCGGCCCGGCGGGTCATGATGGTGATGCCGTGGTCGCCCATGGTGCCGGAGAGGAGGATGACGTCCCCTTCCCGGGCGTTCTTCGAGGAGATGTCGATGCCGTCGGCGAGGACGCCGATCCCCGAGGTATTGATGAAAATCTTGTCGCCCTTGCCTCTCGGTACGACCTTGGTGTCACCGGTCACCACCGGGACACCGCTGTCGCGGCTGCAGGCGGCGATGGAGATGACGATCCGCTCGAGATCAGCGAGCAGCATCCCCTCTTCGAGGATGAGGCCGAGGCTGAGGCACAGCGGTTGGGCCCCGCGCATCGCCAGGTCGTTGATGGTGCCGTGGACGGCCAGCATGCCGATATCGCCGCCGGGGAAGAAGATCGGGTCGACGACGTAGCTGTCGGTCGTGAAGGCGATCCTGCCGGCAGGCCGGTCGAGTACCGCACTGTCCTCGAGGCCGCGGAGGGTGGGGTTGTCCAGGTGTTTGACGAAGATGCTGCTGATCAGCTCCTGGCTGGCCAGACCGCCGCTGCCGTGATCAAGCAGTATGCATTTATCGGCCATCGGGGATTGTTTCCATTGTGGTTGCCTGCCGGAAAGCGGCGAGGTGCAGGGATGATGTTGGCCGACTCTCCGGCCGGAGACAAAACGTCGCCATCTAGACCTCCAGACCGTATTTATGGAAGGCGGCGCAGGTCCCTTCGCTCGAGACCATGCAGGGACCGACCGGCGACGCGGGGGTGCAGCGGTTGCCGAACAACGGGCATTGCCGCGGATTGCTGATGCCCTTGAGGATATCGCCGCATCGGCAGCCTTTCGGTTCGCCGGCAGGCGGCAGGGTGATATGCAGTCGCGCCTCGGCATCGAATTCCCGGTACTTTTCCCTGATCTTCAGGCCGCTGCCGGGGATGAGGCCGAGGCCGCGCCATTGGGTGTCGCAGGGCTCGAAGATCTCCGCGACCATCTGTTGCGCCCGGGCATTGCCGTCCCAGGAGACGACCCGGCCATAAGCGTTCTCGACTCTCGCCTCACCAGCGCCGATCTGCTGGGCCAGCATGATCAGACTGGTGAGGAGATCGGTGGTTTCGAAGCCGGCAATGACGCAGGCGATATGATATTTTGCCGCGAACGGGACATAGGCCCCGGCGCCGATGATGGCCGAGACATGGCCGGGACAGAGCAGGCCGTCGAGCTGCAATTGCGGGTCGTCGAGCA
>Ga0209066_10003383_pt1 | contig 18284 bp, 20 predicted proteins | sample All_14_2_FD_187198 | JGI IMG/M metagenome (GOLD analysis project Ga0209066, IMG submission 187198) | Freshwater microbial communities in response to fracking from Pennsylvania, USA - Allegheny Zone_MetaG_DW_15 (SPAdes) (version 2) ... | reverse complement strand
CATGCTGGCCGATCCCGATTGGGCCGAAAAGGTCCGCACGGGCCGGATGGACCAGCGCATTCCCTTCGGCAAGGACCTGCTTGCCCAGCTTTACTGACGCCCAGCTTTACTGACATCCCGCCGCCACGGAGTTCCGACCCGATGCCCTCCCCCTTCGATCTGACCGGCCGCACCGCCCTGGTGACCGGGGCCTCGTCCGGCCTCGGGGCCCGCTTTGCCCGGATGCTGGCAGCCCAGGGGGTCAATGTGGTGGCCGGGGCCCGGCGGCTGGACCGGTTGCAGTCCCTGGCCGACGCCGTGCGTGGCGACGGTGGGCGGATCGAGCCGGTCGAGATGGATGTGGAGGACGAGGCCTCCATCATCGCCGCCTATGACCATGCCGAGGCGACGTTCGGCACCGTCGACCTGATCCTGGCCAATGCGGGCATCAATGCCCAGGGCCCGGCCACCGACCTGCCCTCCGACGAGCTGGGGCAGTTGCTGCGGATCAATGTGCAGGGCGTCTATCTGACCGCGCGTGAGGGGGCCCGCCGTCTGATCGCCTCGCCCGACCCGTCGCGGGGACGGATCATCCTGCTGGGCTCGGTGGGGTCGTTGCGGCCTCTGGCCGGACTGACCGCCTATTCGGCGTCCAAGGCCGGAGTGGCCATGCTGGGCAAGGGGCTGGCCCGCGAGTGGGCGCGTCACGGCATCAACGTGAACACCATCTGCCCCGGCTGGATCGTCACCGAACTGAACGCCGAATGGCTGGCAGGCGAAGGGGGCCAGAAGCTGATCAGGAGCTTCCCCCGCCGCCGGGTCATGAACCCGGAGGACCTGGACGGCCTGGTCACCTTCCTGGCGTCCGAGGCCTCGCGCACCATCACGGGGGGTGTGTTCGCCGCAGACGACGGCCAGGTCCTGGCCTGACCGGAGTTTGATTCTGGCCTATCGCGTGAGCGATCAAGCCCGGCCAGAAGCGCCGTGCGGTTGAGCCGGACTTCCGCGCGCGCCTAAGACAGAAGGGTCCTGTCCCCGGAGCTTTCATGTCCACTGTCGACTATGCGGTTCAAAGTTCGGTCGCCGTCCTGACCGTGGCTTATCCTCCCGTCAACGCGCTCAGCCTGGCGGTCCGCACCGGCCTGGGCGAGGGCGTGGCCCGCGCGATCGCCGACCCGGCGGTCAAGGCCATCGTCGTGATCGGCAGTGGCACCACCTTCATCGCCGGGGCCGACATCAGCGAGTTCGGCACCCCCAACAGCGCCGCCGAGCCGCGCCTGCAGACCCTTCAGGCCCAGTTCGAGGCCAGCCCCAAGCCGATCGTCGCCGCCATCCACGGCACGGCCCTGGGTGGGGGGCTGGAACTGGCCCTGACCTGCCATGCCCGCGTCGCCGTTCAGTCGGCCAAGGTCGGCCTGCCCGAGGTCAAGCTGGGCCTGCTGCCGGGGGCCGGGGGCACGATCCGCCTGCCGCGCCTGACCGGCGTCGAGGTCGCGCTGGAGGCCATCACCACCGGTCGCCACATCGGGGCGGTGGAAGCGAACAGGCTGGGCATCGTCGACGCCATCGTCTTCGACCTGAAGGCCGATGCCATCGGTTATGCCTTAAAACTGGCGGCCGAGGGTACACCACCCCCGGTGCGTGACCGCAACGACAAGATCACCGGCGTCGATCCCAAGGTGTTCGCCGACTTCCGCGCCAAGGCCGGCAAGAAATGGCGCGGCCAGATCGCCCCGGCCCGGATCGTGGACGTGATCGAGGCCGCCACCACCCTGACTTTCGACCAGGCCAAGGCCTTCGAGAACGAACAGTTCAAGGCGCTGATGGAGAGCGATCAGCGCAAGGCCCTGATCCACTATTTCTTTGCCGAGCGCGAAGCCCGCAAGATCCCGGACGTGTCCTCCGAGGTTAAACCCCTGCCGATTCGCAAGGTGGTGGTGATCGGCTCTGGCCTGATGGGCGGCGGCATCGCCATGTCGTTCGCCAATGCCGGTATCCCGGTCAAGCTGCTGGACATCGATGCCGAAGCCCTGGCGCGCGGCATGGGGGTGATCCGGAAAACCTATGAGACCTCGCTGTCGCGCGGTTCGATCACCCAGTCGCAACTGGACGAGCGCTTCGGGCGGATCGAGCCGGTCGGCGGCTATGACGACCTGGGCGACGTCGACATGGCCATCGAGGCGGTGTTCGAGGACATGGCCCTGAAGCAGAAAATCTTCGCCCTGCTGGACACGGCCATTCCACCCCACGCCATCCTGGGCACCAATACCTCTTCGCTGGACATCGACCAGATCGCCTCGGCCACGACCCGGCCGGACAAGGTCATCGGGGCCCATTTCTTCAGCCCCGCCAATGTCATGAAGCTGCTGGAGGCGGTGCGCGGATCCAGGACCAGCGCCGAGACGATCGCCACCGTCATGGCCCTGGGCAAGCAGATCGGAAAGGCCCCGGTCCTGGCCGGAAACTGCGACGGCTTCATCGGCAACCGGATGCTGCAGTATTACACCGTCAACGCCGAATATATGCTGGAGCGGGGCGCGACGCCGGAACAGATCGACCGCGTCGCCGAACAGTTCGGCATGGCCATGGGTCCCCTGGCCATGCGCGACCTGGCCGGCATGGCCCAGGCGGTCAATGTCCGGGCTGTGCGAAAACTGACTCTTCCCGCCGACGAGCGTATGCCCGAACTGGTCGAGCGCATGGTCGAGGCTGGGCGGATCGGCCAGAAGTCCTCGGCCGGATTCTATTGCTATGAGGGCCGCGATCGCCTGCCCGACCCCGTCGCCCTGGACCTGATCCGGGCCGAGGCGCTGCGCCAGGGGATCGAACAGCGCAGCTTTACCGACGAGGAGATTCTGGCCCGGCTGTTCCATCCCCTGGTCAACGAAGGAGCCAAGGAGCTGGAGGAAGGCATCGCCATCCGCGCGTCCGACATCGATGTCGCCTGGGTCAATGGCTATGGCTTCCCCGTCCACACCGGCGGGCCGATGTTCTGGGGCGAGCAGATCGGCCTGGACAAGGTGCTGGCCACTGCCCGCACCCTGGGGGCCGAGAACGGCCAGACGCGCTGGGGTCCCTCGCGCCTGCTGGAGCGACTGGTCGCCGAGGGCAAGGGGTGGAAGGATGCCCCGGCCCTGATCGCCGCGGGCCTGTAGAGAACGCCATGCCCTTCCTGCTGGACGACGACCACCGCCAGATCGTTCAGGAGGCGCAGCGTGTCCTGTCGGACGGCTGGTCGCCCGACACCCTGCGCCATCTGCTGGAACAGGTCGGGGTCCATGACGACCGCTTCTGGACGACCTGCCGCGACATGGGCTGGACCGGCATCGCCGTGTCCGAGGATCAGGGTGGCCTGGGCCTGGGGCCGATCGAGCTTTGCCTGACGGCCGAGGTGGTCGGGCGGTTCGTCGGCGGGGCCCCCTTCCTGTCCACCGGCTATGGCGTGACCGAGGCTCTTCGCCGCTTCGGCAGCCCCGATCAGCAGGACCGGCATCTGGCCGGGCTGGCGAGCGGCGAGATGACCGGGGCGATCCATCTGACCCCGGTCCTGGATGGAGGCGAGCATCTCGCCTGGACCGATGGCACCCTGTCCGGCAAGACGGGACTGGTGGTCGCAGGGGCCTGGGCAAACCTGCTCGTCACCCTGGCGCGGGACACCGCGACCGGCCGCGATATCCTGGTCCTTGTCGCGCTGGACGACGGGACCGATCGCGAACCGGTCCAGACCTTCGACAACAGCCGGGGCTATGCGGTCCTGCGTTTCGACCGTGCGCCAGCCGAGATCCTGGCGACGGACGATGCCACGCAGGCCGCGCTCGACCTGCTGGCCCGCGTCGCCGTGGTCGTGGCCTTCGAGCAACTGGGCGGGGCCGAGGCCTGCATGGAGCGCGCCCGCGACTTTGCCAATGACCGCCAGGCGTTCGGCCAGCCGATCGGCAAATTTCAGGCCATCAAGCACCGCATCGCCGAGATGTATGTCGCCAACGAACTGGCGCGTGGCAATGCCCTGCGTGCCGCCCTGGCCCTGCGCGACGACGCCGACGATCTGGTCCTGCGCGCCGGGGCCGCCCGCCTGACGGCCATTGAGGCCTATGAGTTCGCCGCCACCGAGGCCATCCAGACCCACGGTGCCATCGGCATTACCTGGGAGCATGACCTGCACCTGTTCTTTCGCCGCAGCCGCGCCCTGGCGCTGGAGCTGGGCGCGCGCGGGCCGTGGCAGGACCTGGTCACACGCCGCGTCATCGCCGGAGCCGCCGCATGAGCGCCCTGTCCCCCGAGCTGGAGGCGTTCCGCGATAGCGTCTTCGCCTTCATGGAGCCTCATGTCGCCGAATATGGACAGGCCGCCCGTCTGGGTCTTTCGCTGGATGACGACATCGCCCTGGCGCGGCGCTGGCAGGCGACCAAGGCGGCCGCCGGCTATGCGGGACTGACCTTTCCCACCGAATACGGCGGTGCGGGCCTGAGCCAGCTGGAACAGGTCGTCTTCGTGTCCGAGGAGGCGGCGCGCGGTTTCCCCGCCGGCTATTTCGTCATCAGCCTGTCGATGCCGATCCCGATGATGCTGCGCTATGCGACGCCCGAGCAGAAGGCCCTTTTCGTGCCCCCGGCCCTGCGCGGCGAGCAGATCTGGTCCCAGCTGTTCTCCGAACCCTCCACCGGTTCCGACCTGGCTGCCGTCCGTACCCGTGCCGTCCGCGACGGCGACGACTGGATCATCAGTGGACAGAAGGTCTGGACCACCTTCGCCCAGTATTCCGACTATGGCGTCATCGTCGCCCGCACCGATCCCGATGCGCCCAAGCATCGCGGCCTGACCTATTTCTTCGTCGACCTGAAGGCCCCCGGCGTGACGGTGCGCCCGATCCGGCAACTTCACGGGGCGGAGGAGTTCAACGAGGTCTTCTTCGACGATGTCCGCATCCCTGACGCCTGGCGACTGGGCGGAGTGGGCGACGGGTTCCGACTGGCGGTCGAGACTCTGATGATCGAGCGCTATACCGCCGCCGCCGACGAGACCGGCTTCGGTCCCCCGCTGGACGCCCTGATCGCCCTGGCCCGCGACGCGCGCATCGACGGTCGCCCGGCCCTGGAGGACGGGCGCGTCCGGGCCGTCATCGCCCGCGCCTATGCCACCCAGCAGGGGCTGGCGGCGATCAGCGAGAAATCCATCCTGGAACTGGCCGCCGGGCGTGAACCGGGGCCGGAGGGGTCGATCCACAAACTGGTCGGCGCGCGCGGCCGGCGCGAGGTCGCCCTGTGCGCGCTCGATCTTCTGGGCACGGACGGCCTGCGGTTCGATGCCGCCGCACACCCGCGGCCCAAGACCGATTTCGCCATGTCCTGGATGGATCAGCCCACCCTGCGGATCGCGGGCGGCACCGACGAAATGCTGCTGAACACCGTGGCCGAGCGCATCCTGGGCCTGCCCCAGGACTATCGCCCCGACAAGCTGCCACGCTGACCTGCCCATGCGCTGTGTTCTTCGCTAGAAAGCAGCGATGACAGGCGCACTTTCCGGCATTCGCATCATCGAAATCGCTGGCCTGGGGCCCGGCCCCTTTGCCGGAATGATGCTGGCCGACCATGGGGCAGAGGTGATCTGCGTCGAGCGTCCGGGCGGCAATCCCCTGCAACCCGCGTCGGGCCGGCCGGCCGACATCCTGTCGCGGTCGCGCCGCTCCATCGCCCTGGACCTGAAATCGCCCCAGGCCGCCGGCGTGATCAAGGCCCTGGTCAAGGAGGCCGACGGCCTGATCGAGGGATTCAGGCCGGGCGTGATGGAGCGTCTGAATCTGGGGCCCGATGACCTTCTGGCCGTAAATCCCGCCCTGGCCTATGGCCGGATGACGGGCTGGGGCCAGACCGGTCCCTGGGCCCAGCGCGTGGGCCACGACATCAACTACATCGCCCTGTCCGGCGTGCTGCACGGCATCGGCGAGAAGGGCGGGCGACCGATCGCGCCCCAGAACCTGCTGGGCGATTTCGGCGGCGGCGGCATGATGCTGGCCTTTGGTCTGCTGGCCGCCATCCTGTCGGCGCGGACCACGGGCCGGGGCCAGGTGGTGGACTGCGCCATGACCGACGGCTCGGCCCTGCTCAGCGCCATCACCTGGGGTTTCCGCGCTCAAGGCCTGTGGCGGGACGAGCGGGGGGTCAATCTGCTGGATGGCGGCACCCATTTCTATGACACCTATCGGACACGCTGCGGGGGCCATGTCGCCGTCGGCGCGATCGAACCGGCCTTCTATGCGGCCCTGCGCCGCGTGGCGGGCCTGGCCGACGACCCGGCCTTCGATGCCCAGATGTCGCCCGCCGACTGGCCCGCGCTGAAGGCCCGGCTGCAGGAGGTCTTTCTGACCCGGACGCGCGACGAGTGGGCCGAGGCGTTCGAGGCGGACGCCGCCTGCCTGACGCCCGTCTTGTCGATGCCCGAGGCGCGCGACCATCCGCACAATGCGGCACGCCAGACCTTCGTCACCCTGGACGGCATCACCCAGCCCGCGCCCGCGCCGCGTCTGTCACAGACCCCGCCCGGCCCTCCGCGTGCCCCTCGCCCTCTCGGCGCCGACACCGATGCCATCCTGGCCGAGGCCGGCTTCGACGCTGAGGCGATCGCGGCCCTGCGCCAGGACGGCGTGGTGCACGGATGACCCACACCCCACACCGCATCTATCGGATGAGCGTCGCCAGCGTTCACGTGCACTATGTCGCCAAGGCCGAGCGAAAGGGGCGCACTCTTGCCGAGGTCGACCAGATCATCACCTGGCTGACCGGCTTCACCCAGAATCAACTGGACGCCCATCTGGCGGACAAGACCGATTTCGAGACCTTCTTCGCCCAGGCCCCCCGGCTCAATCCCGCCCGGACCGCGATTACCGGCCTGATCTGCGGCGTCCGCATCGAGACGATCGAAGACCCGCTGATGCGGGAGATCCGCTATATGGACAAGCTGATCGACGAACTGGCCAAGGGCCGTCCGATGCAGAAGATCCTGCGCGAATAACCGCTTCAGCCGCGTGTCAGGGTCCGGATACGCAGCAGGTTCGCCCCCGCGGTGATGAACAGGGTCCGGCCATCCTCGCCGAAGGTGCAGTTGGCGGCAGGGCCATCGGTGCGGATCAGACCCAGCGCCTCGCCGTCAGGGGCCAGCACATGGACACCGCCTGGCCCGGTGCAGAACAGCCGTCCTGCCTCGTCCACCACCAGGCCATCGGGCAGTCCTGGATGCTCGGCCCCGACCATGGCGGTGAAGTCCCTCAGCACCCGCCCGCCGGTGACCGCTCCCTGCGCGTCCAGCCCATAGGCCATCACCACCGCATGGGCCGGATCGGACACGGCGACATAGAGGGTGCGCCGATCCGGCGACAGGCCGATCCCGTTCGGGAAGGTCAGGTCCCGGACCAGCAGCGAAACCGTTCCGTCCGCATCCAGGCGGTAGACGCCATTGTGCTCCTGCTCCTTCAGCGGCGACTGGTCCATCCCCGCCAGTCCATAGGGCGGATCGGTGAAGAAGATCGCGCGCCCAGCCCCCTGGACCAGATCATTCGGCGAGCTGAACCGCCGTCCCTCGAACTGCGTGGCCAGCAGGGTCTTGGCCCGCGTCGCCAGGTCCAGCCGGGCGACGGCGCGGTTGCCGTGGTCCGCCATCAGGATGGAGCCCTTCGGCCCCAAGATCAGGCCGTTCGACCCAGCCTCACGAAAGGCGTCGGTCGCCGGGCCGTCATAGCCCGACGGCTCCATGAACACCGACAGGCCGTCCGCCTCGGACCAGCGGTGGATCCGGTTGTTGGGCACGTCGCTGAACAGCAGATAGCCGCCGTCAGTGATCCAGACCGGCCCCTCTGACCAGGTGAAGCCCTCGGCCAGCACCTGGATCACCGCGTCCTGCGCCACGATGCCGTCCATGGCCGGCGACAGCCGCTCGACCCGGCCCAGGGTCCGGAATCGGGGATCGGACACCGCCCCCACGGGTCGCCCCGCACAGGCAGCGGTGGCCAGGCCACCGGCCAGGGCGAGACGGCGTGAAGGGCGCATGGGGAACTCCGGGAGAAGGACAGACAAAAAAGGCGGCCTAAAGCATGACCGACCGGCCTTCGCGGGCCGCGCGATAGATGGCCTCGATGATCCTCATGTCGCGCAGGCCTTCCTCGCCCGGAACCAGAGGCTCGGCTCCGGTCATCACGCAGATCGACAGGTGGTCCAACTGGGCCGAAAACTGGTTCTGGCCCGTCGGCACCGCATGGGGCCGGGTCTGCCACTCGCGGTGCAGGCGCAGGGTGTTGTCGCCATAGGCGGTGCCCGGCTCGGCCTCGATCCACCCCTTGGTCCCCGTCACCCGATAGCGGTTGTGGTGCGAGCCATAGGTCGAGACGCAGTTGGCCACGGCGCCGGACGGGAACCTCAGCTGAAAATTGATCGTGTCCTCGACCTCGGCAAAGCGGGGGTCGCTGCGATCAGTCGATTCGATCGCGCTGACCTCGACCGGCTCCTCGCCCGTCAGATAGCGCGCGGCCTGAAGACTGTAGATGCCGATGTCCATCAGAGACCCGCCCCCCGCCAGCGCCCGGTTCAGCCGCCACTGGTTCGGGCTGATGGGAAAGCCGTGATCGGCGGTCACGATGCGAGCCTCGCCGATCTCGCCCTCGCGCACGACCCGGATCGCCTCCTTGTTGCCGACCTCGAACCGACATCGGTAGCCGATCATCAGCTTGCGGTCCGCGTCCCGGCACGCCCGGATCATGTCCTGCGCTTCCGCGGCCGTATTGGCCATCGGCTTCTCGCACATCACGTGCTTGCCCGCCGCCGCCGCCCGCAGGGTGTACTCGTGATGCATTCCGTTGGGCAGGATGACATAGACGATGTCGACATCCGGGTTGTCCCGGATGGTGTCGAAGGTCCGATAGTCATACAGGCCATGGTCCGGCACGCCGTACTGCGCGCCGTAACGGCGGGCCTTTTCCGGCGATCCGCTGACCAGGGCCGTGACGCGCGAATGACGGCATTCGGCAAACCGCGGCAGAATGACATCCGCATACTGACCCAGGCCGACGATGGCATAGCCCAGCTTGCGCTCCGGCCGCTCCTGGCTCCAGGCCGAGGCGGGCATGGGTGCCAGCCCGGCTGCCGCCCCCAGGGCCAACACCGATCGGCGGCTGTGTCGAAGGGTCATGGACGTACGCTCCGGTCGCCCTGGGCCGGGGCGGTGAGATGAACCCCTAGGCAAGCCGCAGTTGACCAGCGCTGTCAACGCAGATCGCCCGATCCGGCAACCGACACCGCCGCAGGTTCGTTGATGAAGACCCTCAACAAATCGGAGCCGCCCCATGATCCTGTCCAAAGGCACCCTCGTGGCCGTCGTCGACGGCGAGAAACTCGCCCTGTTCGAACAGACCGGCCAGCAGGACATCGCCCTGACCGCCCGCCCCACCCCGGCGATCGAGGAGCGCGCCTCGGGGGCCGCCGGCCGCATCTCCAGCGAGGCCAACCCCGACAACGACACCCAGGCCGAGGACGGTTTCGCCATGGGCGTGGCCGATGTGCTGAACAAGATGGTCCTGACCAACAAGGTCCAGCACCTGCTGGTCATCGCTGCGCCCAAGACCCTCGGCCAACTCCGCAAGGGCTGGCACAAGGAAACGCAAGGCCGCCTAGTCGGCGAAATCGCCAAGGACCTGACCGGCCACTCCACCGACCAGATCGCTACCGCCATCGACAAGGCCTGACGGCGGGAGCGCGCTGGCGACAAATAGGGGAGGGTGGCGACCCCGGCAGGACTCCAACCTGCGACCTCGGCTTTAGGAAAGCCTTGCTCTATGCGGCTGAGCTACGGGGCCACGTGCGCCTGACCTAGCGTCTGATGGGCAGGAGGGGAAGCAGGGGCGGCGATTTCCGGCCCGGCCAGGCCGCCGACGAGCGGCGGTCTAGGCGGCGAAGCCCCTGCGCATACAACATCTTGTAGGGAACAAAGCCTGAATCGGATCAGGTCGGCGATTCGGTCCTGATTCGTTTCGCGCCTGTTCCGTGGCGCGGTCATTCCTCGTTAATCCGGCCGACGGGACTTGCGCGGCGCGGCCGGGGCTGTAGGCGAAGGGCCATGTCGTCCGCATCCGTTTCGTCCCTTTCGCCGCGCGCCATGGCGCTGATCGTCCTGATCGGGGCGGCCTGCGTCCTGGGGCTTGCGCCGATCCTGGTGCGGCTGACCGAGACGGGACCGGCGGCGGCGGGGTTCTGGCGGTTCGCCTTCGCCATGCCTCTGCTGCTTGTGGTCACGGCTCGGCCGGGGACGGAGGGGACGGGGCGGCCCGGGCGCTGGGCGGCGCTGGCGGGTCTGTTCTTCGTGCTGGACCTGTCGTTCTGGCACTATGGGATCGTCATGACCTCGGTCGCCAATGCGACGGTGCTGTGCAACCTGACCCCGGTGGTGGTGACCCTGTTCGCTTGGCTGGCGTTCCGGGACCGGCCCGGCCGCCTTTTCCTGCTGGCCCTGGCCATGGCCCTGGGCGGCGCCTTCGCCATGGCCGCCGGGGCCGATGGCGGGCAGGGCACCAACCCCCTGCTGGGCGATCTGTTCTCCCTGTCGGTGGCGGTCTGGTACAGCGGTTATTTCCTGGCTGTGAAGGCCGCGCGCCGGACCATGAGCGCCAGCCGCGTCATGCTGTGGTCCACCGGCATCGGCACGCCCCTGCTGCTGATCGTGGCCCTGGTTCTGGGCGAGGACATCCTGCCCGCCGGACCGGGCGGCTGGATGGCCTGCATCACCCTGGGGGTCATGCACGTGGTAGGCCAGGGCGGCGTGGCCTGGGCCCTGGGACGGTTGCCCGCCGGGATCACCGCCGTAACCATCCTGATCCAGCCGGTCGTGGCCGCCGGGCTCGGCTGGCTGGTCTTTGCCGAGACCATGACCCGGATCCAGATGCTGGGCGGGGCGGTGGTCCTGGCTGCCGTGGTCCTGGCCCAGTGGTCGGCCCGCCCGAAAATGCAAACGGGCGCGGAACCGGCTGGTCCCGCGCCCGTCAACCTCTGAACCGGAAGGTCTGGATCAGAGCAGTTTCAGATCGACCGCCGCCGTCTTGCCGCGCTGGGATTCCAGCTCGAACTCGACCTTGGCGTTCTCATCGAGGCCGGTAAGCCCCGCCTTCTGGACGGCGGTGATGTGCACGAACACATCGTTGCCGCCGCCGTCGGGCTGGATGAATCCGAACCCCTTGGTGGTGTTGAACCACTTGACCGTGCCGGTCGCCATCTTGCGCTCTCCGTCAACGCGCTCTTCCAGGCAGACGCCCGCGAGCGGACGCCCGTCAGTCCATCTGGACAGCTCGTTCAGGCGAAGGAGCGAAACGCGGGTTTGGACCCCACGCGAAATCCGGACTGCGGTGATGTTGTCTTATGGGAAAACGGGTCGGTCAACCCGAAAGCGATTCGCTCGAGGCGCGAAGAAGGTTAGCGCCCGCGTCAGGCACACAGGCCCCGCGAGGCCCCGTCTAGGTGCAGATGGTCGCGGTGCGCTTCGTTGTAATCGGGGGTCAGGACCGTGGCGAAGACCCGGCACGCCCCATCTCGCAGCCGTCTCAGGAACCGCGATCCGTCCGTGCCCGTCGCCCCCTCGCCCGTCCAGTCCCCGACCACGCTGACCACCCGCCCGTCCTTCAGCCGGACACCCGACACGTCCAGGGCATTGGCCCGGGCGTGCTCGCTGGGCCGGGCCGTCTCGTCCGTCTGGCCATAGATGCGGCGGCAGGAATAGGTACCGAAATTCTGAACCTGCGCCACCTCGGAGCCGAACACCTCACGCGCGGCGGGCTGAAGCACCTGACGGTCCCAGATGGCATAGCGGACGGCCAGGGGGCACTGCATTGTCAGCCCGCCGGGCGACAGCGGCGTAATGTCGCCGCCGGTGATCCGCACCGCCCCCCGCACCTGGCAGAAGCCGCCGTCGTCGACGTCGGGCGCGCGTTCGACGGTCACCCCGGCCTCGCGCAGCACCTGGATACAGGCGTCGGTCGCGGCCTCGATCTGTTCGGCGGCGGCGGAGGGCGGCAGTTCGAAATCGGCCACCTTGGCCGCCGTCGCCTGGCCGATCGGCCGGTTCAGGTCCAGCGGCTTCCAGGGCAGGTCCTGATGCGGGGCAAAGGCGTTCAGCAGGGCAAAGGCCGCGCAGACGCACAGCGCGACTTCCCACACCAGGTTCCAGAAGTCCGCCAGGTCCCGCTTCATCGATCGCTCATAACCGGATTTCCACGATCGGGCGACCGTCTCTTGCCGTGGCCTCGCCGGGCACCCACAGTGAACCCATGGGCAAGAAAAAAGACGACTACGACCGCACGCTGGAGAAACTTCAGATCCAGTGGGTCGAGGCCCAGGCCTGGGCCATCGAACACGGGCTTCGCACCCTGATCGTGTTCGAGGGCCGCGACAGCGCGGGCAAGGACGGGGCGATCAAGCGGCTGACCGAATATATGTCTCCGCGCCAGACCCGCGTCGTCGCCCTGCCCAAGCCGAACGAGCGCGAGACCAGCCAGTGGTATTTCCAGCGCTATGTCGCCCACCTGCCAGCGGCGGGCGAGACGGTCATCCTGAACCGGTCCTGGTACAATCGCGGCGGGGTCGAGCCGGTCATGGGCTTCTGCACCCCCGGCCAGCACGAAGCCTTCCTGAGGGAAGCCCCGCTGTTCGAGCGGATGCTGACCGACGACGGCATCGTCCTGATCAAATTCTGGCTGGACATCAGCCGCGAGGAACAGGCCAAACGCCTGGCCGAGCGGGTCGCCGATCCGCTGAAACGGTTCAAGGTCTCGGCCCTGGACGCTGAAGCCCAGGCGCGCTGGGACGCCTATTCCCAGGCCAGGGATCAGATGCTGGCCGCCACCCATGCCAAGCGTGCCCCCTGGACCATCGTCGCGACCGACGACAAGAAGCTGGCGCGACTGAACGTCATCCGCCACGTCCTGACGCGGCTGGACTGCCCCGGTCAGGTCCACCACCGCCCCGACAAGGCGATCGTCTTTCCGGGCGATCAGGCCGCCGGGCGACTGGCCCCCTGATCAGAACCCCAGTTCGGCCCGCAGGTCCGCCGCACCGACGCCCGAGGCGCGCATATCGGCCAGGGTCGCTGACCGGTCCCGCTTGGCCAGGCGGAGACCATCGGGGCCCAGGATCAGCGGATGGTGGCGATAGACGGGCGTGGGCAGGCCCAGCAGGGCCTGAAGCACCCGCTGGACCGAGGTCACCTCGACCAGATCCTCGCCCCGGATCACATGAGTGACCCCTTGCGCCGCGTCGTCGATGACGGCGGCCAGCACATAGCCCGCGCCGATATCCTTGCGGCCCAGAACCATGTCGCCCAACCGCTCGGGCCGGGCCGTGTGAAGGCCGGGCCGATGGATTTCCTCCACCCAGGTCAGGGCACCAAAGCCGCCCAGGACCTGATGCGCCCGGTCCAGCGACAGCCGCCAGGCAAAGGCCTCTCCCCGCGCCAGGCGTTCGGCTTCCTCGGCCGGATCGTGAGGCCCATGGGCGAAGGCCTGGGCGTCGACGGGATCGTCACCGTGCGGGGCCATGCCCGCCGTGGTCATCAGTTCCTTGCGCGTCCGAAAGCATCGATACAGCAGGCCCCGATCGCGCAGATCCTCCAGCGCCGCTGCATACTCGGCCCGGTGATCCGACTGGCGGCGGATGGGGGTTTCCCAGTCCAAGCCCAGCCACGACAGGTCGTCCAGAATCGCTTCCTCATGCTCGGGCCGACATCGGGTGAAATCGGTATCCTCGATCCGCAACAGGAACCGCCCCTCCGCCGCCCGCGCCGCCGTCCATGCCGTCAGGGCGGAAAAGGCATGGCCCTTGTGCAGGCCACCGGTCGGCGAAGGGGCGAAACGGGTGATCATCGGACAGCAGACTAGCGGGAAGCGGACGCCGTCGTCAGGGCCTCTTTGCGCCGGGCGGTCGCGGGCCTAGGGTCGCGCGCCATGGCCCTTGCCCCCTCTCCTGCCGACATCGCCGCCGCCAGGGCCGCCCTGGCCGTCGCCGATCCGGCCCTGGCTCGCGCCCATGCCCAGATGCCGCCGTTCGAATGGCGGCTGCGGCCCGGCGGGTTCGAGGGTCTGTTCCGGATGATCGTGGAACAACAGGTCTCGGTCGCCGCCGCCGCCTCCATCTGGGCGCGGGTCGTGGCGGGGCTGGGCGAGGTGACGCCGCAGGCCGTGCTGGCCCTGGATGTCGAGACCCTGCGCGGCTTTGGCCTGTCGGGGCAGAAGGCTCGCTATGGCCATGAGATCGCCCGCGCCCAGACAGGCGGCCTGATCGACTTCGACCATCTGGAGCGGCTGTCGGACGAGGAGGCCATTGCGCGCCTGACGGCCATCAAGGGGGTCGGCAAATGGACGGCCGAGACCTTCCTGATGTTCTGCGAGGGACGGCTGGACGTGTTCCCCGGCGGCGACGTCGCCTTGCAGGAGGCGATGCGCTGGGCCGACGGCGCGGACGTCCGGCCCAATGAGAAGGCCTCCTATGCCCGGGCCGAGATCTGGCGACCGCACCGGGGCGTGGCGGCCCATCTGCTGTGGGGCTGGTACGGGGCGATCAAGCGCGGCGAGGTCGTGCTGGAGGCTGTCCCCGCCCCTCAAGCAGGCGAGCGCAGCGCGCGAGGCGGTAGGGGCCGACCATGACGATCCTGGTCGACCCGGCCCTGACAGACCCCGAGACGGTGCTGGGGGCCCTGGACTTCGCAGGGGTGGCCGTCTTCGCCGCCACCGGAGCCCTGGCAGCCGCCCGCCAGAAGCACGACCTGGTCACCTTCGCCTTCTTTGGGGCCATCACCGGCGTCGGGGGCGGCACATTGCGCGACCTGCTGATCGGCGCACCGGTCTTCTGGGTGCAGGACTGGCGCTACATCGCGGTCTGTTTGATGGCGTCGCTGGCGGTCTGGCTGGTCGGCGCGCGCGACTGGCGGTTCCGGGCCCTCTTATGGCTGGATGCGATCGGTTTGGCCGCCTATGGCGTCATGGGCGCGGCCAAGGCCGAGGCCGTGGGCGTGGCCCCGCTGATCTGCATCGTCATGGGCGCCCTGACGGCCTGTTTCGGTGGCATCGTTCGCGACCTGCTGGCCGGGCAGCCCTCCATCCTGCTGCGGCGCGAGATCACCGTCTCGGCCGCCCTGCTGGCCGCGACCCTGTTCGTGGTGGTGCGGGTCTTGGGGCTCGATGCCTGGCCGGCGGCCCTGATCGCGGCCCCCTGCGGTTTTGCCCTGCGCGCCGGAGCCCTGGTCTGGGGCTGGAGCCTGCCGGCCTTTCCAGGGACGCCTGCACGAGGATGAAGCCGTCACGAAACCGCGACCTCCAGGTCATGGCGGCGTCGTCGAATCGGGGATAGGGTCAAGATCAGCCACGGAAGGAGACCTGTCTTCAGTCCTGTCGCGTCGATGATCCCTAATCGGACAGGGAGGCCCTGATGCAGGCCCTTCACCGTCCGCCGTCCGGCTGGCCCGCCCTGGTGCTGAACGCCGACTTCCGACCGCTGTCCTATTACCCGCTGTCGATCTGGCCGTGGGAAGATGTGGTCAAGGCGGTCTATCAGGATCGCGTCGACGTGGTCTCGACCTATGACAAGGTCGTCCGCAGCCCCTCGATGGAAATCGTCCTGCCCAGCGTGATCGCGCTGAAGTCCTATGTGGATCAGGACCGCCAGCCGGCCTTCACCCGCTTCAACGTCTTTCTGCGTGACGGTTTCGCCTGTCAGTATTGCGGGGACTCGGCCGAGCTGACCTTCGACCATGTCGTGCCCCGGTCACGCGGTGGCCGCACGACCTGGGAAAACATCGTCGCGGCCTGTTCGCCCTGCAATCTGCGAAAGGGGGGCCGGACCCCGGCCCAGGCCGGAATGCCGATCCGCCGCGCGCCGCACCGGCCCAATGCCTGGCAGCTTCAGGAATTTGGCCGCAAATTCCCGCCGCATTACCTGCACCAGAGCTGGCTGGACTACCTCTACTGGGACATCGAGCTGGAGCCGTAAGGGTCGGCGCGCAGAGCTGGCCATCAGATGCCCGCGTACCATTCATAGCCGCGATCCGGCCAATAGCCGCCCTGGCCGCCCGCGATGTGATCGAAGCTTTCGACCGCCTCGATCCGGCGAATGTATTTGGCGTGCTTGTAGCCCAGTTGCCGCTCGACCCGCAGCCTGAGCGGCGCGCCATGCGGGACGGGTAGTGTCTCGCCGTTCATGTCATAGGCCAGGATGGTCTGGGGGTGATAGGCGTCGATCAGGTCGATGCTCTCGTAATATCGCGGTCCCGTCTCGGTCTGGGTCAGGGCGTCGAAACAATAGAAGACGATGTATTTCGCCTCGGGCTTCAGCCCGGCCTCGTCCAGCAGGTCGCCCAGTTTGGCCCCGCTCCACTGACCGATCGAGGTCCAGCCCTCGACGCAGTCGTGCTTGGTGATCTGGGTCCGCGACGGTCGGGCGCGCAGCTCGGCCAGCGACAGGCTGAGCGGCCGCTCGACCAGGCCCCCGATCTCCAGCCGATAGTCGGCGAACCCCGCATCCCTAAGCGCGACATAGTCGGACGCCGCCGGATCGATGGAGCCGTTAGCGCGAAAGTCGCTGGAGATTTCGCTGATGTCGTATTCGGGGGCCAGGGCGTCGCGCGGGATGATCAGGCGCTGGGCCCGCCGGGTCAGGTCCTCGGCACTGACCAGCAGACGCTGGCCCGCCTGCCCCGCCCGCTCGCAGGCCGCCAGAGTCATCACGCCCGCCGTGGCCAGGGCCCGGCTCAACCAATCGCGGCGGTTCATGACGGGTCTCCCTCGTTCTTGCGGGGGCTGGGCTCGATCACGAACCAGCCGGTGATCATGGCCCGCATATTGTTGTAGAGGCCCGTCCAGATCACCAGGCCGACATGGATGACGATGAAGCCCACGATCAGGGCAGCCGAGATAAAATGCAGCGTCCGCGCCGACTGACGCCCGCCCATCAGGTCCAGCAGGATGCCGCCGATGGCATTGAAGCCCGGCGACATCGACAGGCCGGTGATCAGCATCATAGGCAGCACGATCAGGATCATGGCCACATAAGTCAGCTTCTGAATGACGTTATAGGTCCTGGCCTCGTCATCCTTGGGGAAGTGGAACCGGGCGTGTTCCTTCACCGAGGGCCAGAAGCCCTTCAGGTCCGCCCCCGTCGGCCACAGCCGCCGTCCGAACCGGCGGGTGACGAAGCCATAGGCCAGATAGATCAGGCCGTTGACGACGAAGACCCAGGCGAAGAAGAAATGCCAGTGCCGCGCCTCGGCCAGGTTCCGCCCCTGCGGCAGCATCACCCAACTGGGGATGGTCCCAAAGGCGACCCAGGGATCGTCGAAGGTGGACCGCAGGCCCCAGTAGAGCTGGGGATGGGCGGCCAGGATGTTGAGACCGCTCATGATCAGCACGACCACGGCGACGACGTTCAGCCAGTGGCTGATCCGCACCAATGGCGGATGGCGATAGGTGTCGGTGCGGCCCCCGGGCAGGGGCCGATCGGGATGTCCGTCTGTCGGCCGGTCCGGTGCCGTCTCGGCGGTGATCTCGCTCATGGGGGCCCCTCCCGGTGATCCGGCTGCCGAACGGGACGGTGTCATGCCCGGCCCGCCCGTTCAACGTCTCAGGACGTTAAGTTCGCCGGGACACCGCCAGAGGTTACAGGTCGGGATCGAATTCCACATCCGCCCCCGCCGCGAACCGCTCCGCGACCGCCTGGGTCAGGGAAGACCGGACCAACAGGACCTGGATCACCATCGGCCTGACGTGCGCCAACCGATCCAGCAGGGGCGCGAACCCCTCGCCCCGCATCTCCAACGGTCCGACCTCGTCGATGATCACCACCGATGCCCCCGCTGACACCGCAGCCTCCACTCGTCGGGTGGCCCAGTCGAACGCCGCGCGGCGGAACAGGAACCTTCCCACCGCCACCGTGTCTTCGCCGTCCGCAGGATGTTCGAGCGCGACCTCGTCACCGGTGATCAGATCGACGAACCGGCGACCCTCGCTGGTCTTTCGCGCCAGCACTCCTCCGACCAGGCGTCCCGCCAGAGCCTGCTCCGTCACCCAATCCTTTGCCCGCGTCGTCTTTCCGGAACCGATGTCGCCATGAAGAATGCGGACGCAGCGGATCATCAGTCGGGCACCACGCACACCGAGGCGTTGTGGCGGGCGCGGCAGTCGGCCAGCCAGGCGGCGCGGTCGGCCTCCCAGGCCATGCGAGCGGCATCGGCGGCGCTGACTGCGGTCTCATGGTTGGCGCGGGCGGTTTCCGCAGCGGCGACGTCGCGGCGAT
>Ga0209066_10003382_pt1 | contig 18287 bp, 19 predicted proteins | sample All_14_2_FD_187198 | JGI IMG/M metagenome (GOLD analysis project Ga0209066, IMG submission 187198) | Freshwater microbial communities in response to fracking from Pennsylvania, USA - Allegheny Zone_MetaG_DW_15 (SPAdes) (version 2) ... | reverse complement strand
GAATAACTTCGACCCAGCCGCTGGCGGCGAGGCGCTGACCATAGCGGCGCACGTCATCGGGCCAGCCTTCGGTGGCCGTAGCGAATCGATCAGCGTCGCCGGCGTACAGGGCCCGGCAGGCTTCCTCGAACCCGGGGCGATCCCCCGCCATCATCGAGATGAACCGGTAGGCCGCGTCCCGGGCCTGGCGTTCCCGGCCAACGCCCTCGCGCCGGGCCGCATCGATCAACCGCCTCACCACGCCAGAGGGACCGCCGGGCTGGGTCTCAAGCCACGCGGCATGGCGCGGCAACACCGTGATGCGCAGTTCGACGGGCCCGGGGGCGGAAGCCATGGGTTCGGCCACGGCCCGCGCCACCTCTTCCGGCCGCCCCAGCTTCACCAGGTCTCCGGTGGCGTCGTTGAAGACCTGCGCGGCGCGGCCGTCCTTGAGCTCGGCGAGCGCCCCGAAGATTTCGGCAAGCGATCCGGTCGCCAGGCGGCGCTCGCGGAGGAAGGCGGTGAATGTGGTCACGGACATGGTGCGCTCCAATCTGGAGCGGGTTTTACCCGGATATTATACCATGTCAATATTACCCGGGTAATTCAGGCCGCAGTGGCACGCTCCGCCAGCGCCCGGTTCACCGCGTCGTAGTAGGGCGCGAACTTCTCGGCGAGGATCGCATCGGAGAAGCTCATGGCGATCAGCCCGCTCATGTCTTCGCCATGCAGCAGGCGAGTCCCCTCGCCTTCCGGCGTCAGGGTGAAGTGGTGACGACCCCGGAACAGCAGGGGCACGTTGCCGGTCCAGGCCAGGGCGCGCTCCGGCTCGAAGCTGGTCAGCGTCACCGTCTGGCGAACGGTCGCGCCCGGCTTTCCGCCGGGATTGACGAAGGTCGTGTCCAGCTTGCCGCCCAGCCGGGCCGGACCGATGGGGCGCGCGCTGATGTTCAGCGGGTTCCACTCGGCATAGGCGTCAAAGTCGGTCAGCACGGCCCAGACCATTGCCGGCGAGGCCGGGATCCAGGCTTCGGTTCGAATGGTCTTCATGGCCAACCTCAGGTCGCGGCGCGGGCCGCTGATTCGACCCGGTCTCGCTGGGCCAGCATGATGGTGGAGCTGGCCTTGGCCAGGACCGTTCCGGCCGGATCCAGCAGCCGCCCCTCGAAGAAGCAGGTGCGCTTGCCCTTCCGCTCGACCCAGGCTTCGGCGATGACGCGCCCGGGGCGGGCCGGAGCGAAGAAGCTGACCTTCAGCTCCAGCGACATGGGCACGATGTCGTTTCCCGCCATGGCGATGGCGGCGTGGGCCATGGCCGCGTCGATCCAGCCGGTGATGAAACCGCCCTGCACCACGCCGCCCGAATGGCACATGTGCAGGCCGGCCTCGTACTCGAGCACGGCCCGGCCGGCGGGATCCATCTCCACACGACGCACCAGCCCGAGCGTCCTGTTCAGATCCTCCACGCCGGAGGACTTGGTGCTGGTGGTCATGGAACACTCCCCTGATTTTCCGTCAGCATAGCCGACTGCCGCCGGGGCCGCGCAAGCCGGTCGTTCAGAGACCCGCCAAAAGCGCGAGCCGCATCAGCTCCGCCATGTTGCGCGCGCCGGTCTTCGTCATCAGGTTGGCCCGGTAGATCTCGACCGTCCGGGGACTGATGCCCAGATCATGGGCGATGACCTTGTTGGCCTTGCCCGCGACAACCCCCGCCAGGACATCCCGTTCGCGGGGCGACAGCGCCACCAGCCGCGCCTCGGCCTCCTTGCGTCCGCCATCGCCATGAGGGGCGTCCTGACGATCAAGGGCGCCTCGGACGGCGCGCAGCAGAACGTCGTCTGCGAACGGCTTTTCGATGAAGTCGATCACGCCGGCCTTCATCGCCTCGACCGCCATGGGCACATCACCATGGCCGGTCATGACGACAACAGCGAGATCGCTGCCCTGCGCACGCAGATGATCGATAAGCTCCAGCCCGCTCAGTCCCGGCATGCGGACATCGGTCAGGACGCAGCCGCCGGGTATTTCCGGCAGGGCGTCAAGGAAGGCCATCGCCGACTCGTAGACCCGCGTCTCGAAGCCCTGCATGTCGAGGAGGAAGGACAGTGAATCCCGCATGGCCTCGTCATCGTCGATGACGTGCACGATCTGACTATTGACCAATCGTCGCCTCCGCTTCGGCCAGGGGAAGGGTGAAGGAAAACGTCGCGCCACCCTGCGCATTGCGATCGGCCCAAATGCGGCCGCCGTGCGCTTCCACGATGGTGCGGCAGATCGACAGGCCGACGCCCAGCCCCGACGACTTGGTGGTCAGGAAGGGCTCGAACAGCCGCTCGGCGACGGCCGGATCAACACCCGGCCCTGTATCAGCCACGGTGATGAGCGCCATGCCCTCTTCACCCTCTCCGACCGACACCACCAGCTCGCGACGTTCGCTCCGCTCCATGGCGTCGATGGCGTTGCGGATCAGATTGAGGGCAACCTGCTGCACCTGGATCTTGTCGACGATGACCAGGCCAAGGTCGCGGTCGAAGCGCAAATCGACCCGCACGCCCTGCTCTTTGGCCCCGACGAGCGCCAGAGCGCTGGCTTCCTCCATCAGCTTGGCGGGATCCTCGAGGCTGTGGTCCGTCTCCCCCTTGGCCACGAACTCACGAAGGCGCTTGATGACGTCTCCGGCCCGGATCGCCTGGTCGCCGGCCCGATCCAGCGCCTGGCGCAGGCGCGCCGGATCGGCCTGGCCAGCGTCCACCATCAGAGCCGCGCCCTTCATGTAGTTGGTGATCGCCGACAGCGGCTGGTTCAGCTCGTGGGCGAGCGCCGAGGCCATCTCGCCCATGGCCGTCAGCCGCGAGACATGGACCAGTTCGGACTGCAGTTCCTGGAGGCGACGCTCCTGATCCCGACGCTCGGTCAGGTCGCGGACGAACCCGGTGAAGAACTGCTCCCGCCCCGCGGAAGCTTCGCCCACCGCGAGTTCCATGGGGAAGGTCGAGCCGTCGCGACGCTCCCCCACGACGATCCGGCCGATGCCGATAATCCGGCGCTCGCCGGTGCCCAGGTAGCGCTCAAGATAGCTGTCGTGCTGTTCGCGATAGGGTGACGGCATCAGGATACTGACATTGCGCCCGATGGTCTCCTCCGGCGTCCAGCCGAACAGCCGGACCGCGGCGGCGCTGAACGAGCGGATGACGCCCCTGCTGTCGATGACGATCATCGCCTCGGGCACAGTGTCCAGAATCGACTGCAGATGAGACTGGCGCGCCGCGCCTTCACGACTGTCGCGTCGCAGGCGGTCGCCGACCCCGCCGAGCACAGGGGCCAGCATGAGGAAGGCGATGGTCTCGATGATGTTGGGGAGAGCGATCATCTCCTCGCGGAGCAATGCGGCATTGACGACCACGCACAGCAACGCCGCCAGCGTCGCCGGTCCGCGTCCGCCCAGCCAGGCCGCGATAAGAATGGCGGGGATATAGATGACGAAGGCGGTTCGTCCCTCGAACCAGATTCCGATCAGCAACTGCGCAGCGAAGGCCAGGCCCGCGGCGAGCGCCGCCACGGCATAGCCAACCGGGACCATCGGATCGTTGGGAATCGTCCTGGAAACTCGGGTCAGGAACGTGAGCATGCGGCCAGCCGGTGAATCGGACTTCCCGATTAGCACAGGCCAAGCGGTAAGGACGATTCTCCGCTCAGGCGGCGACCAGCCGGCTCAGGGCGGGACGGTTGCCGATTCGAAATTGCCGACATCCCATGAAGGTCACCAGACCTTCGGCCTGCAACTGGGTGATCATGCGGGACACCGTCTCGATCGTCAGGCCCAGATAGTCAGCCATGTCCTGGCGGCCCATCGTCAGAGTCTGGACCTCGCCGCCCTGGCGATCGGCCAGATCGTAGAGGAAGCTGGCGACCTTTTCGCGGGCCGTCTTCCGGCCCAGCATCATCAGGTGCTCGCGGGTGCGTTCCAGTTCGCGGGCGGTGGCGGTCCAGATCATCCGCTCGATGCCGGCGTTGTCGTCCGCCAGGGCCAAGGATGTACGCTTCAGGACCTGGATCTGGGCGTCGCAGAGCGCCTCGGCCGAGAACCTGTGCTCGGGCCCCGCTTCGAGGCCGAAGAAATCACCCGCGTAGTAGAAGTCCCCGATCTGGCGACGACCATCGCTGTCGAGCCGAGTGGTGCGAACCGCGCCGCTGATGACGCGGTAGATCAGGTCGGTCTCTTCCGCCTGCGCATAGATCTCCTCGCCGGGGGCGTAGGCGATGGTGGCGCCCGGAAGGCTGCGGGCATCGTCCTGAACGGTCTGGGTCGTCCTGGCGAAGGTAACGATCTGCGCGGTCATGATGAGGCTCCCGTTTGTCGCCTCAGAGGTACGGGACATCACACCGCCGAAGAATTCAGGAGCGCCGCTTAAGGGAAAACCCGTAGGCGCCGGTCACTGCCCCCGAAACACCGGCTCGCGCTTTTCCAGGAACGCCGCCACGCCTTCCTTGTGGTCCTCGGTCTTCATCAGCGCGCGGATCGTCTCGATGGCCCAGCCCCCGAGTTCACGCGGGTCGCCGTAGGTCCCGCGGCGCAGACCTTCCTTCATGTAGCGCAGGGCCAGCGGCGGGTTGGCCGCGATGCGGGCGGCCAACGCTCGGGCGCGGTCCATCAGCTGCTCGTGCGGGGTCACTTCGCTGACCAGGCCGATGCGGAGCGCCTCCGCGGCGTCGATGACATCGCCGGTGAACAGCAGCTCCGCCGCCTTGGCCGGTCCGACAATCGAGGGCAGCCGGTAGAAACCGCCCACGTCACAAACCAGACCGCGCTTGATGAACAACTCCGCGAACTTCGCCTTCTCGGAACAGATGCGGATGTCGGCATAGAGCGCCAGTTCCATGCCCCATCCGACCGCCGCGCCGTTGACGGCGGCGATCAGGGGCTTGTCGCACTCCAGCGCCGCCATCGCCGCCGGCGTTGGCCGGTGGCGGACCACCGGGGTCGTGTCCGCCGAGACCGCCTTCGGGCCGGCCATGATCTCGCGCACGTCGTCGCCCGAGCAGAAGGCGGGGTCGGTTCCGGTGATGATGACGCATCGCGCCTGCGGATCGCTCACCGCCCGGCGAAGCGCCTTTTCGAGACGGTCATAGGCGTCCCAGTTCAGCGCATTGCGTTGTTGGGGCCTGTTCAGCGTGATGATGGCGACATGGTCGGCCACCTCGTAGAGGACGGTCGGCGTTCCCTCTATGGTCTCGTCCTGTCCCATGACCGCTCCTCCCGCGCGGCGCTCGCCGGCGCCTTGAAGCGGAAGGATGCGCCAGCGTCCGGGGAGCGACAACGGCGCCCCGACGTCACCTCCACCAATCAGACAGCGCGAACACCCAGGGACTCGATCCTGTTCAGCCACGCCTTGCGGCGCTCAGGCGATCCCTCGACGCCGCCAATGATCGTGCTGCGCACCGAGAACCCGGCCAGTCTCAGAATCCCGCGCGCCAGGCACTTGAGCCCGGCGCGGTCGAACACCAGGCTGAAGAACGGCGCGGGCATGCCCATGGTGATGATGACCCGCGCGGTCTTGCCCTTCATGAGCCCGCCACCCTTCTCGCCTGGCGCCGCCAGAGCAAATCCGTAGCGGAAAACCTGCTCGAAGAAGGCCTTGAGCACGGCCGGCGGGCCGCCCAGCCAGAGCGGATAGACGATGACGACGTGCTGGGCCCAGCGAATCGCGGCCTGAACGGCGCGGGCGGTCTCGTCGGGCTCGGCCAGGAACTCCGCCTGGGACTGAATGGGCGGGAGCTTGAGGGCGCCGACGTCGAGCCGGCGAATCTGGTGTCCGGCCAGGTCGGCGCCGCGCAGGTAGGCCGCCGAGAGGGCGGTGCAGTAGCGCTGGCCCGACGGGTCGGGGTGACCATTGATGACCAGCACGCGACGGCTGCTCATCACAGGCTCCTGGAATGGCGACCGCCATCCGGATCGAGATAGGCGTCGAAGACCGCGGCCATGGAGCGGACAAGGGGGCGCCCCGATTCCGTGACGGTCAGCGTCGCGCCTTCCACGACAGCCAGGCCGTCGTCGACAAACGGCTCGAGGCGGGTGAACGCGTCCGTCAGGTCGGGGCCGGCCCCGATCGTCTGGGTATGACGCGCTCGGACAGCATCAACGTCGACGGCGAGGTCGCACATCAGACGCTCGATGATCTCGCCGCGGAAGCGATCCTCGTCGGTCAGGGCCACGCCCCGCGCGGTCGGCAACTCGCCGCGCAGGATCGCATCTCGCCAGTTGCGTTCCAGTCCCTGGTTCTGGACGAAGCCTTGCGGCAACCGACTGATCGATGAGGCGCCGACGCCCAGCAGTACGGCGTTTGCGTCGGTCGTATAGCCCTGGAAGTTGCGATGCAGCCGTCCTTCGACCAATGCCCGCGCCAATTCGTCGTCCGGCAGGGCGTAGTGGTCCAGTCCGATGCGGACGTAGCCCTCCCGAAGAAGACGCTCAGCGGCCGCCTCGCTCTGGTCGAGCCGCTCGGCCGGGCCGGGAAGCTCGGACTCCTGGATGAGCTGCTGGTTGGCCTTCATCCACGGGACGTGGGCGTAGCCGAACAGCGCCAATCGTTCGGGCTTGAGCGTCAGCACCGCATCAAGGGTGTTGTTCACGTCGGCCACCGTCTGGCGGGGCAGGCCGTACATGAGGTCGAGGTTCACCGACAGGACGCCGACCTCTCGCAGCCAACCGACGGCTCGCTCGATCACCTCGAAGGGCTCGATGCGGTTGACCGCCGCCTGGACGCGTGGCGACAGGTCCTGGACCCCCACGCTGGCGCGGCTGAGACCGTGGAAGGCGGCGGCCTGAACCCAATCGCGGGTCAGCACGGCCGGATCGAGCTCGGCCGCCACCGTGGCGCCGGGAGACACGCGGAACACATGGCGGATAGCCTGGAACAGGCGGTTCAGGTCGTCGCGGGACAGCATGTTCGGCGTACCGCCGCCCAGATGGATGTCGCGCGCCCGTAGCCGGCCGGGCGTCGCCGCCTCCAGCAGCGCCAGCTCGTCCACCAGTCGATCGACATACTCGGCCACCGGCTCGGTCCGGGTGGTGGCCCGGGTGTGGCACCCGCAGTACCAGCAAAGCCGGGCGCAGAACGGAATGTGAGCGTAAACCGACACCGCCTGGTCGGGCGACAGCTGCCCCAGCCACTCTCTATGGGTTCCGGCGTCAACGGCGGGGCTGAACTGGATCGCCGTGGGATAGCTGGTGTAGCGCGGCGCCCGCCCGTCGTATCGGGCGATCAGCTCTTCCCGGGACGGTCCGGTGAGGCTCATGGGCAGAGGGCTGGTCATGACTGTCCGGGACCTGGATTGAAACGCTAGCCTGCGGCGACAGGGTCGACCTCGCCTGCTAGCGCGCCTCCGGGGCGGCATCTTTGATGCGGATCAAATTGAGCCACCGCAGTCTTGATCCAGGTCAATGATCCTGGCTGGCCCTCGGCGTTCCACTGCCGATCAGGTGGACGGGCGAAGACGCCGACGGCCACCGGAACTCCCCGATCTCGAATGCCGTGACCTCAACGGATTTCGGATCGCTCAAAAAATGACGCCCCCGTCATCTTTGGTGGGCCAGGAAGGAAACGTCAGATGCTGAATGTCCACGAGGTCGATCACCCGCCCCGCGAAGTGCAGGTCTTTGACAATGAGCTCACCGACAAGCTCACGCCCGCCGACGTCGAGGTGATCCGCGAGATATTCCGGACGCCTCTGACCGGTTCCTACAACTGGGACTATCGGGACGCCAACGCCCGGATCCGCAAGCTCTACGAGCTGGGCAAGCGCTTCAACTGGGACGCCCAGATGGACGTGGACTGGGACGTTCCGTTCCCGAAGACCGAAATGCCCAATGACCCGACGCAGAACGCCTTCGCCGGTCACCCCAAGTACGAGGCGCTCACCGAACAACAGAAGCTCGACTTCGCCTGGCGCAGCCACGCTCAGACGCTGTCGCAGTTCCTGCACGGCGAGCAGGGTGCCATGCTGGTCGCCAGCCAGCTGGTCAGCTGCGCGCCGACCTACGACGCCAAGCTCTACGCCTCGTCGCAGACCTTTGACGAAGCCCGGCACGTGGAGGTCTTCCACAAGTACCTCTCCGAACGCTGCAAGATCGTCTATCCGATCAATCCCAACCTGAAGCTGCTCCTGGACAAGGTGCTCACCGACGAGCGCTGGGATCTGAAGTTCATCGGCATGCAGGTGCTGATCGAGGGCCTCGCCCTGGCGGCGTTCCAGGCGATGACCCAGAGCACCCGCGACCCCTTGCTGAGGCAGATTCTGGAGCTGGTGCAGCGCGACGAGGGCCGGCACGTGGCGTTCGGCGTGAACTACCTCGAGGACTGGATCCGCGCCCTGCCGGAACATGAGATCGAGGAGCGCGCCCAGTTCGCCTACGAGGCCTGCGTGATCATGCGCGAGCGGCTGTTCAGCGTCGACGTGCCCCAAGAATACGGCTTCACGCTCGAGGAGGCCCGCGAGATCAACCACAAGGCCCAGGCCGGCGGCGCGTTCCGCGACTTCCTGTTCGCGCGGATGATCCCCAACCTCAAGCGGATCGGCCTGCTAACCGAATCCGTTCGGCCCAAGTTCGAGGCGCTGGGCGTCCTGAGGTTCGAGGACGAGATCCACGACGGCCTGATCGACTGGGCGACGTTGGAGCGCCCCCTGCCTGTCACACCGCGCGCCATGGCGGCCGAGTAGCCAGTTCCGACCACACTCCGGCCTGCCCCCGGTCAGTTCGCTGATCGGGGGCTTTTTTATGCGCGAAAGAAAAGAAGCGACGAGTTCCGGGAGAGGATTGATCCAGGTCAGCGCGCGGCGGAGCGAGGTGCGCGAAAAGACACCGTGAGGCGGAGATAAACCGCCAGGACTTCAAGGGGATAGAGCAATGAAGACGCTGTTTGCCGCGGCCGCCGCCGTGGCCCTGATCGCTGGCGCGGGCGCCGCTTCGGCCCAGGACTTCCAGCCCAAGGAGAAGGGGACCCTGATGGTCAACTTCCGGGCCACCACGGTCGCGCCGGACGAGTCCGCGCCGATCGTAACCGCCGCCGGCGCCGCCACCGGCCTCAGCGCCTCGGTCAGCAACGACACCATCCCGAGCCTCGGCATCGCCTACTTCATCACCGACAAGCTGGCGATCGACGTGACCCTCGGCACCTCCAAGCATGAGATCGACGCCGCTGGCCCCGGCCCGGACGTGCGCGTGCATGAAACCTGGGTTCTGCCGCCTGTCGTGGCCCTGCAGTACCACCCGCTGCCCGCCGCCCGGGTCAGCCCCTACGTCGGAGCCGGCATCAACTACATGCTGTTCTACAACGGCAGCGACAAGAACGGCTTCAAGGTCAAGCTGGACGACGGTTTCGGCCTGGCTCTGCAGGCCGGCGTGGACGTCGCCATCCAAGGGCCCTGGTCGGTGAACCTGGACGCCAAGAAGGTGTTCTTCGAGACCGACGCCAACATCAACAGCGGCGCTCTGAAGAGCACGGTCGAACTCGACCCCTGGGTCGTCTCGGTCGGCTTGGGACGCAAGTTCTAGACGGGCGCGTCCCCGGCCTCGGCGTCAAGACCGGCCAGGTGGAGCAATTCGCTTGGCCGCTCGATGCTGAGGCTGTGCATCGACAACAGCCGGATTACGCCCCGCGTCTTCAAGCGGGTCGTGTTCCGGCTGACTGTTTCCGTAGTCAGGCCCAGATAGTCCGCGATCTCCGCACGCGTCATGGGCAGCTCGATCAATCGTCCTTCGCCGCCCGCCCGCCTGGCCCGGTCGGACAGATTCACCAGAAACGAGGCCAGCCGCTCCATCGCTGTCTTGCGGCCCAGGAGCAGCATCTGGTCATGCGCCGCCTTCAGTTCATGCGCGGCGCGATCAAGCAGCGCGTGCTCGAGATCCGGCATCTCCCGAAGAATTTTCCGGTAGTCGGTCTTGCGGAACCTGCAGGCCGAGCCCGCGGTCAACGCCTCGGCTGAAAAGGCGTACTGATCGCCCGTTGCCAGCCCCAGGAAGTCGCCGGGCGACAGAAAGCCCACGATCTGCCGCCGCCCATCAGACAAGAGCTTGTGGACTCGCACATCGCCAACGGTGATGTTGAAGAGATGCGTCGCGGGGTCGCCTTCCCGCACCAGAACCTCACCCGCCGAAAAGCTCATGTGGTCGGCTGCGTCGTTCAGTCGGCGGAGGCCCTCCTGCTCGAGGACCCCGCAGACGCTTAGGCGCCTGGCAGAGCAGCCGGCGCAGACCTCGACGCTCTCGGCGCCGGCGCAGGCCATTGTGTTTGCGGTCATCGGCAAGGACTCCGGGTCGCTCTTCGGACTTGATGCAGGTCAACGATTCGGTCGCGGGGACCTGCGAGCCTTCCGGTCATGAAGCCCTCGCTCGCCACGATCTCCGTCGCCCGGCTGACATCGGCCGATATTGATGAAGCCTTCGGGCTTGCACGCCTGGCCTTCTGCGACCTGACGCCGGGCCGCTGGAGGCAGCTCGCCCGTCGCTGGTCGACCGGCGAACAGGCGACGGCCGGCGCCCTGCTGGCCCGCGACGCAGCCGGTCGCCTAGTGGGCCTTGCGCCGTACGCTGTTCGCTCGGACCTTTGCCCCGGAAAGACCCTTTGGGTCGAGAAGGTGGTCGCCTTCGCGCTCGTTGATGCCGAGCCGGTAGTCACCGCGCTCGCGGATGGACTGCGCGCCCTGGCCCGGACGCAAGGCTGCCACCGACTGAAGGTCGAAACCGCGACCGGCGACAACGCGCTGCGCGACGCCCTCACCCGCAGTCCGGATTGCGTCCGCTCGACGCTGGTGCAGTCCACGGTCTAGCCGCGCCTCTGCTGGCGCATCAGCTGAATGCCGCCTGCGAAGCTGATCAGCGTCAGCACGGCGGCCGGCGCGCACAGCGGGCAATGCCCGAACAGTCCCTGCGCCTCACTGCAAAGCGGCCCGTAGGCCAGCCGGGGCAGCTCCTGCCAAAGCACCGCCAGCCACAGAGCCGCGGCCCCGGCTCCGCTATGCAGCGTAATCGCCTCCAGAGGCCGGCGTGCGGTCAGGGCGCGGATGGTCATGACGTCTCTCCGTGGTATCGAAGCGATACATCCCGCGACTGCGAAGGCCCGGCCTTGATACAGATCAAGGCGACCCTGCCCGCCCGTCGATAGCTGGGACCAATGAACGCCATGGGGGCTTGAACGGGCCAATGAGCCAGCTTGCAAAACCAACAGTCGGATCGCCGGGCGCACCGGCGCTACTGACAGCCACCGTTATCGGGGGCCTCGTCTTCTTTTTCGCCGCCATGTTCAGCGATGATCCGCTGTTCCAGTTTCAGGCTTGGATCTTCGTCGCTGCGGCCATGCTGGCCAGCTTCGCCCTGACGGCGGGACTCAGCGGCGGGCTCTTCAGCAACGACAAAGATCGCTACATGGACGGCGTCGTCCGGGCCGGCGTTATCGCCACGATGTTCTGGGGCGCCGTCGGCATGCTGGTCGGCGTCGTCATCGCCGCCCAGCTGTCATGGCCCAACCTCCTCTACTTCCCCGAGGTGGGCTGGCTGAACTTCGGCCGACTTCGTCCCCTGCACACCTCTGGCGTCATCTTCGCCTTCGGCGGCAACGCCCTGATCTGCACCTCCTTCTACGTGGTGCAGCGGACCTGCCGGGCGCGGCTGTTCGGCGGCGTGCTGTCGTGGTTCGTCTTCTGGGGCTACCAGCTGTTCCTCGTTCTGGCCGCCACCGGCTACCTCGCCGGGATCACGCAATCGCGCGAGTACGCCGAGCCCGAGTGGCTGGTCGACCTCTGGCTGACGGTGGTCTGGGTCGCCTATCTGCTGGTCTTCCTCGGCACGATCTGGAAGCGCAAGGAACCCCACATTTATGTGGCCAACTGGTTCTATCTGGCCTTCATCGTGACCGTCGCGCTGCTGCATGTGGTCAACAATCTGGCCCTGCCGATCAGCCCGCTGCATCACCGCAGCTACTCGCTGTTCTCCGGCGTCCAGGATGCCCTGACCCAGTGGTGGTACGGCCACAACGCCGTCGGCTTCTTCCTGACCGCCGGCTTCCTGGGGATGATGTACTACTTCGTGCCCAAGCGGGTTGAGCGGCCGGTCTACAGCTACCGCCTGTCGATCGTGCACTTCTGGTCGCTGATCTTCATCTACATCTGGGCGGGCCCGCACCACCTGCACTACACGGCCCTGCCGCAGTGGGCGCAGACCCTGGGCATGACCTTCTCGATCATGCTCTGGATGCCCAGCTGGGGCGGCATGATCAACGGCCTGATGACCCTCTCGGGGGCCTGGGACAAGCTGCGCACCGACCCGGTCGTGCGGATGATGGTCGTGGCCATCGCCTTCTACGGGATGTCGACCTTCGAAGGTCCGGTGATGTCGATCCGGGCGGTCAACGCCCTGTCCCACTACACGGACTGGACCATCGGCCACGTCCACTCCGGCGCGCTCGGCTGGGTCGGCTTCATCACCTTCGGCGCCATGTACTGCCTGGTTCCGTGGCTGTGGAAGAAGGACCGCCTCTACTCCGACAAGCTTGTCGAATGGCACTTCTGGATCGCGACCACCGGCATCGTTCTGTACATCTGCGCGATGTGGGTCTCCGGGATCATGGAGGGCCTGATGTGGCGGGAATACACCCCGCAGGGCTTCCTCGCCTGGTCCTTCATCGAGACCGTGTCGGCCAAGCACGTCGAGAACGTTATCCGCACCATCGGCGGCGCGATGTTCCTCTCGGGCACGCTCATCATGATCTACAATCTGTGGCGCACGGTCAGGCTGCCGTCCGTCGAAACCCGCGACGCGCTCAGCGCGCCGCTCCCGGCAGCCGCCTGAGGACCGCGTCATGAGCCTTTGGAAACATCACGTCAAACTTGAGCGGCACTCGCTGCTCCTGGTCATCGGCATCGTCCTGGTCGTCTCTGTCGGCGGCCTGGTCGAGATCGCCCCGCTGTTCTGGCTGAAGAGCACGATCGAGAAGGTGGAGGGCGTTCGTCCCTACACCCCGCTCGAACTGGCCGGCCGCGACATCTACATCCGCGAGGGCTGCTACACCTGCCATTCGCAGATGATCCGCCCCCTGCGGGACGAGGTCGAACGCTACGGCCACTACAGCCTCGCGGCCGAGAGTATGTACGACCACCCGTTCCAGTGGGGGTCGAAGCGGACCGGGCCTGATCTCGCCCGCGTCGGCGGCAAGTACTCGGACGGCTGGCACCGCGACCACCTGATGGACCCGCGCTCGGTCGTTCCGGAGTCTGTGATGCCGCCCTACGCCTTCCTCGTGCAACGCGACGCCTCGATCCGGGACATTCGCGCCAAGATGAAGACGATGACGGCGCTGGGCGTGCCCTACACCCAGGAACAGCTCGATACGGCCGAGGCGGACTTCGAGGCCCAGGCCGATCCGTTCTCGACGTCGGCGGGCGACCTTCGCAAGCGCTATGGCGCCAAGGTGGTCAACCGCGACTTCGACGGCGACCCCGAACGGGTCACCGAAATGGACGCCCTGATCGCCTACCTGCAGATGCTCGGCACGCTCGTCGACTTCCGCACCTACGAAGCGGGCGCGCCCGCCAACCAGCGCTAGGAGCCGGCGATGACATACGAAACCATCGCGCGCATCGCGCAACAGGGCGGGCTGATCTACTTCGGCCTGATCTTCCTCATGGGCTGCGCCTACGCGTTCTGGCCATCCAACCGCGACACCTTCGCCAAGGCGGCGCGCCTCCCTCTCGAGGATGACGATCAATGAGTGACCACAAACGTGAAACGGACGCCATCAGCGGCGTCGAGACGACCGGCCACGAGTGGGACGGCATCCGTGAGCTGGACAATCCGCTGCCCCGTTGGTGGCTGTGGGTGTTCTGGGCCTGCGTGCTCTTTGCCATCGGCTACTGGGTCGCCTTCCCGGCCTGGCCCGGCGTCAACAGCTATACCCAGGGCTTGCTCGGCAGCTCCGACCGGCGCGATGTCGCAACGGCCCTGGCGGACCTGGAGACGGTGCGCGGCGCCGGAGCGGCTCGCCTTCGCGACGCCAGCCTGCAGCAGATCGAGCAGGATCCCGAACTGCAGGCCTACGCCCTGACGCTCGGCCAGTCGGTCTTTGGTGACAACTGCGCCACCTGCCACGGCACCGGCGGCGCCGGCGCCAAGGGCTATCCGAACCTGCGCGACGACATCTGGCTGTGGGGCGGCACGCTCGACGACATCGCCCTGACCCTGAAGCATGGCATTCGCTCGGGCGATCCCGCCGCGCGCATGTCGATGATGCCGGCGTTCGGGCGTGACCAGATGCTGACGCCCGTCCAGGTCCAGGACATGACCGAGTACGTCGTGGCCCTGTCCGGGCGGCCGGCCGACCGGCCCGCCGTGGAGCGTTCGCGCCAGCTGTTCGCCGACCAGTGCTCCAGCTGTCACGGGGTCGACGGCAAGGGCATCCAGGCGCAGGGCGCTCCCAACCTGACCGACGGCGAATGGCTCTATGGCAGCGATCGCGCCGCGATCAACGGTCAGATCCACAACGGCCGGGGCGGCGTCATGCCGGCCTGGGGCGGTCGCTTCAGCCCTGAAACCATCAAGGCTCTGGCCGTCTACATCCACGCCAACTCGGGTCAGTAACAGTCGTGACCGTCGTCATAGATCGGACCAAGTCTCCCAACCCGGACGCGCCGGGTCCGGTCTCGGCCGCCGCCGCCGCTCGCCGCAAGGCCGGCGGCGGCGATGGCGGCCTCTACAAGCCCCGCACGCCGATCTATCCCAAGCTGGTCCATGGCCGGTGGCGGATGATCAAATGGGCGCTGCTGGTCGCCACCCTGGCGGTCTACTACATCGTGCCCTGGATCCGCTGGGAGCGCCCCGGAGCCCTGCCCGACCAGGCCGTGCTCGTGGATTTCACCGGGCGGCGGTTCTACTTCTTCTTCATCCAGCTCTGGCCGCAGGAGGTCTATTTCATCACCGGGTTGCTGGTGATGGCGGCCTTGGCCCTGTTCCTGATCACGGCGCTCTTCGGTCGCCTCTGGTGCGGCTACACCTGTCCGCAGACGGTCTGGACCGACCTGTTCATCGCCGTCGAGCGCCTTTTCGAGGGCGACCGCAACGCCCGCATGAAGCTCGACGCCTCGCCGATGAGCTTCGACAAGCTGTGGCGGAAGACCGGCAAGCACGCGGTCTGGCTCGGCATCGCCTTCGGCACCGGCGGCGCCTGGATCTTCTACTTCCACGACGCCCCGACCCTCATCCGGACCTTCTGGGTCGGGACCGGCCCGATGACGGCCTATGTGTCCTGCGCCATCCTGACGGCCACGACCTACGTGTTCGCCGGCACGATGCGCGAGCAGGTCTGCACCTACATGTGCCCCTGGCCTCGCATCCAGGGCGCCATGCTCGACCAGCATTCGCTGCAGGTCACCTACCGCCGGGACCGGGGCGAGCCCCGCGGGCCGCACAAGAAGAACCAGAGCTGGGAAGGCCGCGGCGACTGCATCGATTGCAACCAGTGCGTCGTCGTCTGCCCGATGGGCATCGACATCCGCGACGGCGCCCAGCTGGAGTGCATCAACTGCGGCCTGTGCATCGACGCCTGCGACGAGATCATGCTGAAGATGGATCGGCCGCGCGGGCTGATCTCCTACGACACCGACCACGCCGTCGCCGCGCGTGAGACCGGCGGCGTCAAGAACCTCTATCGCTTCGTGAGGTCGCGCACCGTTTTCTACACCGTCGCGTTGACCGTGGTCAGCGGCCTGATGATCTGGGGGTTCACCCAGCGCTCCGCGGTCGATCTGCATGTGCTGCGCGACCGCAACCCGACGTTTGTCCGCCTTCAGGACGGTTCGATCCGCAACGGCTATACGCTGAAGATCACCAACCGCAGCTTCGCGCCGCAGACCTTCACCGTAGCCATCCAGGGCGTCGCGGGCGCTCAACTGAAAACGCCGGGCGCGGACGCCGCGAGCAACAGCCTCGCCGTTGTGGTCAAGCCCGACGAGGTCCGCGCGGTCCGCGTCTTCGTGACCGCGCCTCCCGCCGCGATCACCGCCGCCAACATGCCGGTTCAGGTTACGATGACCTCTCCCACCGGCGAGGCGCGCGTCCAGACCAACTTCCTGTCCGGTGAGGCCAACGCCCGATGACCGACCTGACCCAGCCCCCCCGCTTCACGATCAAGGGCCGGCATGTGCTGGTGGCCTTCGTGCTCTTCTTCGGGCTGATCGCAGCTGTCGACGCGCTGTTCATCAGTCTCGCCCTCCGGACCTTTTCCGGTCAGGTGGCGAAGAACCCCTACGAGGCCGGCCTGCTCTACGACAGGACGCTCCAGCAACGCGCCGCGCAGGCGGAGCTGGGCTGGACGGCCACCCTCGCGGCTGTCGGTGACGGCGCCGTGGAGTTGGTCGTCACCGACCGGACTGGCAAGGGCGTCGACGGCCTGACCCTGAACGCCACGCTGAAGCGACCGGCCACGGAAGTCGGCGCGCGCGCGCTGCGCTTCACCGCCAGGGGCGAAGGCCGCTACGTCGCCGATGCCGAGCTGTCCGGCGCCTGGGACGCCATCGTGGTCGCCACGGGACCGAACGGCGAAAGGTTCGCGGCCGAACGGCGCCTGGTGGCGTCGTGAACGCGCTGGCCGCCCGCGACCTTTCCGCCTTCGTCGCGCGCGATGCGGATTCCCGGGGACGGCTGGAGCTGTTGGTCACCGGAGCCCGTTGCGGCGGGTGCCTGGCCAAGATCGAGAAAGCTGCGCGGGAAGCGCCTGGCGTGGAATCCGCGCGGTTCAACCTGACCACCGGCAAGCTCGCCGTCACGCTGGCGCCGAAGGCCGGCGACGCGTCCGTGGTCGTCGAGGCCCTGGAGGCCGCCGGCTACCCGGCGACGCCGTTTGACCCGGCCCAGGCTATCGAGAAGGAAGACAAGGAAGGGCGCGGCCTCGCGCTCGCGCTTGGTGTCGCCGGCTTCGGGGCCGGCAACGTGATGATGTTCACGGTTCCGGTCTGGGCGGGCCTGTTCGGCCAGGAGCTCGACGGGACGACGCGCGAGGTCATGTACTGGTTCGCCGCCGCGATCGCCACGCCCTGCGCGCTGTTCGCCGGCATGCCGTTCTTCCGGTCCGCCTGGGGCTCGCTGCGCCGGCGCAAGGCCAACATGGATGTGCCCATCTCGATCGGCGTCATCCTGACCCTGATCGTCAGCTTCTCGGAGACCTTCCAGAAGGGCGAGCACGCCTATTTCGACGCCGCCGTCACGCTACTCTTCCTGTTGCTGATCGGTCGATACCTCGATCACAAGCTGCGAATCCGGGCCCGAAGCGCCGCCCGCGACCTGCTGGCGCTGCAGGCTCCGTCCGCCACCCGGATCGGCGCTGACGGTGTCGAACGCACCGTGCCGGTCAGGGATGTCGAGGTCGGCGACCGGCTCGTGGTGGTCCCGGGAGACCGCATCCCGGTGGACTCGGTGGTCGAGGACGGGTCGTCGGACCTCGACAACGCGCTGATCAGCGGCGAGACGGCCGCCGCCCTCGCCAGCCCTGGCGCCCGCACCCATGCCGGGGCCCTGAACCTGTCCGGCCGCCTGATCCTGCGCGCCGTCGCCCGCTCGGAAGACTCCGCGGTGGCCGCCATCGCCAGACTGATGGAAGCCGGCGCCCAGAGCCGCTCCGCCTACGTCAAGCTCGCCGACAAGGCCGCGGCGCTCTACGTTCCGATCGTTCACACCATCGCGGCGCTGACCTTCGTAGGCGTTTGGGCCGTCGGCCTTGGACCTCGGGAGGCGCTGCTTCGCGCCGCCGCGGTCCTGATCATCACCTGCCCCTGCGCCCTTGGCCTGGCGGTGCCCGCCGTGCAGATCGTCGCGTCCGGGCGACTCTTCCGGCGGGGCATCCTCGTCAAGAGCGGCGCCGCGCTGGAACGCCTGGCCGAGGTGACCCACGTGGTGTTCGACAAGACCGGCGTCCTGACCGAGGGGCGGCCGCGTCTGGTCGATGCGCCGGCCTCGGTCATCGCAATGGCCGCCCCGCTGGCCCGCGCCTCGCGCCACCCGCTGGCCCGGTCGCTCGCCGACGCCGCCGGCGCCGGCCCGGTCGCCACCGACATCGTCGAGGTCGCCGGCATGGGCGTCGAGGGGATCATCGACGGCCGCAAGGCCCGCCTCGGCAGGGCCGCCTTCGTCGGAGTCGACTCCGCGGCCGCTTCCGAGACCGAACTCTGGTTCGGATACGACGGCGATACGAAGATGCGTTTCGCCTTCCAGGACAGCCTGCGCGATGACGCCCGGGCCGCGGTGGCGGCGCTGCAGGATATGGGCA
>Ga0209066_10003381_pt1 | contig 18293 bp, 17 predicted proteins | sample All_14_2_FD_187198 | JGI IMG/M metagenome (GOLD analysis project Ga0209066, IMG submission 187198) | Freshwater microbial communities in response to fracking from Pennsylvania, USA - Allegheny Zone_MetaG_DW_15 (SPAdes) (version 2) ... | reverse complement strand
CCCCTATACAAAGAAAATTTCGCACGCCCCCCCCCCTTTCGGCAGTTGAAAGGGTCGTTCGGGCCAAACAGGCCTCGCAGGTGGAGGTGTTCTGATAGGTGCCGCAATCGCGCCCTTTGATGCCCTGGTCGGGATCGGGTACAGCCGGGCTGGCCTGGAAGCCCTGACCCAATGGGTGTCAGCAGCTGAACCTCGGAGCTGGCCGGCCAGCAGCGCTTTGTGCTGGGCACCCCGTGTCTCAAGCACGAGGGCGTAGGCCCGCGAGAACCGGCTGAGAAGTGGTTCCTACTGCGTAGGCACTTCGGATGCGCGCTGTCCAGAGCCTGAGACCGGAGATGATGATCCGTCGTCTGCGCGCAGTTGTTCGCCCTGGACGTTCTTGTTTTGCTCGCCACGCGCCTTACCGGCCCATCCGAGGCGCCCGGGGGCGTAGTTGGCTCGCGTGGTTGTGGTACCGGAATGCCCCATATCAAGGGCGGTCTGCTTGAGTCCGTATTGGCGTTTTCGGTTGGCAGCGAATGTGCTCCTGGCGTCAGCCTGTCCATACAGCCGGTCGTCAGGAAAGGCTTTCTTGCATGCTCGCCAGAGCACATTGCGAACGGGATGGAAGTAGAACTGGCGAAAGGCCTCTTCCAACTCTTCTTTCGCCAGTTCGGCATACCCGGGTCCGACCATTTCAGTCATAACGGTTTTAATGGCGGCCATGTGCAGTACAACCACTCGGGAATCCTCCCCGTTGATTCTGACATCTCGAAAAAGGGTGGTGGAGTTGCTAATCCGGTTTTGTCTCAACTCTTCGACCAGTTCCCGGTCCTTTTCCATAACCAAGTGGGTTTCACTCAGTCGCCGCTCGAAATCAATCTCTTCCGCGCTGGGGCCATTACCACGTTCGCCGGGTGTCGCGGTATCCGATTCGGAAAACTCCTCAGAGTCTGTGAATTTTCCTGGTGGAATTGCATCCCAAGCGTTGTGATATTTGTCCTTGGCCGTTGAAATACGGATGACATCGGTGGATACCCAGTCTGAATTGATCCATTCGATGGGACGGGCCCCGCAGATCACGCCCGACATCAGCATGTATTCCGCACGAGCTCCCCATTCCCCCATGCGCGTAAGCTGGTGGGAAAGTGCATCAAGATCGGATTTCGGAATCATCCGGCCGGGGGTTCTTGTCTTCCGATCCAAAGGAATTAACGCTGGAGTATCTTTTGCCGGCTTCCATTGGAGCAACTACTGGATGGCTTCACCGGCGCCGGGTGGGTTGGTCTCCCGGAAAATCCAAAGCAAGGCGGATCGGCGCAATTGCTGGGTTCTCACCCTCAGACTGGTTGGGTTGCTTTTAAGGGATCGAACCAGATCGCTGGGGGTCAGAAAAACATGCTCGTCGATCGCTACCCGCACCTCCTCTGTTGCCTGCTGCAAAACCGCCCGGTAGGCCTTCTTGTACATCGCGATCGTGACACTGCTGGGTTGGCCGTCCGGTCCGCCGGTAGGGGGCTGGTTGTACATATTCATACTGTGCTTCGTCCTTGTAGGTCCTCATCCCGCCCGGGGGTCTTTCTGCGGGGATAAAGTCCCCGAAGTAATTTTTACCCGCAAAGTGGCGCATTACTGTTGCAAATCACTAACAGTATCAAAAGCCGAGGTGCTAACAGAAAACACCCAAGGCCGCGCCGGAAGCGCCACTCCCTGACTTCGAAAGTCGAAAAATGCCTTAAATATGAAAGCATGGGTCAAACCCCGCCAGGACGGATTCTGACCAGAATTTCTGCTAAAGATTCTGAGTTTTCATCGTCCTCATGAGGCGGTGCTTCCGGCACAACTCGACGCGTCTTCAAATCCTTTTCCGGTGGGACAAAAGTGCGGGGAATCCCTGTCGAAACGGTCGAACTGTTAGTCTTTGTCAGCACGCTCTGGAGGGGTGTCTGGCTTCTCCTCTGCACGCCGCCGAACTTCAAAAATATGGTGCTCAGAAGTAGACGCCAGATGCGTTTGGAGCAACTCTGCTCGCGCCTGGCCCGAACTAACGGTCTGCAGGACCTGGAAGCAGTACTGCCTCCTGTCTTCGCGGATCGTCACAAGGATGAACCGTCTCCGATTCGTATCCACCGTCCACCTCGGATAGCTCCCTCGATACGCAGATGAAGGCCAAACCGACTGGGCGTAACAACAACTATTTGTATTATTTCACCACCACCCGCTGAGGGTACTTGGGCTGGACCATCTCGCCCTTGCGCAACCACACCTTGATGGTGTTTCTGGCCAGGCCCGTGCGCCGCTCAATCTCTTTGATTGAAAAGCCATCCCGCAGGTGCATCCTGCGGATCTTTGCCAGTGTTCCCACGTTGATCACTCCTTGAACCTTCCTGCTCCAAAAACAAACAGGAGACCTTACTCAACGGGTCAGATTTACGTGGAAATCAACATAGCTGTTTACGAAAGCCGTTCAAAAGCACTGTGAGCCTTCGGAGGCCATCACTCGCAGAGGTCCTTCATCGTCAACCCATGGAGCTTCATCAAGACATTGATCTCCTCGATCACCCGCTGACGCTCGGCATCAATGTGTGCCTGCGAATCTTGTTCGGTTTCCAGGAGGAGATGACTCAGGCCGCGCATGAGTTCCTGATACCGTTGCGCTCCCATGGCCTCGCCTGGACGAGCGCGAAACTGCTGGGTCCTTCTGAGGTCATGCGGCTTCTGAAATTTCATGTGTACATTGCCTCCACGGCCGGTTCAGGGGTCATCAAACGCCATCTTGAATTAGCGATATCGTTTATTTTCTACACAACACACAAGCGATCGAACCCTTGCAGCGAAGTCTCTTCTGTTTCATGATTGCGCCCATGTCGCAGCGCCGCTCACTCATCTCCTTCGGCTCCATCCGATGTATAGGCAGTGGGTGGGCTGCGGACGTTCGACTGCGTAGATAGCGGTCTCACCTTCGGCCCACCCTTGTTTTTTCACACAGTGGATCAACAAGGAGCAAGGGCAAGGCACACCACCGCCCAGGCTCCACACCGGAGCCCTCGATGGCATTTCTCCTTCCTACATCCCCAGGCTTTGTGGACACAGATGTCCCCTGTGGCTACGCCCTTCGTCCGATTCAAGTGATTGACAAGGACAGGCTGAAAAAGATCGGCCTGATCCTGCCCGAGAACAACGACATCGATCAGTGGTTGCTGCAACACGCTGAAAGCATCAAAACCCAGGCAGCCCAGTTTGAAAAGGCTGAGCTGGAGCGTCACTCGGCGCAGAGGCAGGTGGGAGAAACCAGCGCATCCTCACCCGCAACACCACCGCCCACCACCCGCGAGAGCATCCCCTCAAGCAGCGAATACCGAGCCGCGCGTGTGGCACTCAAAACTGACTACGACGATGACGCCTCGAACCAACGCCAGCTTGCAGAGTGCGGTGTTGCCAACGTCCAAGTGTATGCATGGGACGAACCGCTGAAGCTCATTGGCCAGACCGGACCGCTGACATCTGACAGGCAGCTTTCTGCACGCGACAAAGCCCTGTATGAAAAGCTCAGGGCGCTGGGCGCCTTCCGGACACTGCGCCATTGCAACACCTACGCGGCCACGCTCGATGCCCTTGGCGAGCTGGGCCTCCAGCAGCCACATTTCAGGGAGGTGATCGATTTCGTCAAGGCCAGGATCGTGCTGGCTCGCGAAGTGGCAAGCGCTGTGGCTCTACCGCCCATCTTGCTGGTCGGGCCACCGGGGGTTGGCAAGACCCATTTCACGCTGGCACTGGCCAACGCCATGGATCGCCCCATCGAACGCCACAGTTTCGACGCGGCCTATGCGGGCAGCGCGCTCATGGGTTCGGATCGCCACTGGGCCAACACGAAAACCGGGCTGGTGTTCGACGCCATTTGCCTGGGCGAGAGTGCCGACCCCATCATCCTGCTCGACGAGCTGGACAAGGCCGATACCGTGAGCAGGAGCAGTCCATTGGGGCCGCTGCACAGCCTGCTTGAACCGGTGACCGCCCGAGATGTCGTTGACATCTCGGTTGGGATCCGCTTTGACGCCCGCCATGTGTTCTGGATCGCCACCGCGAACGAACTCCGAAACATCCCCGAGTCGATTCAGTCCCGGTTTCGGATCTTCAACCTGCGGGCGCCGACGGCTGGGCAAGCACTCGATCTGGCGCGGGCAGTGGCTGGGGCCGTTCACCAGCGGTTTCCGACCTTTGAAGTGCCGCACCGGCACCTGGCCACACAGTTGGCTCACCTGACACCAAGAGAACAGGTCCAGGCACTGGAACAGGCGTTTGCGTCTGCAGCGACCAATGGGCGCAGACACCTTGTGCGCCAGGACTTGCCGGCCGAAGTGTTGCAGGACCCAGGTGAAGTCCTTGTCAAGACGCCGCTTCTGCAATGAGGCGGAGATCACGATGAACCCCGAATCTGCACCGGTCCTGTTTCTGGACTTCGATGGGGTCACCCATCCGGAACCCCCTGACAAGGATCAACTGTTCCAGTCGCTTCCTCTGATCGAGTCTGTGCTTCGCCGCCACCCAGGCGTGCTGGTGATCTTGAGCACCACCTGGCGAATCAAGCATCCACTGGATGAACTGAAGGACTTGTTCTCAAGTGACCTTGTCGAGCGCGTGCTGGGGGGGACACCCTTGCTCAGCCTGTACGACCTGGCCTGGTACCCCGTTCCGATCAGCGCCCGTCCACGACAGCGGGAAATCGAGGCCTGGCTGCATCAGAACAGAAGACTGGACCACCCTTGGATTGCCATCGATGACCGACCCTGGTGGTTTGAATCGGAGTGCACGAACCTGTTGGTGACAAGTCCCCACACCGGCTTTACCGAGTCGAATGTCGACAGGCTTGAGGACATGATCCTGCGGAGGTGCTCATGAAGACACCCGCGCCCACCAAAACAGCCGTGGATGCCTTTGATCGTCTGCACGAGTGCGCACTGCGCAAGCTCTGGTTCGTTGGTGATGTTCACGGCGAGTTCCGGCACGTTGAAGCCACGCTCAAAGCGGCCCTTGATGCGAACACCTTGCCGACTTGGCTCGTGTTCCTGGGCGACCTCGACATCGATCAGCGGCCACTGCGAGAGATCCTTGAACCCATGCTGACGCTGTCACCGGAACTTCGGGTGGCGTTCATCTACGGCAACCACGATGCCGACTCCTATGCGCACTGGGAATGCCTGCACGACAGCGGCGAGGCGGTGGCACTGCATGGTCGTGTGGTGAATCTGGATGGGGTCCGCGTCGCCGGCCTCGGCGGCAATTTCCTGGGCAGGGTGTGGGCACCGCCGTCAACGCCGACCTTTACCAACAAGGTGGCGGCGATGAAGCGTGGGCCGTACGGCTGGCGGGATGGGCAGCGACCCAACCCAAAATTCCATGGTGCGATCTATCCCGACGATGTGGCCGCTTTGGGGCAACAGCGCGCTGACATCCTGGTCACCCACGAGGCGCCTTCCTGCCATCCATACGGCTGGGATGCGCTGGACCAATTGGCCAGGGACATGGGTGTTCTTCGGGCCTTCCATGGCCACACCCACGACGACCAGAGCGAAGCCTATGCGCAGCAGCGCGAAGAGCTCGGATTCGATGCGCGGGCGGTGAACTTCCGGTGCATCAAAAACGGGCTGGGTGAAATCGTTGATGACCAGCCATTCCATCTGAAAGGAGCATGAACATGACGATGCCAAATGAACGGGCGCGGGCCTTGCGCTTTGCCGGGGAGATTCTGCGCGAGATGCGATCTCGAAAAGACGTTCCAGAAGACCTCAAGCAGCAAGCGCGAATGACGCTGCGCCACTACCCTGAACCGGCTGATCTGCTGCAGATGATCCAGGATGTGGATCGGATGCCGCGTGACTTCCTGGACCAGCACTGGCTCGCACCCGAGGTGCGCACTTCACTTGATCGGCCAGCGCCCGGGAGCAGCACATGAATTGGGCCCCGGGCCCGATTTGAGCCACATGCAGAACCGTGAGTGAGCCAGGCCGGAGACGCGAAATGTCAGCGCCATTCACGGCGGACCCCTCGCTTCGTTGGCTCAACAAAGAGTCGGCGCGTGGCGGGAATCCAAAGGCAGGAATACCTGTAGCCGCAATCCGGCGCATGCAATCTGCCTGACCCACCTCCAGTGTCGAGAGACAGGGAATACGTACGCATGGGCACAGTCGCCAAGAGCTGTTGGCGCGTGCAGCCCCCGGCGGCCACCCAAGCTGCTCCACCCCGGCCGCGGTGATCTGACGCATTGAGCATGGCATTTTGGCGCCGTGTGTCCCGACGGACAGGACGCTACTGTTTTCCTCTCATATCCCGTGGCTATAGCTCCAGCAGATGGCGCTCAACTGATATCGCTTGGCTTGAGTGCTTCGCTTCTTCGGGCCTTTCTCGGTGTCCGGCGCCGCACTTCAGGCGCGAATCCGCCCCGCCTACATGACCAACCGGGCATCAACACCAATTAACGATATCGTTAATTCAGAAAAGCAAGTTGATTTACCAAGATGGCCAAAAACAATGTCAAAATCTTGAGCATGTACCCGCTCGACTAGAGCCTCGTCTTCTTTTTCCATAAATAACTCAATGACGGAAAGCGGGTGCCAGGATGAGCAATCCTTTCAGAAATTCATTTGGTACTACTGCCAAATCAATTCATCTAGCCATTTAAACAAAACAGGATTATGACAACCATCTCCACGAAATTCGTTATCAAAGAATTTTTGAAAGAATTGGGACATGAGGACTTATGGCGCGTCGACTGGCTCAATGTGCTGCCGCCGAATTCCGTAACAGCACTCCATCAAGTTGCAGTATTTCTGAGTCCACTCAAAGCTCAAACCAAATCATTTCTAAACAGTCCATCAGCAGTGGATTCCACGCGACAAAAATGCGTTGTAGTTGGTGTCGGTCTCATGCCAATTTTGCATGTGGGTGCAGTATTCAAAGGTGGAGAACTCATCGAAAATCCATCCCAACGTCCAAAAACAGTTACCATTAGCGAGTGCATTGATCCCAGCGTTTCGACCTACCTCCGAATGAATACAAAAGTCCCTAGGGGGCAAGCCGGTAGCCAGTCCCGATCATTACTCAATCCTTCCGAGTTTAATATCGGAAAGATTGCATGGGAACGCACAAAAGGCTCTCTGCTACTGACCTTACCTGATATCAATAGAATCGATCCATTCTTCCTGACAATCCCCTGCTTCGAGGTACTGCGATTTTTCTTCTGCACCTCCAATCTTTTGGCAAGCGAACTTTTTTCCAGCACTTGGTCGAAACTTATCTGGTCTGAAGGCTGCTCAACTGAAAAAATGCCTAAATCGGTGACCGTTGGACTGGAAACCGTGAGAGGGCTCCGGCACACCGATGCAAAATACCTCGCATTTGCCCTCACGAGCGAAGGCACCTTAAATGCCCTGAAGGAGATAAACAACAGCTTGCCGTCCTTGGTGTCTGGACAAGAACTTCGTTGCCCATTTCCATTTGAAGAACCAAGCCCGATACGCGCAGAAGTGGTCGAAATCGAGTCCGATACACCTTTAAAAATTCGCTATTTCGTCACACGCCTTTTGCAGTGCAAAAGACCGATTCCGTTTCAAGCTTATATTGCCAATCCGAAGCTCAATCCAACTCAGGGACAGAATCACGACGATTTGGACCTGTTGCCAACTCCATTTTCTCAAAGCAACGATCCAAAGGCAGCCACCCGGTCAGGGCCTGGTCATGCTCAAATTGTTTCAAATGCCGACGAGATAAGAGACAAAGGTCTCACCTCTGATGATCTCGGTGCACCCGGCAATTTTTATGAACACCTCGAACTCCTGATCGACGAGAATCGCTTTGATGGCCTGAACGACATCCAGCGAGAAAAGTTCATCAAGCTGAACCAGAAATACCGCAATGAGGGCACACAAAGCTCAGGCCCGCCCACCAAAGTACATCAAGCCTCCACAGCCACGCCTGGCCCGAGCAACAACCCGGTGATGCCTGCTCAGATTCAGGACGAAGAGATCGTCACTGATCCCCTACTGAAACAACTGCTGGACACCGCGATTCCGCTTCGCTCGATGGGATACAAGGTCGAAGTACTCCCTCTACAAAAAATCTATCCCATCGGTAAATCAAGCTATCGATCATGGACCAATGTTTGGGAAACATCCGCTGAAGTTGACAGCCTCCAAAAACACCACAAGAGACGACTAGCGATCCTGTCTATTCAGACCAACATCGGCCAATTGATCATCTCTGATATCGAGCGCCGCAGCTCTGTCACCACGGACGAGAGCTTCGCCATGGCAGGGTTTCTACTACCGCCCGATTGCAGTGATCAGACCTTTGCAGAGGTGCTAGCACAACAGGTGAACCTTCGCAGTGGTTGGCCATCGCAATCGACGGTCGACCTCACCTACAGAGCACATTGGTTGACCATGAAAAAAATGCCCCACAACAAAAATGAAAGTGTGGGGGACCTCGCCAAGCGAATAGAAAGAAGTCTGATTCGCCCTCTCACGCTTGCAGACGACTGCGTGCAATAGCTGTTGATCGCCGTGGCCTGCATGGTGGCGTCCTCGCGCACTGAGCACGCACCGATGCGGGCTGGAAGCCGCAGTTTGCGGCGCTGGAAACGCTGAACGAACACGCTTGGGCGTGGGAGTTGAAGGGTTTTGCAGACGCCGAGGTGCCAAGTGATCTGGACATTGATCGTTTCTTGCAGGCAAAAAAGTAGTCTTGAACCTTGTTTCTTGCAAAAATGTGGATCGACTGAAGATTTTCTCCGATGCCCTTGCCCTCTGGGTTGGTCCCACGTGCGTCAGCGGGTTCTGAAAAAAAAGTCATGTGAAAGCTAATCTTTGAAGATAATTCTTTGATTCTGAAGAATTTTCTGTCCATCAACCTCTGCATGACATGAGCGCAGCCCGGCCGTTCCGAAGGCGCTCAGCCCCGCAGTGCACAGCACGGAGGGTAGCCCAATGAGCGACGTCGGTTACGCCTGGGTTCAACAAGCGGTGGGCGCCCCGGACTTCCTGGGCCCACAGCGGGCTCGCCTGGCGCCGGTCAGCCGCATCGAACGCCTGGAAGACGGGGCCCTGTTGGTGCCCCACAAGCTGGCACCCGATGCCACGCTGCTGCATCAGGCCTTGTTCGCCATCAAGCACGAAGGTGTCCGGCTGGACTTGCTGGCGAGCGCCCTGCGCCGCATCCCACCTGCAGAACTGGTGGCTTGGGTACAGGCCACCCCCAACAGCATCTATGGCCGCAAGCTCGGGCATCTGTGGGAACGCCTGCACCAGCAGCGCTTGCCTGGCCTGGGTGACCCCGGTGTGGCTTCGGCCTATGCCCCCCTGTTCGACCCGGGGCATTATTTTGTAGGGCCAGCCCATCGCGACGCCCGCTGGCGTATCGAGTTCAATGGGCTGGGCGACAGGCATTTCTGCCCTGTGGTGCGCAAGACACCGGCGCTGATGGCCTTGATCGAGAAGGACATCCTGGGTCAGGCACAGGCATTTGCCCAATCGGTAGGTCAAGCCATGCTGGAGCGTGCCCTGAACTGGGCCTATCTGAGCGAGACCGAAGGTTCGTTTGCCATCGAGGGCGAGGCGCCCTCCGCCAACAAGGCCACCCTGTTCGTGGCCCTGCTCAGGCGAGCACACGAACAACGCCCCCTCACGGAGGAACTGTTGGTGGCGTTGCAGAACGCGGCCATCTCGAACCCGTTCGACAAGGCTGTCCAGTTCCGCAGCGAGCAGAACCGGTTGCAAAGGGACGTGCCCGGTGCTGCGGGGGTGACCTACGTGCCGCCGGAGCCAGCGCTGGCCGTGGACCTGATGGAAGGCCTGATGCGACTGGCCAACCACCCCCCGGCCACGCTGGACCCGCTGGTGCACGCCGCCGTGGTGTCTTTTGCCTTCGTGTTGATCCACCCGTTCATGGATGGCAATGGGCGCCTGTCGCGCTTTTTGATCCACCACTGTCTGGGCCAGTCTGGCCGTTTGCCGCCACAGTTTCTGCTGCCCATTTCAGTCGCCATGAAGAAGCACGAGGATGAGTACCTGCAGGCGCTGACCGCCTTCAGCAAGCCTGCGCGGCAGCTCTGCGAGGTGACTTGGACGGGTGACGAGCACTACACCTATGACTGGGTGCCTGAAGCAGATACCTGGTTCCGCACCATGGACCTGACCGAGCCGGTGACCTTTACCCTGGCCATGGCCGAAGCGTCGTTGGACACCCACATGCGCCAGGAGGTGGAGTTTCTGGGTCTGTTCGACCGGGTCCAACGCCACATCAACGAGCGTCATGACCTGAGGGGCAGTGATCTGGCCACGCTGATCGTGACCATCTTCCAGAACGGCGGGACGCTGTCCAACAACCGGCGCAAGAGGTTCGCAGACCGCGTGCAAGCCCATGTGCTGGACGCGGTGGAGAGCTCAGTTGGTCGGGCCATGCGAGGGCAGCCGCTGGACGACGAAGAGCAAGACTGAGCACAAAGAGGCAAGGTCGGCCATGGCCTGCAGTTCAGTTGTAGGTCACCACCACCTGGACCGTGTCGCTGTAGCCACCGGGCGTCGCGCTGACCTGGTTGGCGGGCAGGGTGCCGCAGACCTGCCGGTTGATGGTGGAGCCCAGCAGCACGATCAGCAGCGAACCGCCGACGGTGCTGGTGGCGCCCGTGCCATCGCCCCAGACCACCGAACAGGCGCCGCCCGAGCCGGAGTCGCCGTACAGCTGGTAGGTGAGCCGGGAAGCGCCGTTGGCCATCTGGCGGTCGTTGTAGGTGGCGCCATAGGCCCCCTTGCTCAGGGAGATGCTGTAGTCCACGAACAGGCCCACCGTGCCGGCGCAGGACACGTGCACGTTGCCCGAGCCGGAAGCGGCGGCGCCCCCGATGGGGTTGTAGGCCCCGAACGCCACCGGCGTGGTGCTTGCGGTGCAGCTGCACAGCAGGCACAAGGCCTGGGCCTGGGGCGCCCCGGCCAGCAGCGCGCCAAACAACAACAGGGCGCGAAGGGCTTTCATGGCGAGGTCTCCTCACAGGGAACGGTGACGGGCGCATCGGGTTCGCCCGGTGCCGGCGCCACCGGGGCCCGGAACCGGCAGGGTCGGCCGGCCACCGACCCGGTGTACACCCGATCGGGCTTCCCGTCGGGCTCGAACAGTTTGCCGTCGTAGCCGACCGTGCGCTCCGCTGCCAGGCCAGACACCTGCAGCACCGTGCCCGGGGGCACCGCCTGACCGCCAGGGCCGAGCAGGCGCAGGGTCATGGGCTGCACGCGGCGCACGCCGAGGTCGGCGTACACCCCCGCGCCGAGGGCGGGCGAGAGTTTGAGCTGCAGGTGTTCGAAGACGGCGTCCATGGGCAGGTCATTGGGATCGACGTGGATGCGGTTGCTCTGGTACGGGCGCAGGTCGTTGAGGATGATGACGCCGTCGGCGCCGGTAACGCCCACCTCGTGCTGGTCCCTGAAGACCGGGACACCCGCAACATCGCCCACCTTGACCAGGGCGAAGCTGCCCTCGATGCGCCGCGCCAGCCGCAACTGGCCGCCGAGCAGCACGAGCGAACCGCTGACACCGGAGCCGACATAGGCTTGCCCGTCGCGCAGATCGAGGTCGGCGCGCCAGTCTGCCGAGGCGCCGCGGCGCTCCAGCCGGGCCGCAAGGTGCTCGTCCGTTTCCGCGTACAGCCGGTGGGCCCAGCCCGGGCCCGGCGGCAGGCTGGAGATCCAGCCCAGCCCGCCCGTCGTCTGCCCCGAGGATCGGCTGGCTTGCGCCCAGGCCTGGGTGTGCGGCTCCAGCGGCACGACCAGGTTCACACCCACTGTGCGCTGCCGGGTTTCGAAGTGGGCCGACTGCAGGTAGGCGCTCAGGAAGAACCGGGTGCCGAAGGCGGCGCTGGCGCTGAGGATCCAGAAACGTTGCGGATCGGCGTTCCAGTAGCGGCGCGCCACCCAGGTCAGGCCGATGCCGCCGTGCGACCAGGGCACCAGCACGCCCACCCGATCGGTCGACCGGCTGGCCGCGTCCGGGTTGTCGGCTCCCAGTTGCGCGAAGAAGCGGCTCGACCGGGCGGAGCGGAGTTGCAGGCTCGCCGCACGGCCCGGCACGTCAAGGCCCACCGACCCGGCATGCCCGTCTTGCCCTTCGCGCTCGCTGGCCGCCGCGGTGGCCTGCATCAGCCCCCAGCCGCCGAGCTTCCAGGCCAGCCCGGCACCGGCCGTGCGCTGGTCCGACAGGCTTTCCAGCCGCAGCTCGGCCGTCAGTTGCTCGGCGATGCCGCGCCGGTATTGGCCCAGCAGCACATGGCGGCCGTAGCGCCCGCTGCGATACCCATAGTCCTCGCGAACGCGGCCGGCCTCGACCGCAAAGTCGACCAGCCCCGGGCGCAGGAGCTGGTCGCTGACCAGGTAGGGTTGCACGATCTCGGTCTTGCGCCCCATCAGGTCGGTCACGCTCAGGCGCAGATCACCCCGGCCGGTGAGGGCGGGCAGCTGGTTCCATTCGAAGGGGCCAGCGGGCACCTGCCCGGAGGCGACCCGGTTCTGGTTGACCAGCACATCGATGGTCGAGGGCAGCACGGCTTCACCGCGCAGGGTGGGCAGGGCGAACGGCACGAAGTCCGGCTGCATGGCGAACCGCGTCCCGATGCCGATGCCACCGATGCGGGCCGGGCGCCCCCACAGGCCGGCGCTGGTGATCTGGTCGCCCAGCCGCAGGGACCGCATCCTGGGCGCGTCGCTGAACTCGACACCCGTGTCCAGGCGCACCCAGCGCCCGCCGCCCTGCGCCTGGTCGCGGTAGTAGGCGCTGCCCGTCAGGCGCGTGCCGGGCGCGAAGCCCACCAGCTCCACGCCGCCGGTCCAGGCGGTGTGCCCGTTCGAGTGCCCCGCCTGCAGTTCGTAGTTGGCGTAGGCGCCGGTGCCGCTGGCCCCGGGGGCCAGGGCCGTCGGATCACCAGAGCCGATGCGGTAGGTGGCAAAGGCGTTCGCTGGCGCCATGATCGTCAGCGACTGGCGTTCGGCATCAAACGCCAGCTGAACGCCCGGCATCTGATCGAGCCAGGCATGGCCGGCCAGGGGGCCCTCGCTCACCAGAACTTGCGGCGCCAGCCAGCGCAGCTCGGTCCAGAGCGCCGACGGCAGGGACCAGCGACCATCGGCGGATTGACCGACTTCCTGGGCACCGTTCAGGCGCTGGCCGTTGACGGTGACGTCCAGGATCAGGACCCGGTCCTGGCCCCGGGCTTGCGCCCACACCGGCCCGGCACCGAGCACCGCCCAGCACGCCAGGGCGGCGATCCGGACGGCGATCCGGACGGCGATCCGGACGGCGAACCAGCGGCGCGGCATCAACGGGGGATGGTCAGGCGCTGGTGGCCCTGGTCGGCCCGCACATCCACCGTCAGGTCCGCGGCACCGGCTTTGGGCAAGGGCAGGGTCCAATGCCGCTCCTGCCCGGCCAGCACCGCTGCATGCACATCCAAGGGGGTGCCCAGGGGCGCGCCCGAGCCCGATGCCAGTTGCAGGTCATGCACGACCGTGTGCACATTGCTCTGGTTCCTGAAGCGGACCTCGAGGGTGTCGCCGTCCACGCGCCGCGTCTGCCATTCGGGTCGCTGGACCACCTGGCGGGGCGCGACATAGATGGGGATGCGCAGCTCCAGCAACACACGCACCTGGCTGGGCAAGGCGCCCGGGGGGATCTGCGCCGGTGCCGCCGGGGGCACCTCGCGCAGCAAGATGCGGTAGCTGCGCTCGGTATCGAGGGGTGGCTTGCCCCGCCACCCCAGGCGGAGCACCTGGGCCTGACCGGGCTCCAGCGTGAAGACACCGGGGTTGAGCAAGACATCGGTGGTCGGGGCAAAGACGTCCTTGCCGTCGGACTGCGTCCAGGACACCACGTCCACATGGGTGGTGACCCGCTCGTCGCCCTGGTTGGTGACGGTGATGGCCTCGCGGACCTTGTGGTCGGACAAGGCCACCACAACGGGCATGACCGACAGACTGCCGGCTTGCGCGCTCAACGCGCACAGCATCGCACCAACTGAGATCACCCAGTGCAACAGGCCTCGCATGGCTTCAGTTGTAGGTGACGGTGACGTTCACCGTGTCGGTGTAGCTGCCCACCGCCACGTTCTGGCTGGCGGCCACACGCCCGTAGACGGTGTGATCGATCTGCAGACCCGTGCCGGTGTCGCTGACCAGCTCGCCACCGGTGGTGCCCCAGACGGTGGTCCGGGCCGCATCGCTGTACAGCTGGTAATTCAGCAGGTCGGGAACATTGGACATGGCACGTGCCGCCACGTCGGCCTGGCCACCACCATCGAGAGCGACGGTGTAGCTGGTGCCGTTGGTGCAGGTGACGGAGACCGTGCCCGTGCCGTCGAGCACCGTGCCCGCGGTGGGGTTGTAGACCCCGAAGGCCACCGGTGACGTGCCCACCACGCAAGCGGCGCTCACCGTGGCCGTGACCAGCAAGGTGTCCGTCGCGGTGGCCGATCCGGCGACGCCATGCAGGGCCATCAGCGCGGCAGGAAACAGGAATTTTTTGGGAAATTTCATTTCACGAGTCCTCCAAAGGTTTAAAGCTACCACGCGTTGCAGACAGGGCAATGAAAGAACTGCGGGGCTTTTTGCCTTCATTTCAAGCGTTCAAAAGTGAATCCATCGGGGCGGTCCTTCGGTATCGATGGATGTGATGCACGCGCAACCAACCAGGGTCCGATCGGCAAACGTCTCCCCGTGTGGACAGTACCTCTGGTCGTTTTCGCGCACCTGGGATGGCCGGCCCAGGCTTCTGGTGGTGATGTTCAACCCGCCAACGGCCGACCACGAAACAGACGACCCCACCATCCTGCAGTTGAGCGCCATCGCCTCGCACAACGGCTTTGGGGGCATCGTGGTGGTCCATGGCATTCCCCTGTGCAGCCGGTACCTGGGTGACGCGATCGAGATGACCCGACACGCCATCACGGGCCGCAAGAAGGACGCCCGAATGCTCCAGCAGAACCTGGAGGTCATCGCGGCCGAAGTCCGGCGATCGGGCGCGGTGCTCATCGCCTGGGGGGCTCTCGCGAGAAAATGCCCCGAGTGGTTCGAGCAGGTTCTGGACACGATCCGGTCTTCCCTGCCAGGCTGCGCCGCGCTGTATTGCGTGGAGAAGACGGCGACGGGCTATCCCATGCATCCGATGGCCAAGGGCAGCAGGAGCGTGCCCAAAACCGCTGCGCTCCAGATCTGGTAACCGGGCCACGAATGGCTGCCAGACGCGCTGCCCGGTGTGGTTCAGCATCTGAAGATGCCGACGGCATCGTTCATGCCACGCGATTGTGTCTTCAACGAGGTGGCCGCCGCGGTCAGCTCTTCCACCATGGCCGCGTTTTGCTGCGTGACGTTATCGAGTTGAACCACTGCCTGATTGATTTGAGCCAGCCCCCTGGACTGCTCAAATGCCGCGCCCGTGATCTCCCCGACCAGACTGTTGACCTGCTGCACCGAGCCCACGATGTTGTGCATGGTCGCCCCGGCGCCGTGCACCAGTTTCCCGCCATGGGCGATCTGGGCAACCGACTCATCGATCAAGGTCTTGATTTCCTTGGCGGCGGTGGAGGTGCGCTGCGCCAGGCTGCGGACCTCGGCGGCAACGACCGCAAAGCCGCGGCCCTGTTCACCGGCCCGCGCAGCCTCGACGGCGGCGTTCAGGGAAAGGATGTTGGTCTGGAACGAGATGCCGTCGATCACCTGGATGATTTCGCTGATGCGGCCCGACGAGCGACTGATCTCGTCCATCGTCGCCACCACCGCGTCCATCGCCTCGTTGCCCTCCCGCGCCACCTGCGCCGCACGCTCCGCCAGCACCGCCGCTTCGCGTGCCGATCCCGCGCTCTGCTCCACCGTGCTGGTGAGCTGTTCCATGGAGGCTGCGGTTTCCGCCAGACTGCTGGCCTGCGCCTCGGTCCGGGCGGAGAGATCCTGGTTTCCGCTGGCAATCTCGCCCGACGCCACTTGCACGCCATCGACTTCGTGCCGCACGTCCGAGACCACAGCCTGCAGGTTCACATTGAGCTGGTTCAAGGCGCGGGCAAGGTCCCCGAGTTCGCCGCCGCTCTGCCCATTGAACCGGGCCGTCAGGTCGCCGGCAGCCATCCGGTTCGCAAAGGTCACGGCCGACTCCAGGGGTCGCACCATCATCCGGCGCATGAGAGCCGCTGCCGCGATGGCGAGCACGACCATGGCCGCCAACGCAGCGTAGTGGACCGGTGCGCCCAGGCCTTCGGTGGCTCTGTCGCCCAGGTGGGCCAGAAGGACCAGCGCGATGGTGATCGCCCCCATCTTGCGTGCCAGCGTGGGGCGCACCAGGCCTTGCACACGGCCTCGCCAACCGGTGCGAACCAGCCGTCCTTGGTGGAGTGCCAGCTGCCGGGCGCCGCTGTCTGCTTCAGAGCGCATGCGCGCATACAGAGATTCCGCCTGCGTGATCTGTTCGCGCGTGGGCTGGGTGCGCACCGACATGTAACCCACCGGCTGGCCCGCTTCCATGATCGGTGTCGCATTGGCCAGCACCCAGTAGTGGTCACCGTTCTTGCGACGGTTCTTCACGAGCGCCGACCATGGCTGACCGGCCTTCAGGGTTTCCCACATGTCCCGGAACGCTTCGGTCGGCATGTCGGGATGACGAACGATGTTGTGCGTCTGGCCGATCAGTTCTTCTTTGTCGTAGCCGCTCACCGCGATAAAGGCGGGGTTGCAGTACGTGATGCGGCTTTGCAGGTCGGTGGTGGACACCAGTGTTGCGCCGTCCGGGATGGCATATTCCCGCTGGGTCACAGGCAGATTCAAGCGCATCGAACATTCCTTTCTGACGTGCGGTCACGCCAAACTCAAAATACCCCTGGCTGCATCGGACGGAGAGCGCCGATCTTGATGAAATGTTTGGCCAATTTGTAACGAAACATGAACGCGACCGGCATGTTGAGTCATCGATCCAGCGCATGCGGACCGGGCGCTGCGCGCGTGCCCGGTGCGGTGTTTCTGCCCCTTCGGTCCGGCCTGGTGAAGCGGTGGATGGCGGTGTGCACGACCCTGTTGTCGATGACGGGACACGCAGGCAGCCTCGCGCCGAATGGGCTCGATGAACGGTTCGATTCGTCCCACCGGGACATCGTGCGGGGACCGCTCAGGCTGACCCAGGCTCAGTGCGAAGCCCGGCGGCATGCGGTCTGGGTGGCGCTGACCGTGAACAGGCCCGGCCAGCCACCGAGGCGGGTGGCCGGTTGCATTCGCTACTTTCCGAGTCCACAGGTCGCACCCGGTCAGCCCGTGCTCTTTTTCTTCCATGGTGACCGCGTGGAACCCGGCGGCCTGGCCGATGGCAGCTTTCGCCAGCAGATGGCGCAGGCCCAGCGCATCGAGCAGCGCTCGGGCATGCCCACGATCAGCGTGGCGCGGCCGGGGGTGTACGGCAGCACGGTGCTCAACCACCGGTATCAACGCCGCACCCACGAAGAGGTGGCGGTGGTATCGGCGGCCATCGACCAGATCAAGGCGCGTTATGGCTTGGACCGGATCAGCCTGGCCGGTCAGAGTGGTGGCGGCTACCTGGCCCTGGCGATGGTGGTGTCGGGGCGGACCGACATCGATGCCGTGGCGGCCTCCGGCGCACCCGCGGCCGTGAGGGTTCGCGCCTCCCTGCTCCGACCCAACCCGGCCGCCGACATCAGCACGGGACAGGACTGGCGAAATGTCTACGACCCGATGGACCACATTGCCGACGCGCGACCCGATGCGCGTCGCAAGGTGTATTTGATCGCCAACCGCCACGACCAGCGGATTCCCTACGCGTCGGTGCTCGCCTTCGTGAACGCCGCCACACGGGGCAAGCTGCCCGTCGTGCTGCTGGATGGCGCCACCGGCGGCGGCCAACAGCACCACAACCACTCACGTTTGTCTCAGCGTGTCATCCGATGGCACCGGATGGGATTGGATGAGCAAGAGATCGCGCGCAACGTGGCAGAAGGGGCCGAGTAGCTTCAGCGCGGCCACAGCGCCCAGAGCTGCAGCGGCTGCTTGAGCTTCCCGGCGAGCTGGTAGGCGGGGTCGGTCCAGCCGCCCCAGCCGGTGAAGAGGTCGGCGCGCACGGCGCCGACGATGGCGCCGCCGGTGTCTTGCGCGAGCACGAGCTTCTGCTGGTTGAGCACGCTGCCCTGCGTGGCGAGCCAGACCGGGGTGCCGTAGGGGATGCTTTGCGGATCGACGGCGATGGAGCGCCCGGGCGTGAGCGGCACGCCCTGCGCGCCGCGCGGGCCGAAG
>Ga0209066_10003380_pt1 | contig 18295 bp, 16 predicted proteins | sample All_14_2_FD_187198 | JGI IMG/M metagenome (GOLD analysis project Ga0209066, IMG submission 187198) | Freshwater microbial communities in response to fracking from Pennsylvania, USA - Allegheny Zone_MetaG_DW_15 (SPAdes) (version 2) ... | reverse complement strand
TCACCACTCGCGATTACATCTTCATTACGGTGGTTGTGATTCTATTTATTGCCATCTCTACCGGGCTTTGGGTCGCGAACTCATCCCTGCCCAGCGGCGGCGGTGAGTTCTTGCGTCATTGGGCGGGTGGGCGTGCCTTTATCTTTGAGCAAATGGACCCATACTCTGCCTACGTCCCTGATGTGGTGCAGGAACTTGTTTATGATGGCAAGGCTCAGAGCGACGAAGACCCCTATATTCTGGACACGCCCTTTCACTTACTTCTGATCTATTTTCCTTTCTCGCTTCTTTCGGACCCGGTCACTGCTCGGGCGATATATACCTTGATCTTGGAATGGGCTTTGTTTGCGCTTGCTATTCTCAGCTTGCGTCTCACTGGTTGGGAGTCTCCGCGTTGGTTTGCGGTTTTATTCTTCTTTGTTTGTATCCTCAATTTTTACAGCTTTCAAGCAATTGTCGATGCAAGCCCAGCTTTGCTCTTGGGCTTATTCTATGTAGGGATTCTTCTTTCCCTGCGTTATGAACAAGATGAGTTGACTGGTGCTCTCATGGCGTTTTCGCTTTACTTTTGGGAGGTCGGTTTACCTTTTATTGTTCTGATCGGATGGCTTGCCTACAAACAAGGACGCACCCGTGTCCTCGCGGGCTTTTTCATGCTTTCATTTATTTTGCTTGCCGTCTCCTTTTTGGTTTATTCCAACTGGATCATTCCCTACCTCCGCGCAGGGATGAACGCCCTCCGCTGGGATTTTGGATTTTCGATCATCACTGTTCTTGAAGACCTCATCCCTTCTTATGGAAGGTATCTGGCATATGGAGTGATCGGCTCGCTCATCTTTGCCCTCGGCTATGAATGGAATGCTTCTTTATATGGCGATGAGCGCCGTTTCTATTGGGTGGCATGTCTCTCGATTGCTGTTGCCCCATTGCTCGGTTTCCGTACTGAGTTTGAGAACCTTGCGGTGTTGATCATTCCTCTTGCGCTTGTTTTTGCAATTGTCTATGACCGTTGGAATCGTCTTGGGTCGGCACTAACTTTCCTGCTGATGTTAATTGTCCTTTTGGTACCGTGGGCGTTGTATCTGTTTGCCATGCCCATCTTTGAAACCATCTCGCAAGAAGTGATCTATCTCTTCCTGCCGGTTTTCACCGTCCTTGGTTTATACTGGATTCGTTGGTGGGCAATTCGTCCTCCGCGCGTTTGGGCAGATGCATTGGCACGAAATAAATGAAAAGCGAAGAATGAAAATTAAACCAAACTTCAAGTTTCACTCTTCGCTCATTTCTACCCTCGTAACTCTTTTCTCGTAACTCATTCCTTCTCCTATGTCCCGCCGTTCCTATCTCATCCTCTTCTTTCTTGCTCTTATTGTCCAATTCGCGGTCAGCCGACTCCAAACGGTTCCCGGCTATCTCGACGCGAATTACTATTTTTCAGGCGGCGTTCAGTTGGCGCTTGGAAACGGTTTTACCGAACCATATATCTGGAACTATCTTGATGACCCCACCGATATTCCACACCCCTCACATGGATATTGGTTTCCTCTTGCTTCCATCGTCTCTGCCTTGGGGATGTGGCTCACGGGTCAAACTACCTATGAAGCGGGGCGTCTCTTCTTTATATTGCTCGCCTCACTCGTCCCGCCGTTGACGGCAGCTCTAACCTATCGTTTTTTCCAAAACAACGCATTCGCCTGGACATCTGGCATCCTTGCCATTTTTCCGGTTTTTCATCTGCCATTCTTGCCTGTTCCTGATAACTACGCAATTTTTATGCTTGCGGGCGGACTTATCTTTTTCCTAGCCGACCGTCCACGTCCTTGGTTTTGGATGGGGCTGCTTGCAGGAGTCATGTCCCTTGCCCGCAGTGATGGTCTGCTCTGGCTGGCGTTGACATTCCTCTTCATCCTCTGGCGTGTGCGCGATGAGAAATTATCCTTCGCTTCATTGATTCAATTCGGCACGTTGGCATTTCTTGGTTTCATCCTCATCATGGGACCGTGGTATCTTCGCAACCTGAATGTACTGGGCTCGATCATGTCTCCAGCGGGGAGCCGCGCCTTATGGCTCACTTCTTACGAAGAGACCTTTATCTATCCCGCTTCCAAACTTAACTATGATGCATGGATCGCCAGCGGTTGGAGCGAAATTCTCAAGGTCCGCTGGTGGTCATTCTCGAACAACATTCAAACCATCATTGCCGCACAAGGGCATTTGATTCTCTTCCCTTTCATTGCCATCGGAATGTATCTTCAACGCAAAGATCGCCGTGTGCAATTGGGAGTGTTGGCATGGTCCATTCTCTTTCTGGTTATGACCTTCATCTTTCCATTTGCCGGCACCCGCGGAAGTTTCTTCCATGCAGGGGCGGCGCTTCAACCCTTGTTGTGGGTGCTGACGCCATTTGGCTTGGAACGAGTCGTGGCTTGGGCGAGGAGCAAGAATCGGTTCACCGAACATGCCTACGTCGTATTCCGAATCGCGCTTGTCCAAATAGTGATCATGTTGTCGGCTTGGGTGGTTTGGGCACGTGTCATCCAGAATGGATGGCAGGAAGGGGAGTTGTCCTATCCTGCAGTGGAGGCATTCCTTGTTGAGAATGGCGCTCAACCTGGTGAACGAATCATGGTCTTGAGTTCTCCCGGCTATTACATGATGACGGGGCGACCTGCTTTTGTACAACCTTATGGCGATGTGAACACCTTGCTCGAAGTTGCTGAACGCTACAACATTCGCTATTATGCTTTCGAAGCACAAGGCAGACTCAAACCGATTGCCGACCTTTACGATAACCCGCAGAACTATCCACAATTCGAATACTTAGGTGAAGTTGATGACACGCGCATTTTTCGATTTCCATAATCCGCTATCCAAACGTGACCTGCTCATCCTCGGCGGTGCAACACTCTTAGCAGGCATCATCTACTTAATTGCCAGTCATCTCTTCTATCGCATCGGCTTCCCTCTCGACGACTCTTGGATTCATCTCACCTTTGCTCGTAACCTCGCCGAACATGGCGAATGGTCGTTCCGCCCTGGCGTGCCATCGGCAGGTTCCACATCTCCGCTTTGGTCTGCATTGCTTGCCATTGGCTTTTTGCTCAATCTCGAACCCTATATCTGGACATACTTTCTCGGTCTGCTCACCATGTGGACGCTCAGCGTGGTTTGCGAGATCACTGCGCGCCGTTTGGTTTCTACATATACATCTCAAATTCCTTGGGTTGGAATTTTCATCATCGTTGAATGGCATCTTCTTTGGGCAGCCATGTCTGGGATGGAAACTTTGCTCCACGCTTTGATCGCCACTGTGATCGTATCTGCCTTGATGATGAATTCGCGTCGCTACCTGACCTTGGGCCTGCTTGCCGGTCTCAGTATTTGGGTGCGCCCCGACGGTTTGACTCTGCTGGGTCCGCTGGTGTTGGCGGTTTTCTTCCATGAAACAGATACTCCTTCGCGATTAAAAAGCCTCTTGCGAATTTTGCTTGGCTTTGGAGGTGTCTTTCTTTTTTATCTGCTTTTCAATTTGTTGATTGGCGGAACACCTATGCCAAATACCTTCTATGCTAAACAAGCAGAGTATACGGCTTGGCAGGCACTTCCGCTTTTGGAGCGGTTGGGGCAACTCTCCATTCAGTTGTTGGTAGGTCCTTCTTTCCTTCTCCTTCCCGGCGTGGTCATGTGGGTGATCCGCTCGATCAAAGAACGTTCTTGGGGCAGTTTATTGGCTATCACTTGGTCTGTTGGATATATGATTCTTTATATTATGCGTTTGCCGGTCTACCAGCACGGACGCTACATCATGCCAGCTATGCCAATCTTCTTTTTATTCGGTCTAATGGCTGTTCTCGAGTTTGCAGCGGGGAAAACGTTCAAGCGCTATCAATGGTTTGTTACAACTCTTTGGAGCATTAGTCTTGCTTCAGTAACCTTGTTGTTCGTCTTTTTAGGCGCACGCAGTTATGCCCAAGATGTTGCTCTCATTGAACAAGAAATGGTAGAGCCTGCCAAGTGGGCATCTGCCAACCTTCCGCCCGAAACGGTCATTGCCGCTCATGATATTGGTGCGCTGGGCTTTTTTGACCAGCACACTCTGATTGACTTGGCTGGGTTGGTCTCGCCAGAGGTGATTCCCTTTATTCGCGATGAGGCTCGTCTAACTGCTTATCTCGATGAGAAAAATGCCGATTACCTGATCGCCTTTGCTGATTTGTACGATGAAATGACCCTTGGAAAGCAGATTGTATTTGTTTCAGATGGAAAAATAGCCCAACTGGGGGATTACGCGCCCATGACAATTTATCGTTGGAAGTGAGAGAATAGGTTAAAATATAGCCGTTATTCAACGGTTGAAAATCCAATCACAAAGAGAGAATGCTAAGCAATGAACCAGATTACATTATTAGTTGTTGACGATCACCCACTGTTCCGCCAGGGGGTGGTAGATGCATTGTCGCTGGAATCAGATATGCGGATCATTGCTCAATCTGCATCCGGGGACGAGGCGCTGGAATTGATCCGCTCAAAGAAGCCGAATGTAGCAGTGTTGGATGTCAATCTGCCGGGTATGAATGGTCAACAGATCACGCATCAGGTCTCGCAGGATAAGGCCGGCACCCGCATCATTTTGATGACTGGTTATGATGATGTAGAGCAAGCTATTCATGCCGCGCTTGCTGGTGCTCATGGGTATTGCTCGAAAGATATTGAACCTCAGAACCTTGCTCGCATTATTCGCGAAGTGGCAGAAGGCAAATACGTGTTCGCAAATAATGTCTTCACCCGCCGCGAACTTGAACTATGGGTGGAAGAAAGCATGGAAGGTGCTCGCCGTTCATATAGTGAACCTGGTGCTCCATTCCATCCTCTCTCTGATCGTGAAATGGAAGTCCTTGCCTGTGTGGTACGCGGCATGAGTAATAAGGAAATCGCATCGCTATTGGGCATCAGCCACCAGACGGTTAAGAATCACGTCACTGCGATCTTGCGCAAGTTTGGGGTGGAAGACCGTACACAGGCTGTGGTGTACGCACTAAAACGCGGTTGGGTCACGTTGCGGGATACTGATATCCGACCTTAGGAGAATTAGATGTCCGAAGCCATGGTCTATAAAAGTGAATTGGATGAAACTCAGCGCGCTTTGCGTGAGATCACCTTGATGACGGAACAAAGCCAGGGTGAATTAAACAAGCTAACCCAGCGTAATACAGCGATCACTTCGCATCTGCAGCAGGTCCAGAAACAGGGTGGGGCAGTGGAAGAGATCAAAATGGCATACGACTCCGCTCTGGACGCCCAGCAGCGGTTGTTTGTTATGCGGGGGCAGTTAGAGAAGTTACAGAACGATAAATCTCATCTTGAAAAATATAAATCAGTATTGGAGCAATTGGTCAATAAAGGTGGCGGTCAGGATGCTGCTGGTGGTTCAACATCTGGTTCTTCTAAAGACCAGATGACAGGAATCGAGATGATCGTTAATGCTCAAGAGGCGGAACGCCAGCGATTGTCCCGCCAGATGCATGATGGTCCGGCACAAGCGCTTTCCAATTTCATACTTCAGACTGAAATTGCTATGCGCTTATTGGATGTGGATGCATCTCAAGCTAAGGAAGAGTTAGCGAACCTGAAGACTGCTGCTTTGGGAACCTTCCAGAAAGTTCGTGGTTTTATTTTTGAGCTACGTCCCATGATGCTTGATGACCTCGGTTTAGTCCCAACACTAAGAAAATATGCTGATGCATTCAAAGAACAATCGGGCATGGATATCAGTGTTACGGTTTCTGGAACAGAGCGCCGCCTGGAACCATACCTTGAAGTGATGATCTTTCGCGCCGTGCAAGAGTTACTTGGAAATGCATCCAGGCATAGTCAGGCAACCCTTGTGAAAGTGCACCTTGACCTTGGTACTGATTTCATCCGCATCAGCGTAGATGATAATGGGCGAGGCTTTGACCCCGAATCTTTGAAAGATTCGAACAATCTTGGTTTGAAATTGATTCGCGAAAGAGCCGAAATGCTGGGTGGAAAATTTGAGGTTGATAGTGCCATTGGTTCAGGTGCGAAAATCTCATTTACAGTGCAAGCAAAGATGTAGCACTGTTCAAATTAACAATATTGTTAGGGGTGTGAAGGCATCCGTCCTGTTTTCACGCCTCTGCATAATATGTTTTTGACATTTTTCTTGTATAATGAATATGTTATAAAGTGCCCAATTAATGTGGTGCTTGTCGAGAGGAGAAAATTATGCGTCGCGGTCGCACTCTAATTTTGGTGCTGTTAATTGTAATCATTGCGTTGGTGGTTGGTTTTGTTGCCCTCCGCCAGTTTTTATTTACGCCACAAACCTCAGAAGACCAAACACTTTATGTTGAGGTCTATTATGCTGCCCAGAACATTCCGCAAGGTGGGCGTGTTACAGAAGATGTTCTGGCTACATTGAGCATCCCGCAAGAAAACGTTGTTTCAGTTATGTATACCCGGGATGAATTACCATTCCTTGTTGATAAGATCGCAAAACTTCCCCTGGATCAGGGTGTGGTTATTACAGAGTCGATGATTACCGATTCTGCAGCGGCAGTTGCTATTTCTGGCCCCCAGTGGGCATCCTTAATTCCGCCCGGTATGACAGCTATAGCAATCCCAATTGACCGCTTGGCTGTATCAGCTTACGCGATCAACACAGGGGCGCACGTTAATGTTAATGCCTGCTTATTGTTTGTGGATGTTGATCCGTCGTATCAAACAATTCTTCCGAATCTGACAGCAAGTTTGACAGGTACCGGTCTTCCTACTGCAGAAGGTGGGTTGCCAGTCTTGTCATTGGGCGTTGGCGCATCTGGTTCACCCCAAGGACGTTTAGAGTTGGATCCTTCGGTTCAACAACCGTACTACCTTGTTCCATCTGAAGCGCAACGTCCTCGTATGGTTTGTCAGACTTTGTTACAGGATGTAGTTGTGATGCGATTAGGAGATTTCCCTCTTGTCGAAACTGACCCAAATGCTGCCGCACAGCCTGCAGATCCTGCAGCAGCCGAACAACAACCTGCCCCTGCAAACCCAGATATTGTTACTTTGATTGTGTCTCCGCAAGACTCAATTACCTTATCCTACTTAATGTATACGAATGCGAATATCACTTTGACGCTTCGTAACCCGTCAGATCAGGCTCGTCTTGCAACTGAGGCATCTACATTACAGTTCCTCTTGAGCCAATACAATATCCCAGTTCCGGCTAAATTGCCTTATGCAATGCACCCGGCTCTAACAACTTTGACATCACCGGATTTGCCGAATGATGTAGCAACTGAAGAGCCTGCACAGTAATTTGAATCGATCAATCGGACAAATTGAATATGGCTGCTGACAAAATACGAGTACTTATTGTTGATGATATAGCCGAAACCCGGGAGAATGTGCGGAAATTACTGCAGTTCGAATCGGATGTAGAGGTTGTGGGGACGGCACGCACTGGTAAGGAAGGTATCCAACTTTCCCAAGAGGTGAACCCAGATGTGGTGCTGATGGACATAAACATGCCCGATATCGATGGTATCACTGCTACAGAGGAGATTCGTCGCAGTTCCCCCCATATTCAGGTTGTAATTTTATCGGTTCAAGGTGACCAAAATTACATGCGCCGGGCAATGCTTGCCGGCGCTAGGGATTTTCTAACCAAACCTCCCATGGGTGATGAGTTAATTTCTGCCATAAAGCGGGCCGGTGAAATGGCTCATGTAGAACGTGAGAAGGGCGCGAAGCAGCAAATGGTGATGGCTGCTGCCGCAGGTGGACCTTCCATGATGGGTGGGTTCGCCCCAGCGGCTCATGGAAAAATTATCGTTGTTTACAGTCCTAAGGGTGGTACCGGATGTACAACAATTGCTGTAAATCTTGCAATTGCTTTGCATAATGAAGATACAAGAGCCGTTCTTGTGGATGGCAACTTGCAATTTGGTGATATTGCTATATTTGTGAATGAACAAGGGAAGAATACAGTTCTTGATATAGCTCCAAGAGTTGATGATCTTGATGCTGAAATTGTTGATGAGATCCTTATAAAGCATGAGGCGTCGGGGATTCGAATTCTTGCTGCCCCGCAGCGGCCTGAAATGGCAGAAAAAGTATCTGCAGATCAATTCATGAAGGTTTTGCAATTCATGCAAAGGATGTATTCGTATGTGGTTGTGGATACTTCTTGCATTTTGACCGATGTTATTCTTTCAGCAATTGATCTTAGTGATGTTGTGGTCCTTGTTACTACACAAGAGATCCCAGCGATCAAGAATTCTCGCTTGATTTTGGATTTGTTGAATACAATGGGTGTCAGTAAGGAACGCATTGTGTTTGCCATGAATCGTTTTGATAAGCGTATTGCCATTACCCCTGAACGTGTGAGCGAAAATCTAAAACATGAAATATCTGCAGTGATCCCGCTGGATGAAAAAATTGCAATCACGGCGGTGAATCGTGGCGTTCCTTTTATGTTAGATAATAAATCGCAGCCGATCGGAAGAGGAATATTTTCTTTGGCAGAATCTGTGCGTGCCCGCATTATTGCTTTGGATGGTGAGAGCGAAACCACCGCGGCTAAACGATAAGGAGAAAGAACATGTCGTTGCTAAGACGTATTGAACAGGGGCAGGGCTCAGGAAACCAGCAGTCCCAAAATACACCACCATCACAAGGGGCTCCAAAACCAGGCGGTGAAAATCCACCTGCTTCAGGTGGTGGAGATGCTTCTCGTCTATCATCGTTACAAGCTCGCAGAGTTAGTGCACCTATCACTTCTCCACAGGCTGGATCGTATTTTGATCTTAAGACGAGAGTCCAAAATAAGCTATTAGCTGAGATCGACCCTTCAATGGATGTTACACGGACGGAAGAAGTTCGGCGTACCATTCAAAATCTTTTTGAACAGATCCTGACCGAAGAGAATATTGTTCTCTCACGTCCTGAACGTGCGCGATTATTTGAGCAGATTTCTGCGGAAATTTTGGGTTTTGGTCCTCTTCAGTCTCTTTTAGAAGATGACACTATCACAGAAATCATGGTCAATGGACCCAAGAATGTTTATATCGAGCGAAAGGGTAAGGTGCATCGCGTCCCAATTACATTCGAGAGCAACGACCATGTCATGCGAATTATTGATCGTATTGTCGCTCCTCTTGGGCGTCGTATCGATGAATCAAGTCCATATGTGGACGCCCGTCTCCCAGATGGTTCTCGTGTAAATGCAGTCATTCCACCGATCTCACTTGTTGGACCGGTTTTGACCATTCGTAAATTTTCAAAGAATCCCATTACAGTGGATCAGATGATCCAATTTGGGTCGGTTAGCCCTGAAGCTGTGCAATTCCTTAAGGCATGTGTAGAAGCCCGGCTAAACATCATTATTTCTGGTGGTACAGGCTCCGGAAAGACTACACTTCTTAACGTCCTCTCAAGTTTTATCCCTTCAGATGAGCGTATTATTACTATTGAGAATGCTGCCGAATTGCAGTTGCGGCAGGAACATGTGGTTACCTTGGAATCTCGCCCGCCAAACATTGAAGGACGTGGTGAGATTACCATTCGCGACCTTGTTATCAATGCCCTTCGTATGCGCCCTGAAAGGATTATCGTTGGTGAATGCCGTGGTGGTGAAACATTGGACATGTTACAGGCCATGAATACCGGTCACGATGGCTCCATGACAACGGCTCATGCAAATACCCCAAGAGATGCCTTGGCTCGTATTGAAACCATGTGTTTGATGGCAGGTATGGATCTTCCAGTTAGGGCGATTCGTGAGCAGGTTGCTAGTGCTGTTGATTTAATTTGTCAGCAAGAACGTATGCGTGATGGTACTCGTAAAGTCACTACGGTCACGGAAGTGAGCGGCATGGAAGGCGATGTTATTACCATGACCGATATCTTTGTCTTTGAGCAGACTGGTACAGAGAATGGTCGTATTATTGGACGCTTACGCCCAACTGGATTGCGTCCGAAATTTATGGATAAAATCGAAGCCGCAGGTATTCACTTGCCGCCATCCATATTTGGCATTGGTGAACGAAGGCGATATTAATAAAATGATAATCAAGGCGAAGCGCCAGGAAGTAGTCCGATGACTTGGATCATCATAATTGGTGGCATCATCCTTATTGTATTGCTGATTATTGGCGTTGTTGTTTCATCGAACAGCGAACGCGCAATTGTGGAAGAACGCTTAAGTCAGTATCTTGAGGATGATGATCAGAAAAAATTAGAAAAGGAAGCCCAAAAGTATGTTATTACTGAATGGGTTTCAAAACGGGTAGAGAAGACTTCCTTTGGGGATCGCATTGCCCGGCAATTAGCTCGTGCTGACTTGAAGTTCAAAGTTGCAGAGTATTTTGTCTTAATCCTATTAAGCATCTTTCTTGTTGGATTGATTGCGTGGTTCTTGGGGAACCGTCATCCGGTTTCTGCATTGATCGGTATGGTTCTTGGCGGGATTGCCCCTGGGCAATACGTAAGGGCACAGCAGAAAAAGCGTTTGCAAAGATTTAATGACCAGTTGCCAGATATGTTGAATTTGATGGTCAATGGTCTTCGCGCTGGTTACTCTACTATGCAGGCGATGGAAGCCATTAGTAAGGAACTTCCACCACCCATCAACGATGAGTTTCGGCGGGTAGTTCAAGAAATGCAGATTGGTATTCCAATGGAAACTGCGCTTGAAAATTTGTTGAGACGTATTCCCAGTGAAGACCTTGACTTTGTTGTGACGGCGATTAATGTTCAGCGAGAGGTTGGTGGTAACCTTTCTGAGATCCTTGATAATATTTCTTTCACCATTCGCGAACGTATTCGCATCAAGGGCGAGGTGCGCGTGCTGACTGCGCAGGTTCGTACTTCCGGTACGGTTTTGTCCCTGATTCCGTTCGGGTTGACGTTGATATTATGGTTTCTGAATCCGGAGTATCTTCTTTCTGTAACTGCGGGTGGACCGATTTGTACCGCCGTTATTATTTGTGTGGTTTTGGGCTTGATCATCTCCAGTTACTTTATCATGATGAAAATAGCGGATATCGAGGTGTAGAATGTCAACAGTGATAGCGATTGTGATAGGGCTTGCACTGGTAGGCGGTATCGTCTTTGTAGTCATTATTGGTGCTCGTTATGCTCGTGAGGCTCAAGGGGTAGAGTCAGACCCTGTGTTGGCTCGTTTAGCGGAAGCTACTCAGCGTGGTGAGAATGTCTCTCTTGAGGATATAGAACTTGAACAACCGTTCATGGAGCGTGTTGTTATTCCGATCATCAAGAGGATGGGTGAGCTCTCTGCAAGATTTACACCGGAAAAGCTATTGCAGGAAACTACCTTAAAGCTCGAACTGGCTGGTAATCCCGGTCGTATCGATGCTTCGACATTCCTTGCTACCCGTTTTATCGGCGCGGCTGTCTTTGGCGGACTTTTGCTGTTGATATCCAACCTTCCCCAAGTTAATTGGCCAGCTGGACGAGTTTTCTTGGTTGTTTCAATATTTACACTATTGGGTTTTTTCTTCCCGCAGTTGTGGTTGGGGAGTCGTATTTCAAGAAGACAAAATGAAGTGCGCAAGGCTCTCCCAGACGCGCTCGATCTACTGACTATCTGTGTGGAAGCGGGTCTGGGCTTTGAAGCGGCAATGTCCAAAGTAGCGGATAAGTGGGAGAATGAACTTTCGCTAATGTTTGGGCGTTGTATTCGCGAGATCCAGCTTGGCAAGACCCAACGCGAAGCTTTGCGTGATATGGCAGATCGTATTGGTTTGCCGGAACTGACGAGTTTTGTAGCAGCGGTTATTCAAAGCCAACTCCTTGGTGTGAGTATGGCAAAGGTTTTGAGAATCCAATCTGATCAGATGCGATTGAAGCGGCGTCAGCGTGCGGAAGAGGAAGCACATAAGGCACCAGTAAAGATGATCATTCCAATGGCGCTTTTGACATTTCCGTCCATCATGATCATTCTAATGGCGCCCGCTGCATTCCAGATCGCAGGTGCGTTTGGACCGTTCCTCGGGAACTAAATAAAGAGATAGGAATTCCGTAAGAAGATTACCTTATAGAAGGGGGATTAAATGAACAATTTGAAATATGAATTATATCGTTCGATCTGGAGTGGTCTCGACCTGTTATTCCCGCCAGAATGTGGTGGTTGTGGTAGACCGGGAACGAGATGGTGTGAAACCTGTCAAAACAGCGTGAAAATACTAAATGGTATCGTTTGTGATGTGTGCGGTTTGCCGCAAGATAAGCCAGGAATATGCAGTGCTTGTCTTGCCAGCAGACCGCGCTTTCATTCCTTGAGAGCTTGGGCGATTTTTGAGGACCCAGTGCAGTCTGCTTTGCATAAACTGAAATATCGGCGCGACATTTCGATGGGAGATACCTTGGCAGCGGCAATGATGCCTTTTGTTGCGGGACTGAATTGGAAGATAGACGTTGTCATTCCTGTACCTTTGGGAAAACAAAGAATGCTTGAAAGGGGATATAATCAGGTTGCAATGATCGCAAAACCACTTGCCATGGGTTTGGGCTTGCAATATTCAGCAAACGCGCTGGCGCGTCGTAAAGAGACACGCTCGCAGGTAGGCTTGAGCAGGGAGGAAAGGCACAAGAATGTTCACGATGCTTTTCAGGCTGACGAAGGGGTGAAAGGAAAGACAGTTCTTATCATGGATGATGTTTCTACAACTGGTTCGACCCTTTCCTCCGGCGCGGATGCTCTTTATGCTGCCGGTGCCAAGGATGTTTATGCGTTGACCGTCGCGCGCGCATTGTCTCATCATGATTTGAGGCATGTGTAGCGCGTTTGTGTTTGTAACTTAACAATCTATATTCAAGGAGGACCTTATGTCCAACAAAGTGGAAGTTCAGACACGTCATATTCGTTTGACAGAGCGGATCGAGGAGTATGTATCCAAAAAGGCGGGTAATCTCGATCATTATTTGCCTGCGATTGATGAGGCGCGTGTAGAGTTGTCTCATCACAAGGCAGCTCGTGATGCCAGCGACCGCAATGTGGCGCAGATCACCGTTTTTGGGAAGGGATTTACCCTTCGATCGGAAGAGCGTGCTGACGAGGCGCTTGCTGCGTTCGATATGGCGTTGGATAATATGCAGCGTCAGATTGAGAGGTATAAAGGGAAGAAGTATCATGGTCGTGGCGATGGACGTTCTGCAGCGGAAGTTGCTGAAGATATCATCGACGATGAAACCGGGCAGCTTTCGCCGTTGTTTGCGAAACGCAAGAAGTTCATTCTCTATCCAATGACTGAAGATGAGGCGTTGGTACAAATGCGCAATTTGGGGCACGACAATTTCTTCGTGTTCTATAATGCGGAGACCAGCAAGGTCAATGTGCTGTACCGCAGGCGCAATGGAAGCTATGGCTTGATCGAGCCAGAACTTGGATAAGACTTAAATCAAAATCGGGCTGACATTTGTCAGCTCGATTTTTTATTCCGAAGTTGTTTGGTTTTTTATGGGTTTGAGCCTGCTTTCCAAAAAGATGAAGCAGACAAGCAATGCCAACCATGCCAGGATCTGTTCCTGACGAAACTCACCGAAGAGGAGGGTGTAGTTGGCTTGGAAGGCTTGCAGGATGAGTTGGGAAAGTGCTGTGAGGGATGCAAAAATTAAGAAGGTAACGCCAGAGCGTGGACTTGGCTTGAAGAGCCAAAGCAGGACCAATATGAGGGAAGAGGCGAGTGTGTCATAGATTTGGGTCGGATGGCGGGTGGCGTTCCACAAGTCGATGCCCCATGGCAATTCGGTGGGAAGTCCAAATGCGGTGCCAGCAGCGAGGTGACTTAATCCAAGCCCGATGGCAATGACGGCAAAGAAGAGCGTTAGCGCGTCGAGGATGTTCCAGAGTTCGAGTTGTTTTCGTTGACCATATGCAAAAATGACGATGAACATGACCACGATTGCGCCGAACGGGTCGAACAGGTCTGGGTTGATGGAGATGATGCCCAATGGGCTTTTTGTGAACGCAGACAGGTTTTGGAGAATGTATGAGATTCGCCCGCCGATGACAAAAGCGATCAACCCGTAAAACGTGATGTTGTTGATATCTTCTTTGCTGATGCCATATCGTTCTGTGCGACGCTCTGCGAGGCTAAGCCCAAGCCATGCGGCAACGACCAGCAAGATCATATGACGCGGCGGGCTAAATAGATTTTGGAACGCTTCGATCATTTCAATGCCTCCTCGATGCGAGTGCGGAGCAGAGCTTCAGACATGGGCCCCCCAATGACGACTTCGGTGATTATGCCCTGACGGTTGATGAAGTAAGAGGATGGCAGCGAGCGGACCTGATAGGCGCGGCTGATGTCGGATGTTTCATCAAGAAGAATGGGAAACGTGAGACCATAGTCCTCGATGAATGGCGCGATTTCAAGCGGATTATCCTGAAACGTGCTGTTCACAGCCAATACGATAAAACCCTGATCTTTGTATTCGTTGTACATTTTTTCGATGGCGGGCATTTCGGCTTTGCAGGGCGGGCACCATGTTGCCCAGACATTGACGAGAACAGCTTGTCCCTTTAATTCTGAGAGGGTGTAGGTTTCACCTTCGGCTGTTTTGAGTGTGAAATCAGGGGCGGGAAACCCCGCCTGAGGTGCCGCGGCGACAGCCGTCGTTTCGCCAGTTTCGCTTGAGAGGACGATCCACGATGCGCCGGCAATAAGCACAAGAATGTAGAGAATGATACGTTGGGTTCGGTTCATGAGATTTTAGAAGTAAAATAGGATTATCTATCTTTGTAATCGTTGTTCTTTCAAGAGCCAATCTTACTATGCTTTTTACTGACACAGTCTTTGTTGGAATTGATCCCACATCCTCCCATAAGTCCTATACCTATGCGGCATTGGATAAGGGCATGAATCTCGTTGCCCTTGCAGATGGGGAATTGGATGATGTGACCGCTTTTCTTGGCGGGCAAACCTCAGCCATTGTGGCGATCAATGCACCATCTGGCGTCAACCGCGGATTGGTTCGCGAAAAGAAAAAGGAAATGTCCAAGTTGCTAAAAACTCGTGCTTCAGGGTTTCGAGTGGCAGAGCTTGAACTGCGCGATCGCGGCATAACCGTTTCTGGCACGCCATCCACGATCAGCGCCTGCCCAGCATGGATACAAGCCGGATTCGCCCTTTATCGCAAATTGGAAAAGATGGGGTTCAAGAAATATCCGACAGATGCTGAGCCATACCAACTTCTAGAGTCTCAGCCACATGCCGCTTTTTGTGTGATGGCTGGTTCTGTTCCGCAGCCCAAGCCTTCGCTCGAAGGAAAAATTCAACGTCAATTGCTGTTATATGAAGCGGGGGTTCGCATCAAAGACCCAATGGATTTCTTCGAAGAGATCACACGTCACAAAATGCTCAAAGGCACCTGGCCGTTGGATATGCTTTACATGCCTGAACAATTGGACGCCATGGTGGCTGCATACACGGCTTGGCTTGCAATTCATAAACTTGAAAACATCTCAACAGTCGGTGACCCTGCTGAAGGGTTGATCGTTCTGCCTGAGAAAAATTTGAAAGAAAAATACTAACCGAATGGTAAAATACCGCCCATGACAAACCCCGAACTTCAAAACAAAGCAATCAACACACTTCGTTTTCTTTCCGCCGACGGTGTGCAAAAAGCAAACTCGGGTCATCCGGGGCTTCCAATGGGAGCCGCTGCGATGGCATTCACAATCTGGACTCGCCATCTGCGACATAGTCCACGCAACCCCAAGTGGATGGGACGCGACCGCTTCATCCTTTCGGGTGGGCATGGTTCGATGCTTCTATACTCTCTCCTCCATTTGACCGGGTACGACCTATCTCTTGAAGACTTGCAGAATTTCCGTCAGTGGGGAAGCAAAACCCCGGGGCATCCCGAATACGGTTGGACCCCCGGCGTGGAAGTGACCACAGGTCCGCTTGGCGCTGGGTTCTCGACCGGTGTCGGTATGGCAATTGCCGGGGCGCATCTCGCTGCCAACTTCAACAAACCCGGTCATGAACTGATCGACTCGTATATCTATGCCATCGTCACAGACGGCGACTTGATGGAAGGCGTTGCTTCAGAAGCTGCTTCATTAGCTGGGCATCTCTCACTTGGAAAGCTTATCTACCTTTACGACGATAACAAGATCTCCATCGATGGCTCCACCGATCTTGCTTTCACCGAAGACCGTGCCAAACGGTTCGAAGCCTATGGTTGGCACATCCAGCGCGTGGACGATGGCAATGATGTCGAAGCCATTGATGCTGCCATCAAAGCCGCCAAGGCGGACCCGCGCCCGTCACTGATTTTGTGCCGTACCATCATCGGCTTCGGTGCCCCGAATCGACAAGGTACTCAGAAAGCTCACGGCGAACCTCTTGGCGATGAAGAACTCAACGCCGCAAAAGATAACCTTGGCTGGCCCAAAGAACCGCGTTTCCTCATCCCTGAAGATGTGCTGGCGTTCTACCGCAAAGCCGTTGACCGCGGACGTGAACTCGAAGCCGATTGGAAGATGCGCCGTGAAGCTTATTCACGTCTCTTCCCTGATCTTGGCGCAGAATTCAATCGCCGTGTTCTGATGAATAAACTGCCCGACGGTTGGGAATCAGCATTACCAACTTTCCCCGCCGACCCGAAAGGCATGGCGACGCGTGCCGCATCTGGCAAGGTCATTAACGCGTTGGCTGCAAAACTTCCTGAACTCATTGGCGGTTCAGCAGACCTTGCCCCTTCGAACAATACCAAGATCGATGGTTCGCCCGCCTTCCAAAAAGACTCACCGGCTGGACGTAACTTCCACTTCGGTGTGCGTGAACATGGAATGGGTTCTGTCCTCAATGGTATGGCGATTTTCGGTGGCGTAATTCCGTATGGCGCGACCTTCTTGGTCTTTGCTGATTACATGCGTGCGTCTGTCCGCTTGGCGGCGATCTCTCATTACCCGACCATTTTCATTTTCACGCATGACTCAGTGGGCTTGGGTGAAGATGGTCCTACTCATCAGCCTGTTGAGCATCTCACATCTCTGCGCTTGATTCCCAACCTTGTTGTGCTTCGCCCCGCAGATGCAAATGAGACAGCTCGAGCATGGAAAGTTGCCATTGCCCGCCGCGATGGTCCGACTGTGTTGGCGTTGACCCGCCAAAATTTGCCAACTTTAGACACACCTGCTTTGGTTGAAAAAGGCGCGTATGTCTTGAAAGATTTTGGCACCCCTGAAATGATCCTCATGGCATCTGGTTCGGAAGTTGGGCTGGTGCTTGAAGCGGCGCAAAAGTTAGCGGATGAAGGCAAGGGAGTCCGTGTGGTGTCTTTCCCGAGCTGGGAACTGTTCGAGAAACAAGATGAAGCCTATCGCGAGTCTGTGTTGCCGAAAAACATTCAGAAGAGACTCGCTGTCGAAGCAGGATCAAGCCTCGGCTGGGAACGATACGCGAAGTCCGTCATTGGTATTGACCGCTTCGGTGCATCCGCTCCAGCAAAGTTCATCTTCGAGAAGTTAGGCTTTACGGTTGATAATGTTGTTGCGAAAGCGAAAGAACTTTAATTGATCGTAGGGGCGACCCGCGCGGAAAGGTCAGATACCTGACTTAACCAAGAAGGGTCGCCCTTACTTTTAGGAGAACAATGAAAGTTGCAGTAGGTTGTGACCACGGCGGGTTTCCGCTTAAGGATGTTGTTCTTGAAGCTGTGAAGGCGATGGGGCATGAAGTGATCGATGTGGGGACGTTCAGTGCCGATGCTGTGGACTTTCCTGACTTCACGAAAAAAGTTGGCGAGAAAGTGCAAAGCGGCGAAGCCGAGCGCGGAATTTTGATCTGCGGTTCGGGCATTGGCGCGGCGATTGCGGCAAATAAAATGAAAGGTATTTTTGCTTCGATTTGTCACGACACGTATTCGGCGGCACAAGGCGTGGAGCACGATGCCATGAATGTGCTCTGCCTGGGTGGTCGCGTGATCGGACCGGAACTTGTCAAAGTGATCGTGCCCGCGTTTTTGAATGCGGAATATCTAGGTGATAAAGCTGGCGGTGAACGATTTGCACGTCGAGTGGGGAAGATCAGGAAGATGGAAGAAACCAGTGAGTAGTGAATAGTGTAAAGAGAGTAGTTCTAAAAACCATTCTCTATTCACTATGATCTATTCTTTATTCTTAAGGAGCATTTTTTATTATGTCTGAATCAATCAAGAAATTAACTGCCCTCGGTCAATCCCTTTGGTACGACAACATTCAACGAAAACTTTTAGTGAACGGCGAACTCAAAGCCATGATCGACCGTGGCGA
>Ga0209066_10003379_pt1 | contig 18298 bp, 11 predicted proteins | sample All_14_2_FD_187198 | JGI IMG/M metagenome (GOLD analysis project Ga0209066, IMG submission 187198) | Freshwater microbial communities in response to fracking from Pennsylvania, USA - Allegheny Zone_MetaG_DW_15 (SPAdes) (version 2) ... | reverse complement strand
TCCGGCCTTGATCCCGGAAAGCATGATTTGTGTCTCATCGCGTCGATTGTCGAACTTCTCGTCGCTAAGCTCGACGAACTCCATGACGCCGTCAGTCAGGTGCAAGGCCTCGACCACGAACCCGTCTTTGAAATGCACCTCGCCAGCGAGACGGTAGAGAGTGTATTCGAGCCCATCGTATTCCCTCTGCGTCCTGTACCCGGTGCGCACGCGTCTCAACACGACCTTGCCGTCGAGCGTTTCGGCCCGTTCGTTAGGTTCGACAACGACGCGGCCGTTCGGAAAATCGATGGCGAGCGGCTCCGATTGCTGGAATCGTCGACCCGCCCCTGAACGTACCAACGCGCCGACCAGGCGGGAGGCGAGCCGCCGGTAATCATCAGTAAAGGCATGGCCCTGGGGACCGCGATCTTGCCAGATCGACTCGAAGGCCGCCACCGCGTCAGCTTCCGCGGGATTGCCCTCTAGCCGCGCCTGCGACATCCAGCGGATCAGCTCATAAAGGCAATCATGTGTGCGAGCGAAGGCTGTCGCCTTACGGGCTCCCCCTAAGCCCAGAACGTGCGTGTAGAAGAATCGACGCGGGCATTTCTGATAGAGCTCGAGTCGCCGATCGGAGAGGATCCAGTCAGGGCCGTAGGTGATTTCGATGGGCTGCGGACGCGGGGAATCGCGCGGCAACGGGACAGTCGGCGGAGAAGCCGTCTCGCGCACCAGCCGCGACAAGGGCTTGGTCAGAAGCTTGGACGAAGATCGGTTGCCCCCTTTTGGGTAGAGGCGCGTCTGGTATAGCCGCAAATGCGTGCGCGCACGCGACATCGCCACAAAGAACAGACATTCCTCCTCCATGGCGTGGGAGCGCTTGGCTTCGTCTGAAACGCTGCCCTGCGCACCCGCGATGAGCCCGACCGGCGGCGGACAGCGTTGGCCCGTGTAGGAGGTCGGGAAGCTTCGCGTCCCAAGGCCAGGTACATGGACGGCCTCGAACTCAAGTCCCTTGCTCCCATGAACCGTCATCAGCCGGACTGCATCCATGTGGAGGGCAGAGGCCGGCACTTGGCGTAGATCGCGCTCTTCTGCGAGCAGGACGAGCTGGCGGACGCGATCGAGAGCGCGTTGAATCGGAAGGCCGAACCCGACCGGGCTGTGGTCACGCAGGAAATTCAGAAACTGCCAGACTGCAACACTGCGCATCCGAGCCGGGATCGTGGCCGCGCCGGCCATGCCGCGGCCGATGTCGGTTCGGTCGAGCAAGTAGGTGGTGAGAAAGTCCCAAGGCTGGCTTTGCAGGGCGAGGCCTTGCAGATCGGCCGAGAGCCGTCGGAAGCCGTCGACAGCCTCGTTGGACACGCCGGGCAGCGTAGCGAGGTCGGCGAGACGCTCCAAGGAGCGCTTTCGCTCATTGCGCAAGTGAGTAAGAGCCGCGTGAACATCCTGAAGCGGAATGCCATATCGCGGTAGCGCACCCACGCGAACGAGCGCATCGCCGAAGGGATCCACTGCCAGGCTCATCAACGCCAAGAGGTCGCGGATTTCACCGCGTTCAAACAAGCTTCCTAAATGAAGGACCGGAATGTTTCGTGCCTCGAGAGCGGCGGCGATTTCATTCAGGCGTCGGTTGGAACGGCAGAGAACCGCCTGGTCGCGCAGCCGGACGCCCTTCCGCTCCAATTCTTGAATGGCGGCGGCAATTCCCTCCTCTTCATCCTCATCGCGATCAAACTTGCGCAAATCAAGCCCGTCCGGACCGGCGCCACGATCCGCGGTGAGCTTGAGCGGCAGCATGTCCTTGGACGCACCCATATCCTTCGCGAATGCCATGAAGGCATCGATGATCTGCTGGGTCGAGCGGTAGCTGATGCCGAGTTGATCGATGTCGGCCGATGGAAACAATTCGGACTTGAAACCCGCCATGTTGGCGGAGGATGCGCCGCGAAAGCGGTAGATCGACTGTCGCGCATCACCCACGACCCACAGGCGCTTGCCGTCGCCGGCAATGGCCTTAACCAGGCGCACGCTCGCCCGGTTCACATCTTGGTATTCATCGACGAGAACATGGCGGTGCCGCAACTGAACGGCGGCTCGGATTGCCTCGCTACCTTCAAGGAGCCGGGTCGGCCCCATGATCAAGTCGCCGAAATCTACGGCCTTGTGGTCGGCCTTGGCGCGCTCGTAACGTTCGTAGACAGCAGCAATCTCCAGGCACTTCTGCGCGGCTACCTGTTTCTCCTCGTCTTCGCCCGCGTCCTCTTCCATCTGCTTGGCAAGAGCGAGATACCCCTTGTCGTCGTAGAGTTCATCCTTGGCCCGTGAGATCGCGCCCAAAATCTCTTTGAGGATCAAAGCCGGATCCCAAAGATTGCGATAGTGAACAAGCGGCAAGGTGGGCAGGATTTCTTCAAGGACCGCAATCGCGTCGCTGCGATCGAACAGTGCCGGGTCGGCGGGAAGCTTGAACTCCTCGTAGTATCGGCGAATGAGATCGAGCCCGAAGGCATGGAATGTGCCAATCCAAATCTTCGGAGCCTTTTCGGACACCGCAGCACTGACGCGCTCAGCCAGTTCACCAGCCGCCCGATTGGAGAACGTCAATACAAGGATTGAAGCAGGATCGACCCCATCGTCCAGCAAAGAGAGAATTCGTCTGACCAGCGTCTTCGTTTTTCCGGTGCCAGGACCGGCCTGGAGCTGAAACGGCGTACCGCGATGCGCAGCCGCGCGGTCCTGCGCCGGATCCGGACGTGACGGACGGGCGAGGGGACTTTCCGCTTCTTCTTCTGTGGGAGCTGGGGGAAGAAGGATCGCATCGAGGATCTGCTGCCGCACTAGCGGGACGGGCAAGTCGAGCTGTCTCGAAATGTCCGAGGCGCTGGCGCCCTCTTCGACAAACAGCCGGCGGGCCAATGATCGCGGAAAAAGGAACTCGCGTGCGAATACATTGGCTTGTAGCTCTCGACGCTCATGCGCGCCATAGTCTTCAACGCGCTGAAGACCGACAGGCGCGGCTTCCATTGAACGCGACGGATCCACATCTTCCGAACTGCAGGTGGCCGATCCCCCGTGAATGCACTCGTGTCCTATTTCGTACGCCACAACAAGCGCGCGTTGAGACGCTTCGCCAACTTGCTCGGCGAAGATCGTTCCGCTTTGATCGTCGAAAACGGCGCGTGCGCCTTTCAGCGCCGGGTCGCCGGTCGGCAGCCATGCCAATTCAAGCTCGAGATGCCTGATGGCGGCATCGATCAGCTCCAAGGGCTTCTTTGGGGGCGTGCCGCGCGCCACCTGATGATGCAACTGCTCCGCGGCAACACGGATGGGTTCAAACGAATCCATTTCTAATCCCGGAAGGACAGCAAGCGACGTTGCTGCGCCTCGGTCAATCCCGAACTCCTAACCGCTTGCTCGAAGGTCTGTCTTGGTACTGTCTTGGGCTTCCCTTCAGCCTTGTAGAGCTGGCGTCCAGCGGCGACGGACTCTTGTGCCGCGTAGAGATGGGCAGACATCGCCTCGAAATCTTCGTCTGTTTCCTCGGCGAGATGTCGGCAATACCCTTTTGGTATCGTCACAGGGTCTATGTTCCTGTCTCGCAGCTTCGACAGGAAAACATTACTGACATCGAGCTGTGACACGAGCCTGCGAAATTCTTGCCGATCGAGGTCTGCGAAAGGATTCGCAACGGAAGTCGTCGCGGCCCGCGCGGGCGGGGTCACCGCCCGCGCTTGCCGTCGTTCATAGAGTTGGTTCTCGAACTGGCTCATGACGCGCGAGACGATCGGGCTAATCGTGTCGGTATCGGCGGGAAAATCCTCCTCGTCGTTCCGATGCATCAGGGAGTCGATCGCAAGCTCAATGGCGAATTCGGTGAGCGCATTGGCATGGTTCGGATAGCGCCGAGCGAATTCGTCGAGCAGTTCGGCGTCCGGAACAGCCTTCGCCAGCGACATGGCGTACATGGCGTCTCGCAGGGACATCTGGGCGGCGGCGTTGATCATAGGTCCTCCTTCAAAGTCTTGAGCTGCTTGTCGGCGCGCCGCAGTCGGCCACGGACGGTACGGCCTTTCACCTTCATGATTTTAGCGGTCTCGTCTTCTGTATGTCCGATGATACGCCGGAGGATGACAGCACGCTTTTGGTGGGCGGGCAGGCGATCCAGGGCGGCAATGACTTCTGGCAGATAGAGTGCGTTCTCTTGCGATGGACCAATGCTTGCCATCCGCGAGAGCCGCGCCAGCATCTCGTCGTCAAAGGCAGCTTCCCCTTCGCCGTCGTCGGTTTGGGGCAAATCGGTCAGCTCCTTGCGCTTTACCAGCGCTTTGCGGACGTGATCGATCCGAAGGAAGCGCAGAGCACGCAGAAACTTGCATTCATAGAAGTCCAACTCGCCTTCGTGTCCTTCCGTGCCATCTTGTGTGAACATCATCGCGAGATCGCTGAGAATGTCGTGCCGGATGGATTCGGCGTTGCGTATCCGGCTATCCGGCACGGTCCGCTCGAGATTGGCCTCGGCTCGCTTGAGGAGCTGCGGCATCAGCACGCGCGCGACGCGGTCATCGCCACGGCGGATGGCATCGCGAATGAGATGAACCAGGCATTCCGATGGCAGGAATCGTCGGACCGTGGATTCGTCTCACGCGTCCGGCGGGAGAGCGTGGCCCAATCCTGGGCCAGCGCGATGTCGATCTTCCCTTCGATGCCCGGCGGGCGGGTCAGGACGCCCTTGTCGTTCTTCTTCACCAATGGACGTGCCATATCGCCCCCTTTCAGCAGCGAGTCTTGTTGGGCGTCCAATCCGGCCCGCCCTTCATCAGGTGATCGAAAAAAGAGTGGGACACCCGGAAGCACGCCGCCGGAAATATTTGGAAGGCACGATTACTCAATCAAATCAGCAAGTTAGCTGAGCCGATAACACAAATCATCGAAAATTGCCGGGATCCGGGCTTTCACGCTGCCTTTGAAAGTGCGCTGGCGGGCTGCCAACCAGCGGCAGCGTGGCCTCGCCAACAGGAACTCCCAGGACCTTCCGAGCGACTTTCAAAAGATGCTCATGATGCGTGAAAAACAGGACCTGCGTCTTCTTCGCGAGCTCGCCCAACACGCGGAAGCCCGCGGCCGCCCGCTTGTCATCGAAATTAATAAACAAGTCGTCGGCAATGAATGGCATGGGTTCGGTGTGGTCGAGGTAGTCCTCGACCGCAGCAACCCGGAGCGCAAGATAGAGCTGGTCCGCCGTACCGGTGCTCATTCCGGCGACCGGCACCCGTCGGCCGTCCTGGCGGATGCCAGTGAGCTGTACATTGTCTGGCTCGTCGAATTCGAGCTGCAGCGTTTCGAACGACCTGCAGGTGAGGATGGCGAACAGCTCGCTCGCACGCTTGAGCAGAGGCGCCTGCTTCTCTCGCCGGTAGCGGTCTATCGCCCATTGCAGCAACACGATCGCGGAACGCAGCCGGACGTACTGTTCGGCGATCTCGGTCATCTCGGCAAGCGCTGCCTGCCGATCCGCCGCGTCCCTCGCCGCCTTGTCGTCCCCGCCAACGGCCACGTAAGCCTGGCGAGCTGCGTTTCGGTTCTCGCGCGCCTCCATTAGGCGATTGCGCAATTCTTGCAGTTCCTCGGTGATCGTATGTTCCTTCGCCGCAATTGCGTCGAGGTCGCTGCCCGCGCACTCAGCGCTCAGATCCGCAACCGAAAGACCGTCTCCGTCCTGCGTCAGCGCCGCTGTGAGGCGATCAAGTTCGACCTTCAGCATGCGCATCTCATCGGACCGCTGAATCGCGATCCGAAGGTCGTCCATCGACGCAACGCCCGCCGCTCGCTGTAGCTGCGCGATGATTTCACGGGCTTCACTGCTCGACTCGCGCCACTCTGCGATCTTCTCCTGGACGTTGCCGATGTCCGAATCCTTCGCGGCTTTGAGATCGCGCAAGCGTACCGCCTCGGCGACCAGGCGATCAATCTCCAAGACCGCTTCCTCGGAGTCGGTGCCCTCCAGGTGTGGCGCGATGGATTGCGCCAACGCCGCCACATCGGCCTCGAACGCCCCAATATCCCGCTCAATCTTCTCGATCCGCTCATGCCGCAAGTCATTGATCCGGGCGGCCGTCTCGCGCATGTCGTCGATGGCGTTGATCTGCGCTTCGACGGTCTCGGGCGTGGCCATGGCGGGGAATTGCAGCACCTTTAATGCCGTCTCCCAGGAGGTGCTCCACTCTTTCCATTTGGCTTCAGCTTCTTCCAGGGCCTTGCGCTTGCGTGCAACTGCGCTCGTCGCCTTTTGCCGTGCCGCATCAAGGTCCCGCCGGGTTTGGGCGGCATTCTCATGCGTGCGTTCCACGGCCGCGGCGGCCTCGATGACGAGATGCAGTGGCTGCATGACCAGCGAGGCTGTAGGGACCCCCAGCACATCAAGTTCGGCCAGGAGGATACGCTTGGCCTCGGCTTCACGCTGTTGCCACGCGCCAGCATGCCGCTCGGCCGTCCCCAGCTGCGCGACCAGGTCCACGATTTCGGATCGAATGCGCAGCCACTCAATCATCACATCGGGATCCTGGGGCGCGACGGGGGTTCCCGACCAAAGACCGTCCCAGGCAGCATCCAGTACGGCGCGTTCTTCCGCGAGCGCCTTCTCTTCCAGGCTCAGCGAGCCTAGCAGGTCGTCCTGCTCGCTGATCTGTCTGCCGTTGACGGCAAGTTGCGCCGCGGCGTCTGCGTTCTCGCAGCGCCGATCCGCAGCTTCGTCGACAATGCGAATGGCGGCCTCGAATTCTCCCGCCAGCTCACCTGAGGGGCTGAACGCCGCTATTTCGTCTTCGGAAATCGCAACGCCTTCAAGATGGCGGCGCCGAATGATCGACCAGCCGGTGTTGCGCCGGCGGCGCAAACGTTCCAGCTCGTCGGCCCCCACGACGTGTTCGTCTGCGCTGAGACGCTCGTAGGCTTTTCGATGCCGTCCGCGCTCTTGCTCGGCATTGCGGATGCGTTCACGGCAGATTCGCTGCCGCTGTTCCAGACTGCGACGGGCTTCACGATGATCGTCAACCGAAGCCAACGGCGGAACGGGCATCGACTCCAGCGCCCCGTAGTCCGACACTGCCGGGTGCAAAGCTTTCAGCGCTCGGCCAATCGCGGTCCGCACCTCCTGCTCCTCGCGCCGCGAGTTCGCAATTTGGCCTGCGAAGTCGCCAAGTTCGCGGGCGGCCTTGATGAGCATCGCGAGCTTGGCGACGTCCGTCAGTGCGCCAAGCCTTTCTAGATCGGCAACGATCTCGCCGAGCTTCTCCTCGGCTTCGGCCACCGCGCTTTTGGCATTCTCCACCGCGCCCGACTGCACGCCATGGCGATTGAGCAACCCACGAAGGACCGCCACTTTGGCTTTGGCAGGGATGCGCGCGATCAGTTGATCGATATTGCCGCTCCACTCAAGCTCGGCCGCGAGGCGGTTGAGGCTTGCCACGGCTGCGGCCAGTTCCGCTCGGCGCTTGGGCAGGTCGGCTTTGCCAGCGCGAATCTGAATGCGACGATCACGGAGTTGGGCGATATCTTCAGCGCGCGCGAGCAGAGCGTCATCGAACGTCAAGGCAGCACGTTCGGCCTTGAGTGCCCCGATCTGCTCGCTCAGGGCCGAGATACGTGTCGTGGCCGCTGCTTCATCCTTCGCTGCCATTTCCAGAGCCTTGAAAGCGTCCGCCTCGAACGGGGTGACCTCCCCGAGCGCCTGGATAGCGCCTTGCGTCTCCTCGCGTTTGCGCACATCGCGGCAGACCCGGCGTATGCGGCTGAGCTTGCGCAGCTCCGCCGACTTGAGCTCGATTTCGCTTTCGATGGTACAGTAAGCATCGCTCGCCGTGTCGAATGCGCTCTTGAGCGACTGCCACTTGTTCGTCGTCACTACATTCTCGCGCATCGAGGCTTCGGCAGCCTTGAGGCGGTCCTCGGCCTGAAAATACTTCCTGTGTGCCGCTCGACGGGAGGCCCAAAGCGCCTCGGCTTCGGCCTCCATACTCTTGAGCGTCTCGCGCAAGCCAATGATTCCGGCGCTCGCCGAGAAGAGCATCTGGCCGACGTCGTCTTGCGCTTGCAAGATTTCTTTGCCGCCCTGGCGCAGGCGCTCGTGATCGAGACTGAACATCCGCGCATAGAAGCGGCGATCCGCGCCCGCGAGAAATGGCGCAAGCGCGCCCTCGCCCGACGGCATGGGCAGGTCATCATCGCCCAGCAACGTATCCTTGTTACCTTTGCGCCGGCGTACCTTGATAGTATCGCTTCCCCTTTCCAGAAGCGCGCCCACGCGCATGGCATTGTACTCGTGAAGGAAATTGCGGGATGAGTTCGATGGAATGCCGAAGAACAAGTCTTCGACACCGCCCATCGCCGTCGACTTTCCGGCTTCATTCTCACCAAGCAGCATATGGAAGTCCGGCTTGCTGTCCGGCAAGGCGATGATGGCGTCCGTGAAGTGGCCGTATCGCAAGAGATCAAGCTGTCGGATGCGCATGTGATTACGCCTTCTCTGCTGCGATACGTGCGCTGAGATACGCACCGGCATGAGTGATCGAGCCTGCAACGTTGCCGTCGATGGCCGCCTTCAGCACGGCATCGTCCGATTCCGCGCGGACATCGTGAGGCAGTTTGCGGACGAGATCCCCGAGATCCAACGCAAGCCGTGCCTGCAACTCGGCGTCGCCTCCAGCGCTTTCCATTATCCGCTGCAGATCGCCCAACGCATCCTTGCGCGAGGCGGCGCCTTCAGGGCTAGCAGTCGCAATGACGAGCCGCTCGATCCATGCAATCTCCTCGCCCAAGCCCAATGCGGCGGCCCTTACCTCGGCGAGGACATGTTCTGTCGATGCGAGCAATTCGCCGTGCAGCCCGGTTCGCCCCGTCAGCTCGATTCTGCAGGCGAGAAGACGGCCTTCGGCTTCGCGCTCGGCGGTAGCCGCGATCGCTTGACGAACGAGGTCGATGGCGTCAGCCGACGTCCTGCATAGATCCACCGGGACCGGCAAATGGATCCAGCGGACGCAATCGACGTGAAGCGGTGAGATCCCCTCGACTTGGCCATCCTCGACTGAAACCAGCGACGCGCCTTTCGGACCGCATTCGCGAATGTGCCGGCCCTGCAAGTTGCCGCAGAACACAACATGCGGCCGCTCGTGGAGAATGGCGGCCCGGTGCACGTGGCCGAGCGCCCAATAGTCGTATCCCTTGTTGACCAAATCCTCGATGGCGCATGGTGCATAGTTCGCGTGCCCGTGCATCCCGCCCAGCCCGGTGTGCAAGACGCCGATGTTGAAGCAACCGGCAATCGGCGGCGGATAGGCGGGAACCAAATTGTCCGTGACGTCCCGCTGGCGGAAGCTGTGGCCGTGAACGGCAACGTTGAGATGCTGCAGTTGGAAGGTCTCTGCCTTGCGCGCCGAAAACACGCTAACATTGGCGGGCAGGGTAAGCCGGCGCGTGATCTGGCTTTCTGCATCGTGATTGCCGTGAAGCACGAAGACCGGGATGTTGGCTTGCGCAAGTCGACCCATCTGCTTTGCGAAGAAGAGTCCGGTCTGATAGTCGCGCCAATCGCCGTCATAGAGGTCGCCGGCGATGACGACGAAGTCGACCTCGTCCTCGACTGCCTGACTGACAAGATTGTCGAACGCAATGCGCGTTGCGGTCCGAATCCGTTCGGCTGCTGCGCCTTGTTGTCCGGAAAGCCCCTTGAGCGGGCTGTCGAGATGGATATCGCCAGTATGGATAAAGCGAAAAGGTCTCAAGGCAGAGCTCCCTCATTCAACGGCGGCAGGTTGCGATCAGCAGAGCCGTGCGCTCTCTTGCTGGTCTCCCAAGGGGTGATCGAAATCCGAAGGGGGACCCGGCAAGCCAGAGTCAGAAAATTTTTAAATGCTCTCGACGCGCGAACGTATTAAGAACGCACTAGTGGCGTCCAGCCTGCAGACGTCAACATCTTGTGTGTGTCGATCCCTGGCAGCAACTGCTACATCACAAGTGACATGATTTGACATGAGAACTAAAAGAGAACAAGCTTTGCTTGCTGGTCGTTGGCAGGCAGTCCCATCCTCGCTGCAGCTATGTGACCCAAGGGACGTTTTTCTTGCCATGATCGATGCGATGGCTTCACATCTCTATCGCCCACGCGGGCAATGCGGCGGAAAGGAGGCGCCAATGGCCCAACAATCAGCAAAAGGTGGCATCGCGTGAGCATGCGGTTGGCGCTGAACGACGCCGGGCCTGCGCTGTCGCCTATTTCGCCGCGCCGGGAGCTTGGAGCCTATGAGGCGCTCTGGCTCGAGCAGGGCGCCACCTTCAAGACGCTTGCGAACAAGTTCGCTGCCGATCCTGCAGCGTTGCCATCCGACTTCACGCCGCCCCAGCTCGCCGACCAGTGCGCAACTGAAGTCATGAAGCGGCTAAAGCAGGGGGGCGTCCATCAGTTTGGCGTGCGCATCAATCATGCCGGCGACTACCCGATGAAGCTGCGCGATGCCCGCCATCCCGTCGAACTGCTCTACTATCGGGGTGCCTGGGAGATCACCGAAACGCGATGCGTTGCAGTGGTGGGCAGCCGCGAGGCTTCCGAGGACGGCGTTCGCCGAGCTGAGCGGCTTGCTCGCGAACTGGTCGATCGCGATTTCACGGTCGTGTCTGGACTTGCCAAAGGTGTCGACACCGCAGCCCTTAACGCCGCAATCGAGCGTAAAGGCCGAACGATCGCCGTCGTTGGGACGCCACTCGGCGCTTGCTATCCCAAGGAGAACTATGAGCTGCAGGAGGAGATCGCGCGCCAGCATCTCGTCATCTCACAGGTGCCGGTATTACGCTATGGCAAGCAAGCGCCGCCTCAGAACAGACTGTTCTTTCCCGAGCGGAACGTCACGATGAGCGCGCTAACCGAAGGTACGATCATTGTCGAAGCGGGGGACACGTCAGGTACGCTGACGCAGGCGCGGGCCGCCCTGCACCAAGGACGCAAGCTGTTCATCCTCGATTCGTGCTTTAATCGGTCGGACATCACTTGGCCTGCCCGCTTCGAGGCGGAAGGGGCGGTTCGGGTAAGGACGCCCGACGACATCTGGAGCGCGCTTGGTTGACGGTCCGCCTATCCCTGATCGACGACAGCAATCGCGGTGACCATTTTCATCTGACGCCTGCGGACACTTGCTTCTATCTGTTCGAATATACCTCGCATCGCGACTATTCGTTCAGCCAGACCAACAGTCTGATCAGCAACCTCAAGAAGAAGCCCAGCCAGTCCAGCAATGCCGGCTATTACCACAAGGGCCGTGCGATCATGAGCTGCGCCCAAACGCTCGCTGCGACACTCAATCCGAACTGGCTGAACAGCGCCACGCTAGTGCCGACGCCTGGCTCCAAGGCACGTGATCATCCCGACTACGACGATAGGATCGAGCGGATCTGCCGGCTGATGCGCAATCCCGAGCCTGATGTTCGGAATCTGGTCTACCAGACTCAGTCTACCGCCGCCTCGCATGAGGTAGCACAGGGCAATCGGGTGACGGTGCAACAACTGATCGAGGCCTATGCGATCGACGAAGCTGCTGCCCAGAGGACGCCCACAAGCATCGGAATCGTCGACGATGTGCTGACCGCGGGCACCCACTTTCGAGCGATGCACAGCGTGTTGAGCGCCAGATTTCCCGGCGTGCCGATCATCGGGCTGTTCGTCGCACGGCGGGTATTCCCGGCTGATGATTTCGATATGCTGTAGCCATGGACGAAGCGAAAACGCCACAGCCAAGGGCAGGTCCCGAAGCGCGCGACGGCAACAACCGGTCCGGCTCGTCGGCATCACGAGCACCAAGAACCGAGACAGACGCATTCCTCACGCTCTCGGCGATGCGCGGCATCGGCCCAAAGACGCTTTTCGAGTGGGCCGAAGAGGGTTCCAGCTACCGCGCAATTCTGTCGGAAGGACCGTCCGATCAACCATCAGGTTGGCGCGAGCGCCGAGCAGAAGCGGCTGATCGTGCGGTGAAAATGCGCGAGCTGCTAGAGCACCTTCAAGTGAGGCTAATTCTACGCTCGGATCGCGAGTTTCCAGCACGCCTGCTGGAGCTGACTCGGCCGCCACATTGGCTCTTCGTCCAGGGCTCCGTAGACCGTCTCAACGAGCCGTCGGTCGCAATCGTGGGCACGCGCAAACCGAGCGACGACGGCATCTTCCTCGCCCGCTACGTCGGCGCGTGTCTCAGCGACTGGAGCGTACCTACCGTAAGTGGGCTCGCCGCCGGCATCGACCAGCTTGCTCACGAGGAATCGCTCCGCTCGGGAGTTCCGACTATCGCCGTCCTCGGTACCGGGATCCTCGAAGACTATCCGAAGGGCTCGAGCGGCGTGCGCGAGCGCATCCTCGCCGGCGGCGGTGCCATCATCACGGAATATCTTCCTCGGGCGAGCTACAGCGGCGACAATTTCGTGCAACGTAACCGACTCCAGGCGGCCCTAGCGTGCATCCTGATCCCGGTCGAATGGAAGCGCCGCAGTGGCACAGCGCATACGGTGCGCTTTGCAAGCTCCCTGAAGCGGCCCATTGCATGCCTTCGTCTTCCTTACTGGCCGCACGACCGTGTCCAGTTCGAGCCGGGGCTCGGCCTCGAGACCGGCGCACTGTTTACGGTTCCGCGCGAGCAGGACGCATTTGATCGCTTCGTTCGCGATAGCATTGGCGAGACGGCGTCTGAGGCGACGAAGCAGCTTTCGCTCTTTGGCGAGGATGATTGAATGCTCAAGGGAGCGATCTTCTCCTTGCACGATGTGCTCGCCAAGGCTGGCCCGATCGACGCCGATCTCTTCACCGAGACGATTAAGCTCCTGCGCTACCTGAAGAGTCGCAACGTCGAACCGGTCTTCATCAGCAATAGAGTTTGGACGGTAACCTACAAGGACGGTTCCCCGCCCAAGTCATTCAAGGAGGTGCTCGAGGCTCAGCTGGGACCAGTTTCCTACTATATCGGCGGCCAGAACGGCATGCCCTTCAAGCCGCTCACCGCTGCAACGACCCATATTCTCGCGGACAAGGGCTGGACCAGTCGCGAGGTCATTTATGTTGGCAACACCGATTCTGACATGCGTACCGCGCAGAACGGAAATATTCTATTCGTCAACGTTGTTTGGCATGGAGAAGGGAGTTCCTATGGCTTCCAATTCGAGAGCCCACTCGACGTTGCACGCTTTGTCGACTGCTTATGTGTGGGCCTCAATAGCTGGTTCTGGACGATCGAAGATGACCCTTTGCGGGTCTATGCGCTGGCGCCTTTTTCGACACTGTCATCGCAATATCTGCAGGCTCACGCCTATTCGGCGAGCGCACGGGCGACCGCCAAGGACGGGGCTGGTGACGCGGCATTCTGGGGCCGCTTGCTAGCCGCCCGAGTCTATTTTTCTGGGCTTGTCGACGAGATCGACTACATCACCGCCTATCCCGGCCATTCGCAGGATTCGAAGCCCACCGTGATTGCCGAGGCGCTCAACATCTTCGGTCAGTCGCTCCGTGCGCGCTACATTCCGGATCTGTTGCTCCGCCACAGCAAGGCCACCAAGTCGCAGACGGCTCGTGCTGCCGGCGGCAGCGTGGGAATCGACAATCAGTTAAGCACGATCATGCTCAACCCAAATCCTTTGAAGGGTCTCGGCGGTGACCCGTACAAGTCCTTTCCCGTCAGAAAGCACAAGACGGTCTTGCTGGTCGACGATTTCTGCACGGAAGGCAATTCCTTCGAAGCAGGCCGTGCGTTTATCGAAGCGACGGGTGCCAAGGTCATCTGCCTTAGTTGGCTGAAGACAATCAACCGCGACTATCATGCTCTCGCCATGCCGCTCAAGATCACGAGCCCGTTCAAGCCGCTGCAGTTGACCGAGACACCGCCGACAAAGGCATACAGTTATCACGCGGCGATTGCTTCCAAGGCTGCAGAAGTCGATCTTGCCCAGCTGCACGCGCGCTACTTTAAATGGGCTTGGCCAAAGGGCCTCTAGCATCGGTTGCCGCGTCAGTTGGAGGTGCGATGATGACGCCTTCGCGGCCGACCAAGCAATCGAAGGGGTGATGGCCATTTGCGACGAAGTCGTCGATCATTCTCTGCCGATCGGAGCTGCTGTTCCATGTGGTCTGCGGAAAGTCCATCAGCCGCGTTGGGGTGAATCCTTCATGCAGTACTGTCAGGCCGTCTACCTCGACAGTGGCCATTGCCGTCGTGACGCACTCGTCTGCCCATTCGTTGTAGTGGGAGATGCAGTATCGCATGTGGAGGATGTCGCCATCGGCGCGCTGCAACAGCCTTTCAAGCGTGCGGAAATTGATGATGGGAGTCTCTTCATGGCCGAAGAACATTCCGGCATTGTCTGACGTGATGATCAATTGCTGAAGCACAGTCACGAAGCTGTCGAAATGCTCCAGCCCACCTTTGGGAACCACCGAACGAATGAACTCGATGCCTTCCGGCTTGCGCAGGAATGTGCTGATCGCTTCGGTTTGCCGAAACGCCTTCGACACATTGTCTTTGGCCAACGCCCGTAGCTGATCCTTGGCCCACTGCGGCGGGAGGGGGCTCTTGACCTCGCAGATCAGCATCACGAAGCCAAGCGTTGGCTCTTCGACGATCACGAGAAGGTCGATGTCAGGTAGCGCAGGATCAATTGCGCGTAAGGAGATTTCCGACTGACAGAGGAAGCCTTGCGCCTCAAAGGCTGCTTTGACTCGTTGGACGAAAGCTGCGGCCAATGCGTTGCTGACTTGAGAGAGGAAGACGTGCGGGCGGCGCTGGGCAACAACGCGCAAGAGCTGGACCAGGCCATCGGCCTTCGAAAAGTGGCATGGTCGTATGATGATATCACGCGGCGCGGCTCCTTCCCGCATGAGCGAGAAATAGGTCGAGTCCACCCGATCTTCGGCTGCCTTGCTGTCGAAGACCAGGTCCTGCAACATTGCCTCCACTTTTGCCGCGTCGATTTTGGTCTCTTGTGCGAGCATGTCGCGGAGTTCATCGGCTTGGACATGAACGCAACCGGTATGGTCGTTCGCAGCTGCTTGGTGGCGATGGTAAAGTGCCTTCATCAGCAGGATGCGGTAGACCGCGTAGATCTCCCTGTAGCTATAGCCGCCGAGATCGATTTCGGAGTTCGTGTCGAGGATGGAGAAATATGCCGAGAGCTTCAGATCGGCATGCGCCTGGAGGAGCTTGTCGGCCGCTTCGTGAGCTTCGCCGAGTTCGAACTCTGGCTGGTTCTTAAGCAGCTCTCTGAGCTTATCGGGTACGTCAAATCCGTCGAAGATACGTTGCGAACCGAGGACGTTCTCGTTCCACACGGTAAAGAATTGGCGAGGCAGCGACGGGTCGAGAAAGCGCAGCTCGATCCGGTTTTCGGCGAAGCGCCAATCGATCGAGCCAGGAGCATTGTAGCTATAGTAGAGCAGCCCACGCAGGTGATGGTAATGAAAGCCGAAGTCCAGATCGCCGAATAAGGCTTCTAATGCTGGTTCCGGCCCCGATGTGCCGCTGACCAAGTACGCGGAAAAGCTGTTGATGCCGTCGTTGAGGACGCCTTCTCCCGAGCCGGTGGGCTGTGTGGTCGCTGCCACCTCGGCCATGTTGCTCGCAAGCCGCAGGGCGGCGTTGGCATTGCACCTGTTGGTTACGCGCTCTGCGAGCGCGCGATCGAGCCGCGCCTCAAACGCCTGGATCTCGGTCTTTGTGGGTATAGGCATAGGCTAGGCAATACTCGAACAGTCGTCGCCAACGCAACAAATCCCGTGGATCACGGTATATACACGTGCGCCGTCGTGGTCATCACGCTGGTTCATCCGTGTGCTCTACCAGGCGCCTTGAAGCCCGGCACATCACCCGATTCTTTTCGTCCCAGGCATCAAGCTCACTAACCGGGTAGAGGATGGCCTTTCCGATCTTCAAGAACGTCGGCCCAATTCTCATTGCTCTCCAGTTTCGTAGCGTTCCCAATGAAACACCGCCACGATAACGTTCCGCGACCTCTTCGGGAGTTAGGAACTTAGATTCACTCATTATTCTTTCTCCTTCGAGGCTGGCTCGGCTGAAGACTTGGGGTGAGCGTCTCATTAGGCGTTGTCGGTGGCTCACTCTCACGGCGATCGACGCCCATTCGCGCACGTCCGTGCACGGCTAGAGATGCAGCCTAGTAGCAGTGAGTGGAAGTAGGTGATCGTCGAGATCGTGTGAGCGGATACAAGCGGCGGCAAATGGGCTGGCCCTTCAGTTTGGCGACTTCGCCCCGAATGCCTTGCACGATGTGAGAGTGAAAGGGCTGCGCCGGTTTCCGTGACGGATTGGAGGTCGAGAGGAAGTCTCCCGACCGTCCGTTGCGGAGTGTTTCCCATGGCAAAGGCCGTTCAGAAGATCATCCTCAGCGCCTCGCGCGACATCCCCTTCAACAAGCTGGTGCTGAGCCAGTCCAACGTGAGGCGCCTGAAGTCCGGCGTCTCGATCGAGGACCTGGCCGACGACATCGCCCGGCGTGGGCTCCTGCAGAGCCTCAACGTCCGGCCGGTCCTCGATGCCGAGGGCGCCGAGACTGGCACCTTCGAGATCCCGGCCGGCGGTCGCCGCTACCGGGCCCTCGAGCGCCTGGTGAAGCAGAAGCGCCTGTCGAAGACGGTGCCGATCCCCTGCATCGTGCGCAATCCGGGGGCCGAGATCTCCGCCGAAGAGGATTCGCTCGCCGAGAATGTCCAGCGAGTCGCCCTCCATCCGCTGGACCAGTTCCGAGCCTTCAAGATCCTGCGCGACCAAGGAGCGGGCGAGGAGGAGATCGCCGCCCGTTTCTTCGTCGCGACCGCCGTGGTGAAGCAGCGGCTGCGCCTGGCCTCCGTCTCCGAGAAGCTGCTCGGGATCTATGCCGAGGACGGCATGACTCTGGAGCAGCTCATGGCGTTCACCGTTACCAGAGACCATGCCCGGCAGGAGCAGGTCTGGGAGGCGTTGCAGCAGTCCTACAACAAGGAGCCTTACCTGATCCGCCGCCAGCTCACCGAGAGCGCCGTGCGCGCGTCGGACCGCCGTGCGCAGTTTGTCGGGCTCGATGCTTACGAGGCAGCGGGCGGCATGGTCCTGCGCGACCTGTTCGAGGAGGACGGAGGCGGCTGGCTGCAGGACGTTGCCCTGCTCGATAGCCTGGTAACCGAGAAGCTGGCGATGGAGGCCGAGAAAATCGCGGCCGAAGGCTGGAAGTGGATCGAGGTCGCCGTCGACTTCCGGTACGGCCATGCCCGGCATCTTCGGCGGCTCGACGGCGTGGAGGTGGAGCTCACGCCCGACGAACAGGCGACGTTCGACGCTCTGACCGCCGAGCAGGCCAAACTCGAAAGCGAGTACGAAAGTGCCGACGAGCTGCCGGACGAGGTCGACGCGCGGCTGGGCGAGATCGAGGAAGCGCTTGCCGCCTTCGACAGCCGTCCGGTTCGCTACGAGCCGGCCGAGATCGCGCGTGCCGGTGTGTTTGTCAGCATCGACGCAGACGGACATCTCGCTGCCGATCGCGGCTATGTCCGGCCGGAGGACGAGCCGAAGCAGGTCGGCAGCGAAGACCTGCAGGAAGGCGAGATCGGCGGGGCGGATGAGACGGCGCCTGCCGCTCCCGCGCAGCGTACCGTCATCACCATCGGAGGCGACCTGCCGGAAGAAGACGGCGACGACGATGCAATCAAGCCGCTACCGGAACGGCTCGTTAGCGAGCTGACGGCTCATCGCACCTTGGCGCTGCGGGACGCGGTAGGGAATAACCCGCAAGTCGCCCTTACGGCGCTGCTGCACAAGCTTTGCCTCGACACCTTCCAGCACAGCGCTCCCGGCGGCTGCCTGGAAGCCTCGGTGCGGCATGTGTTCTTCCCTGCCCAGGCGGTCGATCTGAAAGACAGCCCCTCGGCCAAGGCAGTCGCCGACCGGCACGAAGCCTGGAAGGCCGAGCTGCCCAAGGACGACCACTCGCTGTGGGACTGGCTCGCCGCCCTTGACGACGGCCGCCGCGCTGCGCTGCTCGCGCATTGCGTCTCGTTCGGCGTTAACGCCCTCTATGAGAAGGGTGACCGCTACGGTGGGCCGGACGTCTCGGCGCACGGTGTGCAGCAGCGCATCGCCCAGGCCGACCGGCTGGCCCGTGCCGTCGGTCTCGACATGGTCGAGGCCGGCTGGCGGCCCACCGTTGACAACTATCTCGGCCGCGTCACCAAGCCCCGCATTCTGGAAGCGGTGCGCGAGGCCAAGGGCGACCAGGCAGCACAGCTCATCGACCACCTCAAGAA
>Ga0209066_10003377_pt1 | contig 18301 bp, 9 predicted proteins | sample All_14_2_FD_187198 | JGI IMG/M metagenome (GOLD analysis project Ga0209066, IMG submission 187198) | Freshwater microbial communities in response to fracking from Pennsylvania, USA - Allegheny Zone_MetaG_DW_15 (SPAdes) (version 2) ... | reverse complement strand
CGTCCTCGCGTAGCGCGAGACGAGGTCGCCGAGGGGGTCGGCGACGGGGTCGAGCAGGGCGCCGGGCAGGCCGATCGGGATCGCCGTGCCGAGGGCGTCGCGCAGTCGCGCCGCGTCCTCGACGACGGCCCACCGCTCCTGTCCGGCGATCCGCACCGCGATGACCCGGCGATCGGCCTCGAGCCTCGCGAGCGCGGCCGCGGACGACTGCCGGAAGACCGGGGTGCAGCGTGCGGCGACCTCGTCGGCGCCGAGCGGGCCGAGCACGCGGAGCAGCTCCGCGACGCCCTCGGCGTCCCGGGCCTGCCGGTCGGGGGAGAGCCGCTGGAGCTGCGCCTCCGTGTCGGCGATCGCCTGCGGGTCGAGGAGCTCGCGCAGCTCCACCCGCCCGAGCAGCTCGCCGAGCATCGTCGCGTCGATCGAGAGCGCCGCGGCCCGGCGCTCGGCGACGGGGGCGTCGCCCTCGTAGAGGAACGCCGCGACGTAGCCGAAGAGCAGCGTGCGCGCGAACGGCGACGGCACGGCCGTCTCGACCTCGACGAGGCGGATGCGCCGCTGCGCGATCCGCCGCGTCGTCTCGAGCAGGGCCGGCAGGTCGTAGACGTCCTGGAGGACCTCGCGCGCCGTCTCGAGCAGGATCGGGAAGTCGGGGTGCTTCGCCGTCACCTCGAGCAGCTGCGCGGCCCGCTGCCGCTGCAGCCAGAGCGGCGACCGCGTGCCGGGGTCGCGCCTCGGCAGCAGGAGCGCCCGCGCGGCGCACTCGCGGAACCGCGCGGCGAAGAGCGCCGAGCCGGCCACCTCGTCGACGACGAGGTGCTCGAGCTCGTCGGCGTCGAATCGCACGAGCTCGAGGCCGGGCGGCTCGGATTCCGTGTCGGGAATGCGCAGCACGATCCCGTCGTCCGCCGCCATCGCCTGCGCCTCGGCGCCGTAGCGCTCCCGCGCGCGCACGCCGATCGCGAGCGCCCACGGCGCGTGCACCCGCATGCCGTACGGAGAATGGAGCACCACGCGCCAGTCGCCGAGCTCGTCCCTGAATCGCTCGAGCACGATCGCCGCGTCGCTCGGCACGGTCCCCGTCGCGGCCGCCTGGTCGACGACGAGCGCCGCGAGGTTCGTCACGGCGAAGGCGTCGAGGCCGGGGTGCAGCTCGCGGACGGCGGCGACCGGGTCGGCCGCCCCCGCGATCCTCGCCGTCGCCGCTCCGATCGCGGCGCCGAGCTCGGCGGGCCGGCCGATCCCGTCACCGTGCCAGAACGGCACCTTGCCAGGCTGCCCGAAGGCGGGGGCGACGAGCACCCGATCGTGGGTGATCTCGAGGATGCGCCAGCTCGTCGTGCCGAGCGTGAAGACGTCGTTCACGCGCGACTCGTAGACCATCTCCTCGTCGAGCTCGCCGACGCGCCGACCGCCGCGGCCGGCCTCGTCGTCGCCGGCGATGAAGACCCCGAAGAGCCCGCGGTCCGGGATCGTGCCGCCGGAGGTGATCGCGAGCCGTTGCGCGCCGGGGCGCCCGGTGATCGTGCCGGCGACGCGATCCCAGATCACCCTGGGCCGCAGCTCGGCGAACTCGTCGCTCGGATAGCGGCCGGCGAGCAGGTCGAGCACCGCCTCGAACGCGCTCCGCGGCAGCGCCGCATACGGGGCCGCCCTGCGCACCGTGTCGAACCAGGCCTCGACCTCGACGGGACCGAGCGCGCACGCGGCCACGGTCTGCTGCGCGAGCACGTCGAGCGGGTTCGCCGGGACGGCGATCGCCTCGATGCCGCCGTCGAGCATCCGCTGCGCGACGACCGCTGCGTGGAGCAGGTCGGTGCGGTGCTTCGGATAGATCCGCCCGACCGAGACCCCGCCGACCTGGTGCCCGGCGCGGCCGAGGCGCTGCAGGCCGGCCGACACGGAGGGCGGGGCCTCGACCTGCACGACGAGGTCGACCGCCCCCATGTCGATGCCGAGCTCGAGCGAGCTCGTCGCGACGACGCATCGGAGCGCACCGGACTTCAGCGCATCCTCGATCTCGGCGCGCTGCTCCTTCGAGACGCTGCCGTGGTGCGCCCGCGCGAGCACCGGGGGCGCGCCGGCGTCGATCGGCGCCTGCGCCATCATCGCCGCCGGAATCGTCGCTGGCGCGACCTCGAGGCCGAGGCGCTCGGCGTGGATCTCGTTGAGGCGCCCCGTCAGCCGCTCGGCCAGCCGGCGCGAGTTGACGAAGACGATCGTCGAGCGGTGGGCGAGCACGTCGTCGACGATCGCCTCCTCGACGTGCGGCCAGATCGACCCGGTCGCGATGGCACCGGTCGCGATGGCGCCCGTCTCGCCCGCGCCGATCTCGCCGCCGCCGGTGGCCCGCGGCGGCGGGGCCGCGAGGTCCTCGACGGGCACGGTGACGGCGAGGTCGAACGTCTTCGCCGCCGCCGGCTGCACGATCCTCACCGGCGCGCGCCCGCCGAGGAAGCGCGCCGCCTCCTCGATGGGGCGCACCGTCGCCGAGAGCCCGATGCGCTGCGCCGGTCGCTCGAGCAGGTCGTCGAGCCGCTCGAGCGAGAGGGCGAGATGCGCGCCGCGCTTGCTCGCGGCGACCGCGTGCACCTCGTCGACGATGACCGTCTCGATGCCGAGGAGCCGCTCGCGCGCGGCCGACGTGAGCATGAGGTAGAGCGACTCCGGCGTCGTGATGAGGATGTCCGGCGGCGTCCGCACGAGCGCGCGGCGCTGTGCCGGCAGGGTGTCGCCCGATCGCACGCCGACCGTGAGCTCCGGGACCTGCAACCCGAGCCGGGCCGCGGTCTGGCCGATGCCGACGAGCGGCGAGCGCAGGTTGCGCTCGACGTCGACCCCGAGCGCCTTGAGCGGGGAGAGGTAGAGCACCCGCGTCCGGCGCTGCGGATCCTCGGGCGGCGGGCTCGCCGCGAGCCGGTCGATGGACCACAGGAATGCCGCGAGGGTCTTGCCGGAGCCGGTCGGCGCGACGACGAGGGCGTGCTCCCCGCTGGAGACCGCCTCCCATGCGCCGAGCTGCGCCGCGGTCGGCGCCGCGAACGCGTGCTCGAACCACGCCCGCGTTGCTGGGGAGAACCGCTCGAGCACCACACGCCCATCCTGCCCCTCCCCGCCGACTCGCCGCCGCCGGTGCCCGCCGGGGCGGGACGCCCGGCGCGTGCACGGCCGACGAGCGCACCCGTGCGCGACAATGGCCGCATGGCGACCGTGGGCACCCCAGACCCGAACTCCGGATGGCTCTCCGACGAGGAACTCGTCGAGACGCGCCGCCGGCTCCCGCTGCTCTACGTCGAAGCCGTGCCGGTGCGCGTCGACGGACTCGGCCGGGTCACCGAGGTCGGCCTGCTCCTGCGCGGCAACGAGGGCCAGATCACCCGCACCCTCGTCTCCGGCCGGGTGCTCTACGGCGAGACCCTGCGCGACGCGCTCTTCCGACACCTCGAGAAGGACCTCGGCCCGATGGCGTTCCCGCAGCTGCCGGTGAGCCCCGTGCCGTTCTCGGTCGCCGAGTACTTCCCGTGGCCGGGGCCGAGCGGGTTCATGGACGCGCGACAGCACGCCGTCTCGCTCGCCTACGTCGTGCCCGTCACCGGCACCTGCGAGCCCAGGCAGGATGCGCTCGAGCTCACCTGGCTGCGCCCGGCCGAGGCGGCGTCCGACGCAATCACGGTCGACATGGAGGGCGGTCGCGGGGCGCTGCTCAAGTCGGCGCTCGCGTCGGTCGGCGTCCTGCCCTGACCGTCGCGGTCCGAGCGAGGCCGCCGCGCCGCTCCTCGGCCCGCGGCGCTCCGCCTCAGCCCGCCGCGCGACCGGCGCGCTCGCGGACGAGCCGCTGCAGTCCGGCCCCCCGCCACTGCCAGACCGCCCAGAGCACCGGCCAGAGCAGCGGGGTCAGGGGCCCGGCGTCGAATCGCAGCCGGTCGCGGTAGCGGGTGCGCCCGCCAGGCAGCGGGCTCACCGCGAGGGTGTGCTCCCACCGCCGCACGACGGCGAGCAGCCCGCCCGTCGTCGGCCCGACGTCGCGCAGCATCCGCACGCCGTCCGCGCGGGTCGGGATCCGGACGCCGATCACCTGCGTCCCGAGCGGGAACACCCCGAACGCGCGCACCGAGACCGGATGGTCGCCATCGCGCCAGCGGTCGGGGAACCCGCCGGGCGACGCCGAGGCGATCGTGAGCAGCGGAGCCGCCGCGGCCGCCATCGCCCGCGGATCCCGGATCGCATCCCAGGCGGTGTCGACGTCGGCGTCGAGGTCGAGCTTGAGCAGCACGCGCATGGTGCCATCCTCCGCCCCGGCGCCGCCGAGTGCCAGCGCGAATGCCTCAGGCCGCGTCGGCCGTCCGTCGCCAGGCGATGAGGTTGCGCCGGTCGAACCGCCTGGAGCAGCGCCCGCACGACATCGGCCGCGTCGGCCGGCGGTATCGGTGGTGCACGTGCCCGGCCGGGCATTCGCCGACCCAGCTCGCATACTCCGTGGCCGTCGGCCCCGCGTGGGTGCGGCCGCCGACGTAGCCGAGGTCGTCGGCGACGCGCCGCCAGTGCGCGCCGTGGCCGGCGGCGGGGCCGGCGATGGCGTGCGCCACCTCGTGGAGCAGCACCTGGTGGATCTCGTCGTCCTCGAACCGCGCGGCGAGGTGGCGCGAGACCGTGATGCGCCGCTCGGTGAACCGGCACACGCCGGCCCTCGTCTTCGCGTGGTCGAAGCCGAACGTCCAGCCCGGCTCGAGGTGGATGGCGATGAGCGCCTCCGCCCACCGTCGCACGCGGTCGAGATCGGCCATGCGGCGAGGGTACCCGGCGGCGCCGACGCCGACGGTCAGCCGGCCGCCGGGGCGCGGTCGAGCAGCGCGCCGATCGCGATCATCGTGCTGTCGATGACGAGCGGCGGGGCGTGGTCGCGGATGCGGAGCACGAGCGCCTCGTTGAGGTCGGTCCTCGCGGCGTCCGGCCGGTCGGCGGCGAGGTGCACGAGGGCGCGCTCGTGCCTGGCGTCGGCCTCGAGCGCGTTCCAGCCGTGGGCGGCGGCCTCGGCGAGCACGTCGCCGAGCTCGGCGGCGGCCTGGTCGAGCCGGCCGCCGGCGCGCAGCACCTGCGCCCTGGCGACCTTGACGCGGGCGAGCTGCTCGCGGTCCGTCTCGAACCGCGCCTGCCGCAGGGCCTCGGTCGAGGACTCCCACGCCTCCTCGAGTCGGCCGAGCACGCGCTGGAGGCTCGCCTTCTCGACGAGCACGTCGAGCCCGCGGAGGTCGCCGAGCGCGTCGAGCCGCTCCTGGGCGGCCGCGAGGTCGAATCGCTCCCGCAGCGTCACGGGGTCGAACCCGAGGAAGTATGACTCCATCGCACCCCTCCTGCCGGTCGTCCGGTCCAGGCTAGGTCAGGAACCCCCGCCGACCCGGAAGACACCCCGACCGGGCTCCGGGGATCCGGTGGCGTCCGCGTCGGTCGTCACCGCCGCGCCACCGGCCCACGCCGCGAGCTCGTCGCCGGCGACGGCCTTCGCGGGGTGCGGCCCGGCCGCGAGCATCCTGGGCAGCCATTCCATGGGGATGCCGGCGCGCGATCCGGCGAGCACGATGTTCCCGAAGCGGCGGCCCTTGAGCACCTGCGCCTCGGCGAGGGCGACGACCCGGCCGGAGCCGGGGGTCGCGTCGAGCGCGGCGGCCAGCGTCGCCGCCTGCGACCGGGCGAACCGCATCGGCGGTCCGTCGGCGACGTTGACGAGCACGACCCCGTCCGGCGCGAGGAAGGCGGCGGCCTCCCGATAGAACTCGACGCTCGTCACGTGCGCGGGGATGCGCGCACCGGAGAAGACGTCGACGACGACGAGGTCGCACGCGCCGCGCATCGCCTCCGGCAGGCGGCCGAGCGTCGCGCGCGCGTCGCCGTAGCGCACGCGGATCGCGTCGAGGCGCGACCAGGGGAGCACCTCGCGGACGAACTCGACGAGCGCGCGGTCGAGCTCGATCACCTGCTGGCGCGAGCCGGGGCGCGTGGCGGCGACGTAGCGCGGGATCGTGAGCGCGCCGGCCCCGAGGTGGATGGCGGTGATCGCCTCGCCGGGCTCGCCGATGCGGTCGATCACGTGGCCCATCCGCCGCACGTACTCGAAGGAGAGCTCCCTCGGGTCGCCGAGGTCGACGTGCGACTGCGGCGTGCCGTCCACGACGAGCTCGAAGGTGCCTGGGCGCCAGCGGTCCTCGTGGATCTCGGCGATGCCGCCGCCGTCGAGCCGTCTGGTGACCGGGGCGGCGGGGGGCATGCCATCAGGGTACGCACCGCAGCGGGCCGTGCTCGCGCGGGCGGATCACCGCGCGGCGCGAGTTATACGCCGACGCCGACGGAATGTCAAGGAACCACTTGCACTCCTGAGCGGAGCGGGACTATAGTGGATCCTTGCGCTCCGACTCCCTCGTGTCGTCATATTGTGGGCAGCCGGCGTGTCCCGAGTATAGCGGCGGGACATCGCATCCGAGGAGTCACGGCGCGCCTTCGTCCAGCCACCCATTCGCCCCTTGTCGGGCCCCCGGAGGTCATCCCCTTGGCTGCTTCGCGCACCGCGTCCACCGCACCGAACACCCCGAAGAACGGACGCGAGGCGTCGCGACTGTCCTTCGCCAAGATCCGTGACACGCTCACCGTCCCGGACCTGCTGGCCCTCCAGACGGAGAGCTTCGACTGGCTCGTCGGCAACGACGCATGGCAGCAGCGCGTCGCCGCCGCGGAGGCGGCGGGCGAGACGGTCTCGAACCGCAGCGGCCTCGAGGAGATCTTCGAGGAGATCTCGCCGATCGAGGACGCGAACTCCACGATGCAGCTGAGCTTCTCGAGCCCCGAGCTCGACGAGCCGAAGTACACCATCGCCGAGTGCAAGGAGCGCGGCAAGACCTACGCGGCCCCGCTCTACGTCGAGGCCGAGTTCATGAACCACAAGACGGGCGAGATCAAGACCCAGACCGTCTTCATGGGCGACTTCCCGCTGCAGACGGAGAAGGGCACCTTCATCGTCAACGGCACCGAGCGCGTCGTCGTGTCGCAGCTCGTGCGCAGCCCGGGCGTCTACTTCGACCAGACCCCCGAGAAGACGAGCGACAAGGACGTCTTCTCCGCGCGCATCATCCCGAGCCGCGGCGCCTGGCTCGAGTTCGAGATCGACAAGCGCGACCAGGTCGGCGTGCGCATCGACCGCAAGCGCAAGCAGTCGGTCACCGTCTTCCTCAAGGCCCTCGGCCTCACGAGCGACGACATCCTGCGCGAGTTCGCCGGCTTCGCCTCGATCGAGGCGACGCTCGAGAAGGACACCATCCTCACCAAGGAGGAGGCGCTTCGCGACATCTACCGCAAGCTGCGTCCTGGCGACCAGGTCGCGGCCGAGGCGGCGCGCGCGCTCCTGGACAACTTCTACTTCAACCCGAAGCGCTACGACCTCGCGAAGGTCGGCCGCTACAAGATCAACCGCAAGCTCGGCATCGAGGTCCCCTCGACCGAGTCGGTGCTCACGGTCGAGGACATCGTCGCGACGATCCGCTACCTCGTCGCGCTCCACGACCCGACCGCCCCCGGCGTCACGGTCCAGCCAGACAAGACGATCACGATCGAGGGCGTCCGCGGCGGCAAGCCGGCGCAGATCCGCGTCGAGGCCGACGACATCGACCACTTCGGCAACCGCCGCATCCGCGCGGTCGGCGAGCTCATCCAGAACCAGGTCCGCACCGGCCTCTCGCGCATGGAGCGCGTGGTCCGCGAGCGGATGACGACCCAGGACATCGAGGCGATCACGCCGCAGACCCTGATCAACGTGCGACCCGTCGTCGCCGCGATCAAGGAGTTCTTCGGCATGAGCCAGCTCTCGCAGTTCATGGACCAGAACAACCCGCTCGCCGGCCTCACCCACAAGCGCCGCCTCTCGGCGCTCGGCCCCGGCGGTCTGTCGCGTGAGCGCGCTGGCGTCGAGGTCCGCGACGTCCACCCGTCGCACTACGGCCGCATGTGCCCCATCGAGACGCCGGAAGGCCCGAACATCGGCCTCATCGGCTCGCTCGCGACCTTCGCGCGGATCAACGCGTTCGGCTTCATCGAGACGCCGTACCGCCGTATCGAGAAGGGCAAGGTCACCGACAAGATCGACTACCTCACCGCGAGCGAGGAGGACGAGTACGTCGTCGCGCAGGCCGGTGCGCCGCTGAACAAGGACGGCTCGTTCGCCGTCTCCGAGGTCCTCGCCAGGACCAAGGGCGACGAGGTCGACCTCGTCCCGGTCGAGACCGTCGGGTACATGGACGTCTCGCCACGCCAGATGGTGTCGGTCGCGACCTCGCTCATCCCGTTCCTCGAGCACGACGACGCGAACCGCGCGCTCATGGGCGCGAACATGCAGCGTCAGGCCGTGCCGCTCATCCGCTCCGAGTCGCCGCTCGTCGGCACCGGCATGGAGGGCTACGCGGCGATCGACGCCGGCGACGTCGTCACGGCGACGAAGGCCGGCGTGGTCGTCGAGGTCTCGGCCGACCTGGTCGTCATCCAGAACGACGAGGGCGGCACGACCGACTACCCGCTGCGCAAGTTCGAGCGCAGCAACCAGGGCACGAGCTACAACCACCGCACGATCGTGTCGGTCGGCGAGCGGGTCGAGTTCGGCCAGGTCATCGCCGACGGCCCGGCGACGGAGAACGGCGAGCTCGCGCTCGGCAAGAACCTCCTCGTCGCGTTCATGCCGTGGGAGGGCCACAACTTCGAGGACGCGATCATCCTCAGCCAGCGTCTCGTCGCCGACGACGTGCTCTCGTCGATCCACATCGAGGAGTACGACGTCGACGCGCGCGACACCAAGCTCGGCAAGGAGGAGATCACCCGCGACCTGCCGAACGTCAGCCAGGAGCTCCTCGCCGATCTCGACGAGCGCGGCATCATCCGCATCGGCGCCGAGGTCCGCCCCGGCGACATCCTCGTCGGCAAGGTCACCCCGAAGGGCGAGACCGAGCTCTCGGCCGAGGAGCGCCTCCTCCGCGCGATCTTCAACGAGAAGAGCCGCGAGGTCCGCGACACCTCCCTCAAGGTGCCCCACGGCGAGGAGGGGACCGTCATCAAGGTCCAGGAGTTCTCCGCCGACAACGACGACGAGCTCGGCTCGGGCGTCCACCACCGCGTGGTCGTCTACATCGCCCAGAAGCGCAAGATCACCGCGGGCGACAAGCTCGCCGGTCGTCACGGCAACAAGGGCGTCATCGCGAAGATCCTCCCGATCGAGGACATGCCGTTCCTCGAGGACGGCACGCCGGTCGACGTCGTGCTCAACCCGCTCGGCATCCCGGGTCGAATGAACTTCGGCCAGGTGCTCGAGACCCACCTCGGGTGGATCGCGAAGCAGGGCTGGAAGGTCGACGGCACCCCGGAGTGGGCCGAGACGCTGCCCGCGCAGGCGCGCGAGGCGGCGCCGGGCACGAAGGTCGCCACGCCGGTCTTCGACGGCGCGCTCGAGGAGGAGATCGCGGGTCTGCTCGACTCGACGATCGTGCCCGAGGGCAGCACGCGACTCATCGACCACAGCGGCAAGGCGAACCTGTTCGACGGTCGCAGCGGCGAGCCGTTCCCGTACCCCGTGTCGGTCGGCTACATGTACATCCTCAAGCTGCACCACCTCGTGGACGACAAGATCCACGCGCGGTCGACGGGTCCCTACTCGATGATCACGCAGCAGCCGCTCGGTGGAAAGGCGCAGTTCGGCGGTCAGCGCTTCGGCGAGATGGAGGTGTGGGCCCTCGAGGCCTATGGCGCCGCCTACGCGCTCCAGGAGCTGCTGACGATCAAGTCCGACGACGTGATCGGCCGCGTGAAGGTGTACGAGGCGATCGTCTCCGGCAAGAACATCCAGGAGCCCGGCATCCCCGAGTCCTTCAAGGTGCTCATGAAGGAGATGCAGTCGCTGTGCCTGAACGTCGAGGTGCTCGCCGCCGACGGCTCGGTCGTCGACCTCCGCGACACGGATGACGAGGCGCACCGCGCCGCCGAGGAGCTCGGCATCAACATCTCCGCCCGCTTCGAGTCCTCGTCGATCGACGAGATCTGAACCGGCCGCGAACAGTATTCGAACTGCGAGAGAGAGAAGACGAAGTGCTCGACGTGCACGCGTTCGACCAGATCAAGATCGGCCTCGCGACGGCCGACGACATCCGCAAGTGGTCCTTCGGCGAGGTCAAGAAGCCCGAGACCATCAACTACCGCACCCTGAAGCCCGAGAAGGACGGTCTGTTCGGTGAGCAGATCTTCGGCCCGAGCCGCGACTGGGAGTGCGCCTGCGGCAAGTACAAGCGAGTCCGGTTCAAGGGCATCGTCTGCGAGCGCTGCGGCGTCGAGGTCACGAAGTCCGCGGTCCGCCGCGAGCGGATGGGCCACATCGAGCTCGCCGCGCCCGTGACCCACATCTGGTACTTCAAGGGCGTCCCGAGCCGCCTCGGGTACCTGCTCGACATGGCGCCGAAGGACCTCGAGAAGGTCATCTACTTCGCCGCGTACATGGTCATCGACGTCGACGAGACGGCCCGCCACGACGACCTCCCCGGCCTCGAGCACGAGCTGCGCCTCGAGATCAAGACGCTCGAGGACCAGCGCGACGCCGCGATCGGCCAGCGCATGTCCAAGCTCGAGGCGGAGCTCGCCGCGCTCGAGGAGGAGGGCGCGAAGGGCGACCAGAAGCGCCGCGTCCGCGACGGCGCCGAGAAGGAGATGTCGCAGATCCGCAAGGGCTTCGACGACGAGATCGGCCAGCTCGAGCGCGTCTGGGACGAGTTCCGCGGGCTCAAGGTCGGCGACCTGAAGGCGGAGGACGCGGTCTTCCAGGAGCTCCAGTACCGCTACGGGCTCTACTTCTCGGCCTACATGGGCGCCGAGGCGATCAAGCGCCGCCTCGAGTCGTTCGACCTCGCGGCCGAGGCCGAGAAGCTGCACGACGAGATCGAGAACGGCAAGGGCCAGCGCAAGATCCGCGCGATCAAGCGCCTCCGCGTCGTCAACTCGTTCCTCGCGACCGGCAACTCGCCGGCCGCGATGGTCCTCGACGTCGTCCCGGTGATCCCGCCGGAGCTGCGCCCCATGGTCCAGCTCGACGGCGGCCGCTTCGCCACGAGCGACCTCAACGACCTCTACCGCCGCGTGATCAACCGGAACAACCGCCTCCGTCGCCTGCTCGACCTCGGCGCCCCGGAGATCATCGTCAACAACGAGAAGCGGATGCTCCAGGAGGCCGTCGACGCGCTGTTCGACAACGGCCGCCGCGGCCGCCCCGTCACGGGCACCGGCAACCGCGCGCTGAAGTCGCTCTCCGACATGCTCAAGGGCAAGCAGGGCCGGTTCCGTCAGAACCTGCTCGGCAAGCGCGTCGACTACTCGGGTCGTTCGGTCATCATCGTCGGCCCGCAGCTGAAGCTGCACCAGTGCGGTCTGCCCAAGCAGATGGCGCTCGAGCTCTTCAAGCCGTTCGTGATCAAGCGCCTCATCGACCTCGGCTACGCGCAGAACATCAAGAGCGCCAAGCGCAAGGTCGAGCGCAGCGACCCGCAGGTGTGGGACGTGCTCGAGGAGATCATCCGCGAGCGCCCCGTGCTGCTGAACCGCGCGCCCACCCTGCACCGTCTCGGTATCCAGGCCTTCGAGCCCCAGCTGGTCGAGGGCAAGGCGATCCAGCTGCACCCGCTCGTCTGCACCGCGTTCAACGCGGACTTCGACGGCGACCAGATGGCCGTGCACCTGCCGCTCTCGGTCGAGGCGCAGGCCGAGGCGCGCATCCTCATGCTCGCGAGCAACAACATCCTCAAGCCGTCCGACGGCCGCCCGGTGACCATGCCGACCCAGGACATGATCATCGGTCTGCACCACCTCACGTCGGTGAAGGAGGAGGGCGTCGGCACCGGTCGCGCGTTCTCGTCGGTCGCCGAGGCGATCCTCGCGAAGGACCAGGGCTCGCTCGACCTCAACTCGGTCGTGAAGATCCGACTCTCCGGCGTGTACCTCGGCGAGGAGGAGGCGGCCGCGCTCGATGGCTTCGTCCAGGGCGGCACGCTCCTGGTCGAGACCACCCTCGGCCGTGCGCTCTTCAACGAGGCGCTGCCGGCGGACTACCCGTTCGTCGACTCGGTCGTCGACAAGGGCGCGCTCTCGCGGATCGTCAACGACCTCGCCGAGCGCTACCCGAAGGTGGAGGTCGCGGCGGCGCTCGACCGGATCAAGGATGCGGGCTTCCACTGGGCCACCCGCTCCGGCGTCACGGTCGCGCTCTCCGACGTCATCAGCCCCTCCTCGAAGTCGGACATCGTCGCGAAGTACGAGGCGCGCGCCCAGCAGGTGCAGCAGGAGTACTCGCTCGGTCTCATCGAGAAGGGCGACCGTCTGCGCGAGCTCAACGAGATCTGGAAGGCGGCGACGAGCGAGGTCCAGGAGTCGCTCAAGGCGAGCTTCCCGAAGGACAACAACATCTATCGGATGGTGTCCTCCGGCGCTCGAGGCAACTGGGAGCAGATCCGTCAGATCGCCGGTATCCGCGGCCTCGTGAACAACCCGAAGGGCGAGATCATCCCGCGCCCGATCGTGCACTCCTACAAGGAGGGCCTCACGGTCGCGGAGTACTTCATCGCCACGCACGGTGCGCGCAAGGGTCTCGCCGACACCGCGCTGCGCACCGCCGACTCGGGCTACCTCACGCGTCGTCTCGTCGACGTCTCGCAGGATGTCATCATCCGCGAGCTCGACTGCGGCACGACCAAGGGCCTCGAGTTCACGATCGCGGTGGAGGGTGCTGACGGCCAGCTCGTCCGCGCCCCGAAGGTCGAGAAGTCGGTCTTCGCCCGCTCGCTCGCGGAGGACGTCGTCGACGCGAAGGGCAACGTCCTCGCGCCGGCAGGCACCGACGTCGGCGACGTGGTCCTCGACGAGTTCATCGAGGCGGGCGTCACGACCCTGAAGGTGCGCTCCGTGCTCACCTGCGAGTCGGCGACCGGCGTCTGCGCGCACTGCTACGGCCGGTCGCTCGCGACCGGGCGTCTCGTGGACATCGGCGAGGCGGTCGGCATCATCGCCGCCCAGTCGATCGGCGAGCCCGGCACGCAGCTCACCATGCGCACCTTCCACACCGGTGGTGCGGCCTCGGCCGACGACATCACCCAGGGTCTGCCGAGGGTCACGGAGCTCTTCGAGGCGCGCACGCCGAAGTCGGCTTCGCCGATCGCGGAGGCGGCCGGTGTGGTGACGATCGAGGACACCGAGCGGGGCCTGCGCCTCGTGCTCACGCCGGACAACGGCGACGAGCCGATCGCCTACTCGGTGCTGCGACGCGACCGCGAGAAGCTCCTCATCGCCGACGGCGAGCACGTCGAGCTCGGCACGCAGCTGCAGTCGGGCGACCTCGACCCGAAGGAGGTGCTGCGGGTCCGCGGCGTCCGCGCGGTGCAGCAGCACCTCGTCGACGGCGTCCAGCACGTCTACGACCAGCAGGGCGTGCCGATCCACGACAAGCACGTCGAGGTCATCGTGCGGCAGATGCTGCGCAAGGTCACCGTCGTCGACCACGGCGACACCGACCTGCTGCCGGGCGAGCTCGTCGACCGCCAGCGCTACAACTCCATCAACCGCGCCGCGCTCGCGGAGGGTCGCAAGACCGCCTCGGCACGCCAGGAGGTCATGGGCATCACCAAGGCCTCGCTCGCGACGGAGTCGTGGCTGTCGGCCGCCTCCTTCCAGGAGACGACCCGCGTGCTCACGCAGGCCGCCATGGAGGGGCGCTCCGACCCGCTGCTCGGGCTCAAGGAGAACGTCATCATCGGCAAGCTGATCCCCGCGGGGACGGGCCTGCCGCTGTACGGCAACGTCGAGGTGCTGGCGACGGAGGAGGCGCGCAACGAGCGCTACCCCAATCGCCTCTTCGCCCAGGACGGCTCGTACGCGGATGCGGACCTCTCCTTCATGGAGTTCGACTCCACGGTGGTCGCCGACGACTTCGGCGACACCTACCGCTGATCCCGGATCGACCGGACGGGGCGCCGCGCACTCGCGCGGCGCCCCGTTCGCGTTCGGCGCCGGACCGTCCCGGTGCGCTTCCCAAACCGGGGGTTCACAACCTTCATGCCCGGGTTTAGGCTGGATCGTCTCATGCACTGCTGGGGGTGATGGCGTGACGACGATTACCGAGATTCTCATTCTCCGGGGGCTCATGCCCATCGAGAGCCTCGACACCATGCCGTCGGGCCGCGACGACGAGGAGCGCCTCCTCCTCGACATGCTCAATCGCGGCGTGCTCAACCGCAGCCAGCTCGCCTCCGCCCGCGCCGCGCAGGCCGGACTGCCCTTCGTCGAGCTCATCGACTTCCCGGTCGACCACGCGGCGGTCGCGCTCGTGCCCGCGGCGATCGCCCGGCGCTACAGCGTGCTCCCCATCCAGTTCGCCGGCGATTCGCTCATCGTGGCGATGGTCGACCCCGGCAACGTCGTCGCGATCGACGACGTCCGCTCGATCTCGCGCCGCCAGGTGAAGGTCGTCGTCGCCGAGCGCGCCGACCTCCTCCAGGCGATCGACCGGTACTACCGAGCCGACGACGAGCTCACGAGCCTGTCGACGGAGCTCGAGGCGCAGGCGCCGTCGACCGATCTCGACCGCGTCGAGTCCTCGGAGGCGAAGGAGGACGACGCGCCGATCGTGCGCTTCGTGAATCTCCTCATCAGCCAGGCGATCCAGGACCAGGCTTCCGACATCCACATCGAGCCAGGCGAGTACGACCTCGGCGTGCGCTACCGCATCGACGGCGTCATGCACGAGATGCAGCGCGCGCCGAAGAACATCCAGAACGGCGTCATCTCGCGGCTGAAGATCATGGCCGACATCGACATCGCCGAGCGGCGCAAGCCGCAGGACGGCCGCCTCTCGGTGAGCCACGGCGGGCGCAAGATCGACCTGCGCGTCGCAACCCTGCCGACGGTGTGGGGCGAGAAGGTCGTGATGCGAATCCTCGACACCGGCAGCTCGACTCGCGACATCCGCGACCTCGCGCTCCTGCCGCACAACTTCGAGCTCTACCGCACCTCCTACACGAAGCCCTACGGCATGATCCTCGTGACCGGGCCGACCGGATCCGGCAAGTCGACGACGCTGTACACGACGCTCGCGACCGTCGCTCGACCGGAGATCAACGTCATCACCGTCGAGGATCCGGTGGAGTACCGGATGCCGGGCATCAACCAGGTGCAGGTGAACCCGAAGGCCGGCCTCACCTTCGCGAGCGCGCTGCGGTCCATTCTGCGCTCCGACCCGGACGTGGTGCTCCTCGGCGAGATCCGCGACCACGAGACGGCCCAGATCGCCATCGAGGCGTCGCTCACGGGTCACCTCGTGCTCTCGACGCTCCACACCAACGACGCGCCGAGTGCCGTGACGCGGCTCACCGAGATGGACATCGAGCCCTTCCTCGTCGGCTCCGCCCTCGACTGCGTCGTCGCGCAGCGGCTCGCGCGTCGACTCTGCGACCGGTGCAAGGAGGCCTACGCGCCCAACCCGAACGACCTCGTCGCGCTCCGATTCGACCTGAGCCACCTCACCCAGTCGCCGACGCTCTACAAGCCGCGCGGGTGCACGAGCTGCTCGAACACGGGGTATCGCGGCCGCATCGCCATCCACGAAGTCATGGCGGTCACCGAGGAGATCGAGCGCCTCACGGTCGCTCGGGCCTCGAGCGCCGAGATCGCCAGGACGGCGATCCAACAGGGGATGCGGACCCTGCGCGAGGACGGGTGGGCGAAGGTGCAGATGGGACTGACGTCGATCGATGAGATCCTCAGGGTGGTGGCGTGATGAGTGATCGGCCGATCTACGAGATCCCCATCGAGCCGCCCCTCGGGGGCAGCGCACTGCCCGTGCCACCAGGACACATCCCGTCGGCCCCGTCCGCGTACGGGCCGCCCCCTGGGACCCCACCGGCACCGTCGGTGCCGCCGACGCTCGCGACCGCCCCGCCGCCGCAGGTCCAGCCATCGGCCCCCACGAGTGGCGCTGCGGCGGCGGGGCCTCATCACGGCACGGGCACGCATTCGGGAGGGCCGGGCGGCGCGCCGGACCTCGGATTCGACTTCCCGTTCCCCTCCCCGGACGCGGGCGCGGTGCCGTTCCCTGCTGCCGAGGACGCCGGCGCCGCTCACGTCCCCGGCTCGGCCGAGCCGCCGCCGTTCCCGTTCCCCTTCCCGGCCGCGCCGTCGCCAGACGCGGGCGCGGTGCCGTTCCCCGGGGTGGACGGGGAGGTGCCGGCGTACGTCGGTCCCTCACTGGAGGACCTCCTCGCCCAGGACGCCTCCTCGGCCCCCTTCGGCGCGCCCGCTCCGGGTCGGCCGGACTCCGCCGAGCCGGCATTCGGCCGGCCGTCGTTCGCCGGCACGGCGCCGCCCCCGGTCGCCCCGCCGCCCGCCGCGGGGATGCCGATCCACCTCGCGACGGTCGACGGTGCGCTCGCCGAGACCCTGCCCGGGGCGCTGCGCGGGGTCGACCCGGATCTCGTCGCGGCGCTGCGGTCCGTGCTGCCGGCCGGCGCCTCGGACCTGCACGTCTCGGCGGGTTCGCCGCCGATGCTCCGCATCGACGGCGCGCTCCGCCCGCTGGATCTGCCCCCCTGGGACGCCGACAAGACCGCGAGCGCGTTGCTGGGGGCCCTGACCTCGGCGCGGCGCGCCCAGTTCGAGCGCGAGCTCGAGCTGGACTGGGCGCTCACGCTCTCGGGGACGGAGCGTTTCCGTGTGAACTACTACGTGCAGCGCGGGGCGGTCGGTGCCGCGTTCCGCATCATCCCGACCGAGATCAAGTCGCTGCGCGAGCTCGGCATGCCCGACGAGGTCGCGACCTTCGCGACGCTTCCGCGAGGGCTGGTGCTCGTGACCGGTCCGACCGGCTCCGGCAAGTCGACCACGCTCGCCTCGCTCATCGACCTCGTGAACCAGACGCGGCCCGACCACATCGTCACCGTCGAGGACCCGATCGAGTACGTCCACACGAGCAAGCGCGCGCTCGTCAACCAGCGCGAGGTCGGCGACGACACGACGAGCTTCAGCGCCGCGCTCAAGCACGTGCTCCGGCAAGACCCCGACGTCATCCTCGTCGGCGAGATGCGCGATCTCGAGACGATCTCGGTGGCGTTGACGGCCGCCGAGACCGGCCACCTCGTGTTCGCGACGCTGCACACCCAGGACGCGGCGCAGACGATCGACCGCATCATCGACGTGTTCCCGCCGCACCAGCAGAACCAGGTCCGCGCGCAGCTCTCCCTCACGCTCCAGGGCGTGGTGTGCCAGACGCTCGTGCGTCGGGCCAACGGGCAGGGCCGGGCCGTGGCCACCGAGGTGATGTTCATGACGTCGGCGATCGCGAACGTGATCCGCGAGGGCAAGTCGCACCAGATCCCGTCGATGCTGCAGGCCGGCCGCGCGCAGGGGATGCACTCGATGGACCAGTCGCTCGCCGAGCTCGTGAACGAGGGCGTGGTCGACTACGACGCCGCCCACGAGCGCGTGCACGACGCGGAGACCTTCGCGCGGCTCGCGCATCGCCGTCCCGGGATCGTCACGTGACGAGCGTCCAGTCGTGGGCCTACCAAGGGCGCGACGAGCGCGGCAAGATCGTCAAGGGCAAGATGGAGGCGCCGAGCGAGTCGGCCGTCGTCTCGCGACTGCGCGGGATGGGCCTCACTCCGGTCTCGGTCACGGAAGCGGTCGCGGGCACGGGCCTGCAGCGCGACATCACGATCCCCGGCTTCGAGAAGAAGACGGTCCCGCTCAAGGACGTCGCGGTCGCGAGCCGACAGCTCGCCACGATGGTCGGCGCCGGCGTCTCCCTCCTCAGGGCGCTGACGATCCTCGCCGATCAGACCGAGGACAAGGTGCTCGCGAAGGCGCTGGCCGACGTGCGCGGTCGCGTCGAGCAGGGCGCGGCCCTGTCGGACGCGCTCGCGCTGCACCCGGTGATCTTCCCGCCGCTGATGATCCACCTCGTCCGGGCCGGTGAGACCGGCGGCTTCCTCGACGCCGCGCTGCGGTCCGTCGCGGATACCTTCGAGAAGGACGTGAAGCTCCGGCAGACGATCAAGTCGGCGATGACCTACCCGGTCATCGTGCTCATCATCGCCCTGCTCGCGGTGGCGCTCATGCTCATCTTCATCGTGCCGGTGTTCAAGAAGATGTTCGCCGATCTCGGCAGCGAGCTGCCGCTGCCGACCCAGATCCTTGTCGTGCTCTCCGAGAACATGTTCTGGATCGGCCCGATCGTCGTCGTCGCCACGGTGGCCGG
>Ga0209066_10003376_pt1 | contig 18308 bp, 12 predicted proteins | sample All_14_2_FD_187198 | JGI IMG/M metagenome (GOLD analysis project Ga0209066, IMG submission 187198) | Freshwater microbial communities in response to fracking from Pennsylvania, USA - Allegheny Zone_MetaG_DW_15 (SPAdes) (version 2) ... | reverse complement strand
TTTCCTCGATCCCGGCCCGGAGACGGACGGACACGGGCTGAGGATAGGGCACGGTGGCGGAGCGCACAGGTCCGAAGACCTGTCAGACTCAGTGCAACTGGATTTGCACTAGCTTTGGCAATTCTCGGCGGAATACCCACTGCCGAAGGTGGGTTGACACCCGGCGGGGGCGTCGGTAGCATACGGATTCGCGCCCGAGCGGGGCGCAGGCACGTACTGGGGTATGGTGTAACTGGCAACACGTCGGATTCTGGTTCCGAAGAGTCTAGGTTCGAGCCCTAGTACCCCAGCCACATATGGCGCGTTCGTCTAGCGGTTAGGACACCGCCCTCTCAAGGCGGAGATCACGGGTTCGAATCCCGTACGCGCTACCAGACATCACGAAGGCCCCTCTCCTGAGGGGCCTTCTGCATGCACGCCAGCGGGCCCGTTCTCTGCCCATCGGGCCTGCTCATGTGCTATCCTCGGCCACCATGGAAACCAACACCGCACCCACCCCCGAGCGCAGCGATTTCGTTCGCGATATCGTTGCCGCCGACCTGCGCGAAGGCCGCGTCGACACCGTCGTGACGCGCTTCCCGCCGGAACCGAACGGCTACCTCCACATCGGTCACGCGAAGTCGATCTGTTTGAACTTCGGCATCGCGACCGAGTTCGGTGGCAGATGCCACCTGCGCTTCGATGACACCAACCCGGTCAAGGAGGAGCAGGAGTACATCGACTCGATCATGACCGACGTGCGGTGGCTTGGCTTCGACTGGGGCGAGCATCTGTACCACGCGTCGGACTACTTCGAGCAGCTGTACGAATGGGCCGTGCATCTCATCTCCGCCGGCCTGGCGTACGTCGACGATCTCTCTGCCGAGGAGATCCGCGAGTATCGTGGCACCCTCACGGAGCCGGGCACCCCGAGCCCGTGGCGTGACCGCAGCGTGGAGGAGAACCTCGAGCTGTTCGCCCGGATGCGCGCAGGTGAGTTCGAGAACGGCTCGCGCGTGCTCAGGGCGAAGATCGACATGTCCTCGCCCAACATCAACTTCCGCGACCCGGTGATGTACCGCATCCTGCACGCCGATCATCCGCGCACAGGTGACGCTTGGTGCGTCTACCCGAGCTACGACTTCGCGCACGGGCAGTCGGACGCCATCGAAGGCATCACGCATTCGATCTGCACGCTCGAGTTCCAGGACCACCGGCCGCTGTACGATTGGTTCATCGCCAATCTGCCGGTGCCCTCTGAGCCGCATCAGTACGAGTTCGCGCGGCTCAATCTCACGCACACCGTGCTCTCCAAGCGCGTGCTGCTGAAGCTCGTCAAGGAAGGGTTCGTCCGCGGTTGGGACGATCCACGCATGCCCACGCTCTCAGGCATCCGCCGCCGTGGCTTCCCTGCCGAGGGGCTCCGCGACTTCGCGGCGATGATCGGCGTTGCGCGCGCCGACAGCGTTGTGGAGATCGAGATGCTCGAGCATGCCGTACGTGATGTCCTCAACCGCACCACGCTCCGGCGCATGGCGGTTCTCGACCCGATCAAGGTCGTGATCGAGAACTATCCGGAGGGAGTGACCGAGGAGCTCGAGGTCCCCAACAGCCCGGAGGACCCCGACGCTGGCACCCGGATGGTCCCCTTCGCGCGCGAACTGTGGATCGAGCGCGACGACTTCATGGAGGACCCGCCCAAGAAGTTCTTCAGGCTTGCGCCCGGCCGCGAGGTACGGTTGCGCTCCGCCTACTTCATCACCTGCACCGGCGTGGTCAAGGACGCCGAGGGCCGCGTGGTGGAGCTCCGCTGCACGTACGACCCCGAGTCGCGTGGCGGTAGCGCTCCCGACGGACGCAAGGTAAAGGCCACCCTCCACTGGGTATCGGCGCCGCACGCGGTCTCTGCCGAGGTGCGCCTCTACGATCACCTCTTCGCGAGCCCCTTCCCCGGAAGCGACGGCCGGGACCTCTTCGACGACCTCAACCCGGACTCGGAGATCGTCCGGCGCGACGCGAAGCTCGAACCGGCGCTCGCGGATGCGGCTGTGGGCGAGACCGTCCAGTTCGAGCGTCTCGGCTACTTCTGCCCCGACCCCGACACGACGCCCACGTCCCCGGTGTTCAACCGGACGCTCACGCTCAAGGACGCCTGGGCGAGGCTGCAGGCGAAGGGATCCTAGGTGCGGCTGCTCCCCGCCGTTCGGTGGCCTCGCGGGCACGGCCCGGGGCCGACGCTTCTTTCCGTCCGGGCAAGTCGTGTTGCCCGGGTCGCGCTTTACGCACGCGACTGACGGCTGTACGCTACGCGTGAAATCTGTTCAGGGCGGGGTGGAACTCCCCACCGGCGGTATATGGCAGGCGCCATGAGTCCGCGAGCCAACCCTTCGGGAGCGGCAGACCCGGTGCGATCCCGGGACCGACGGTCACAGTCCGGATGAAAGAACAGGGCACATCTCTGAGTTTGGATGCGCTTGAGCCCGCAGATGACCATCGGCGGGCTCTTTGTGTGCCCGCCCTACAGAGGAAGGTGGGGCATATGTCAGGCGCACTGAACGATGCACGCAGCGTGAACACGAACCGCTGGGAGACCCGGCAGATGGTGACCATGGCCATCCTGGTCGCCCTTGGCGTGTTGATCAGCTTCATCGACATCCCGTTGATCCCCGGTGTCGACTGGCTGAAGTACGACCCGTCATCGGTGGCGATGCTCGTAGGGACGTTCGTCTTCGGACCGCTCGCGGGGGCGGTCATCGGCACGCTCATCGCCCTGATCCACTGGTCGTCGGCGGGGATCTGGGGTGTGGTGATGAACATCATCGCGATGCTCGCGATGGGACTGCCCGCCGGCCTGATCTACCGGCGCAACAAGACCTTCCGTACGGCGGTGATCGCACTTGCGGTGGCGTCGGTCGTGATGGTGGCTGTGAACCTGCTCGCCAACCTCGTGGTCACGCCGATCTACACCGGCATGCCGGTTGAGGCCGTGATCGGGCTCATCATGCCGGTCCTCCTACCCTTCAACGTCATCAAAGCCATCCTCAACAGCGTGCTCACATTGCTTGTGTACAAGAGCATCTCGCGTGTGATCAGGCCTGAACGCAAGCAGTCGGCGTGCCCAGTACCCGACACCACGGAGCGTGCATCCTAGCGATGGAACCGCGCGCCGACACGGGGCCCGCACGGCCGGCTATCTCCTTCAGAGACGTCTTCTTCCGCTATCACGACGACGACCCGCACGTGCTCTCCGGCATCACCTTCGATGTCGCCGCCGGAGAGCACGTGGCCATCGTCGGCGCCAACGGTAGCGGTAAGTCCACGCTGGCCAAGCACATCAACGGACTGCTCGTGCCTGACTCGGGCACGGTGACCGTGGGCGGTGTGTCCACGGGGGATCCGCATCACACGTATCAGGTCCGTGCGTCCGCTGGCCTCGTCTTCCAGAACCCCGACGACCAGGTGGTGACCTCCATCGTTCGCGATGATGTGGCGTTCGGTCCGGAGAACCTCGGCCTGCCCGCCGAAGAGATCGTGGTCCGTGTGGAAGACGCTCTGCGCACCGTGGGCATGTGGAACCATGCCGACGACGATGTCGCCGCGCTCTCGGGAGGGCAACGGCAACGGGTAGCGATAGCGGGCATCCTTGCGATGCGGCCCGACGTGCTTGTGCTCGATGAACCCGGAGCGATGCTCGATCCCCGCGGCCGGCGGGGCATCCGTCGCGTGAGCCGGGAGCTGCATGCGACCGGCATGACCGTCGTCGTGATCACGCAGCACATGGAGGAGGCCGTCCTCGCCGACCGCGTGATCGTGCTCGACCGCGGTCACGTCGCCGCCATCGGCACCCCGGCGGAGATATTCACCGATGCGGGGCGGCTTCGCTCGCTGGGTCTCGACGTGCCGTTCCCGGTCCTGCTCGGCGAGGCGCTGCGTTCGCGCGGGCTCGACGTGCCGCTCACCCTCGACGAGACGGTGCTGGAGGAGGCGATATGCCGGTCCGCTTCGATCAGGTGACGTACGTCTACCCCGGATCGCACGCGGCGGGCGACCCCGCTCTGGCAGGCGTGACGCTGGAGATCGCCGACGGCGAGTTCCTGGGTGTGATCGGCCATACGGGCAGCGGCAAGTCCACCCTGATCCAGCACATCAACGGGCTCCTGCAGCCCACGAGCGGGCGGGTGACGGTGGACGGGCTCGACCTCATGGACCGCTCCGTGCGCCGCGAGGTGCGCCGGCGGGTGGGTCTGGTGTTCCAGTACCCGGAACACCAGTTGTTCGCGGACACGGTGTCCGAGGATGTGGCGTTCGGCCCACGGGCGCTCGGCGTCCCTGCGCAGGACATCGAACAGTGCGTCATCGCCGCGCTCGAGCGCGTAGGGCTGGACTTCTGCGAGGTCGGGCATCGCAGCCCGTTCGAACTCTCAGGAGGACAGATGCGCCGGGTCGCCATCGCGGGCGTTCTGGCCACGCAGCCGGGCACGCTCGTCATGGATGAGCCGATGGCCGGTCTCGACCCCGCCGGGCGCAGCGCGATGCGCGACCTGCTGCGCGCCCTGCATCAGCAGGGCCTCACCATCGTCATGGTCTCCCACGACATGGAGGACGTGGCCGCCCTCGCCGATCGGGTGCTCGTGCTGCGCCAGGGCGCCGTGTACGCGCACGGTGCGACGGCCGAGGTGTTCAGCCGGCACGCCGAACTCCGCGAGATCGGCCTCGGTGCGCCTCGTCCGGCGCGCTTCGCGGCCCGCCTCACCTCCCTCGGCCTCGACGTGCCGGATGACGCCCTCACCGTCGAGGCGCTTGCAGACGCGATCGTGCGCGCGTGCGCGAACTGTGGGGAGGTGCGCTGAGATGGCGCTCGGTCAGTACCACAAAGGCGACTCTGTCCTCCACCGGATGGATCCGCGCTTCAAACTGGTGATCGCGGTGGTGTACATGCTCGTCATCTTCCTTGCCGACGACGCGTCCGGCCTCGCGCTCGTGCTCGCATTCCTCGGCGTCGCCGTGGCACTCTCGGGCGTGCCCGCACGGGTGCTGCTCGCGGGACTGCGGCCCGTGCTCGCCCTCGTCGTCTTCACGTTCGTGGTGAACCTCGTCTTTATCCGCAGCGGCACACCGCTTCTCGACGCGGGTCCGGTGTCGGTCACAAGCGGAGGGCTGAGCACCGCGCTGTTCATGGCGACGAGGCTGCTCGCCCTCTTCGTGGCCACGGCCTTGCTCGGCTTCACCACGTCTTCCGTGGACCTGGCCGATGGCATGGAGGGGCTCCTCGCTCCCCTGGAGCGCTTGGGCGTGCCGGCCCACGAGCTTTCGATGATGCTGAGCATCGCGCTCCGGTTCATACCGATCCTGATGACCGAGAAGGATCGCATCATGCGCGCGCAGTCGGCGCGTGGCGCTGACTTCGAGACGGGCAATGTGGTCACACGGATGCGCGCGATCCTGCCGGTGCTCACTCCCCTGTTCATGAGCGCGTTCAGGCATGCCGAGGACCTGTCCACGGCGATGGAGAGCCGCTGCTATCACGGCAAGGAGGGGCGGACCAGGGTCAAGGTGCTGCGTCCGGCCGCTCGGGATTGGTACGCGGTTGCAGCGCTGGCACTGCTCGCTATGGCGCTCGTCGCGCTCCGGGTGGGAGCTGTCTGAGCAGCCCCCGTCGGCGCCTGCTAGAATGGCGCCGGGAGTGGGCCGTGCGACCGCGCGCCTTCGGGTGTGAGGAAAGTCCGGACTCCACAGGGCAGGATGCCTGCTAACGGCAGGGCGGCGTGAGCCGACGGAAAGTGCCACAGAAAAGAAGACCCCCGGGGGCGACCCCGAGGAGAGCTGAAACGGTGCGGTAAGAGCGCACCAGCGTCACGGCAACGTGGCGGCTTGGCAAACCCCATCCGGAGCAAGGGCGAATAGGAGCGGCTACAGCTGGCCCGGCTATCGCTCGGGTACGCCCGCTCGAGGCCGTCGGCGACGACGGTCCCAGATAGATGGTCGCACTCGACAGAATCCGGCTTACAGGCCCACTCCCACACCTGTCGTCCGCCCTCTCTGACCCCTCATGCTGGCGCATCCGGACGGGTCTCCGCTTCTCGGACGTGGGCGTCCTTCCTGCGTCGCAGCCAGGCCACAATGAGAACGCACGCGATGCCCACGGTCGCACCGATCACCGTCTCGACCAGACGCTCGAGCATCAACCCCCATGGCTCCGCGGGAGAGGCCGCTTCGATCATCAGCAGCGCGAGCGGAGTGACGAAGGCCTGAGCCAGGGCGTAATGACGAGTGACGTAGTACTCGACAAGGAACTGCAAGACCAGGACGACGACCGCGAACCACAGACCTTCGAGACCGAGGCCGAGCAGCACTCCGGCGATCACCAGTCCGCCTGATGTCCCTACGATGCGGTGTATCCCACGACTGACGCCATCTCCGGTGATCGCGCCGTGGAGCGGCACCGTGGCGGCGATCATCGCCCAGTAGCTGTGGCTGTATCCCGTCCATTCGGCCGCGGTGCCTGCGATCCACACCGCTACCAGATGCAGCAGTGCCGCCCCGTACACGGCTTGACGCTCGTCCCTGTCGAGCGGGGCAGGCCGCGCGCGAACCCAGGGCGTCTGGTGACCTGGCAGCACACGCCCCGCCACGCCGAGAATGAGTGATAGTGCCACGGTGGCCCCTGCCACGCCGAGCGCCACGAGCGCACCCATGGGCGGACTCATGAATGCGGTGGCAGAGAAGCCGAACACGAAGAAGAGCGACCCCGTCGGCTTGAGCCGGGCGAGCCGGGCGACGGCCGAGCCCAGCGCGCCGACCACCGCGGTGGCGGCTACCAGGGTGGAAGACCCTGGCTCCAGATGAGAGACGACGAGTCCGGACGCAATGGCGGCCAGCATCACCAGGCCGGCGCGCCACTGTTGGGAAAAGCGGGCCCGATGGCCCTCACCTCGCCCGTAGACCCCGGTGAACGCACCGAGGGTGGCGAAGACCGCGAGGTCCATCCGGTCCACGGCGAGCAGGAGCACCAGGGGGATGCCGACACCCAGCATGATCCGCAGCGCGGGATGGTGGTCGTTGTCCGACGCCGGGATGTGGAAGAAGCTGGATGCGCGGCTCATGGCGCTTCGCGCCTCAGGCCGTAAGGCGCTGTCGTACGGCACCAGCGACAGCGTCGCCCGCTGCGTCACCGACCCTGACGTACTCCCCGCCCGCGATCCTGGCGAGTTCGCGCGCGGCCATCCCGGCGCCCGGGCCGGAGGTATCGATCACGAGCGTGTGGATAGGTGTCTGCTTCAACTGCGCCGCCGCCTTGCGCGCATCGTCACTGCCGAGGCCGGATCCGATCCCGACGTTGGCGCGCCCGTCGGTGAGCAGCACGAGCCACGGCACGACGCTGTCGTCGCGGCGGATCTCGGTGGCCAGCACGTCGAGCGACTTGAGGATGCCGTGCGCGATCGGCGTGGCCCCGCCGGTCGGCAATGTGCGGAGCTTGATCTGCGCCAGCTCCACGCTGGCGGTGGGCTGAAGCACGATCTCGGCGCTCTCGCCCCTGAACGCCACGAGCCCAACGCGGTCACGACGCTGATACGCATCGACGAGCAGGTCGAGGACGGCGGCCTTGGCCGCCTCCATGCGGTTGGTGGCGCCCATCGAACCGCTCGCGTCCACACAGAACACGATTGATGCGCCCACGCGTCGCGTGCGGACCTTGGAGCGCACATCCTGGGGTTCGATCGCTATGGCAAGGTCGCTCTCTCTCGAGCCCTGATACGGGGCCGCGGCCCTGATCGTGGCATCCAGTGCAAGATCGACGGGGCGACCTGGCCTGGCGATCTCCGAGCGGACATAGCGGCCCGTGCGGTCATCGGTCGCAGTCTCCTGGCGCCGCCCACCATGGGAGCGACGCACGCTGTCCATGCCCGCCACGAGATCGGCCGAGACGTGCTCGGTATGCGCGGGCTCGCTGCCCCCCTCTTCACGGGTGACGTGCAAGACGGTCATCCCGTCGCTCTGCCCGGATGGTGGTTGCTCGTCGCGACCTTCGTGCTCGCCTGCGGCCATTCCGGCGCTCAGCGCCTGCTCAAGCCGATCCTCGTCGTAGGAGCGGTCTTCGAACGGGGTCTTGCGCATGCGATGCGCCAGGACCAGCGGCGCCACTGCCCGCACGTCGGCGGCCGTGACCTCGCGGCGCCCCTCGAGCACCGCATACGCCGCGGCGGCGCGGCCCATCACGAGGTCGGCGCGGTGCCCGTCCACGCCCATGGATGCGCAGACCGACGCGATCAGGAACAGCAGGTCGTCATCAAGCGCCACGTCGGCCAGCGCACGGCTGGCGGACCGCAGTCGCTCCTCCAGTGCCGATTGCCCGGTACGCCACTCACGTTGGAACCCGTCCGGGTCGTCCTCGAACGCGCGGCGGCGCTTGAGGATCTCAACACGGTCCGCCGGATCGGCGATGCCCTCGATATCGACGCATAGCCCGAAGCGGTCAAGAAGCTGGGGGCGAATCTCGCCCTCCTCAGGATTCATCGTGCCGACGAGCACGAAGCGAGCGGGATGCTGGAAGCGGACTCCCTCGCGCTCGACGACGTTCACGCCCATGGCGGCCGAGTCGAGCAGCGTGTCGACGATGTGGTCGTCGAGAAGGTTCACTTCATCAACGTACAGCACGCCGCGGTTCGCATCGGCAAGGAGACCTGGCTCGAAACGGCGCTCCCCGTGCTTGAGCGCATGTTCGAGATCGATGGTGCCGACGACACGGTCCTCCGTTGCGGAAACGGGAAGATCGACGAGTGCCGGCCGGCGTGAGGTCTTCGGGAGCGTGCCACCGGCGAGTCGCTCGCGGCACTCGTCACAGAGGTCCGCGCGCGAATGCGGGTGGCAGCCGAAGCGGCACCCCTCGACGACCTCGATCGCCGGAAGCACCCAGCGGAGTCCGCGAACCGCGGTGGACTTGGCGGTACCCTTCTGGCCGCGGACCAGAACCCCGCCGACGCGCGGATCGACCGCATTGATCAGCAGCGCGGTCTTGAGGGTCTCCTGTCCGACGATCGCGGAGAACGGATACGTCGAACGATCGTCGCGCGCCATGAACCCTCCCGACAAGAAAACGGCCCGCCTACACTATATGGTAGCCGGGCCGTAGTTGTCACCTAGTTCTTGTGGTCACGACGCGCGCCACTGGAACGTGCCGCATTCGGCGGGAGTCACCTCTCCGACCTTCGGACAGGTGTTCGAGTACACGCAGTCGTTGCACGTGTAGGCGCCGAGGTCGAGGTCGCCTGTGGGCTCGTAGCCGATCTCGGCGGCCGTCTGCTCGGGAAGCGGTTCGCCGGGCGCCGGCGAGAGCTCCTCGAGAGCCGCGACGAACGGGTCGACCGTCGGGACCTCGTCGGGCGCTGAGCTGGCCTCCTCGACGATCGGCTGCTCGAACGCGTCCGGCATGCTGACGTCCTGCCCTGCGGGGCGTGTCACCTCGACGGGTTCTTCGGGCTCCGCGCCAACGCCGACACCCGCGTCAGCGTAGTCACCGAGGATGACCGGGCGCGGCAGGTAGGCATCCTCTCCCACCGGGGGCGCCGAGGTGATGAGCGACTCACCCTCGTCGAACCCGGGTACGGGCAGCGGTTCCTCCACGACGGCCAGGGTCGAATCGACGATCGTGTCGGCTTCAGCCGCATCATCGTCCGCATCCGGGACGGGTTCGTCGTCGACGACCTCCTCCGTGAACGCCTCCACGTTCGACCATGGCCAGTCCGCCGGAGCGGTGAGCGCCTCGGCGGGCTGGTCGGCGAGTGCGCTCATGGGTTCAGCCACCGCGCTCGCCGAGGCTGCCGCAGCCGCGGGGGACCCGATCACCGACCCCTCAGCACTGGCGAGAAGCTCCTCTTCGAGCGCGAAGTCGTCCGCGCTGATGGACTCCGGGGCGACGATGCCCTCGTCCTCGAGCGACGTGGCCGCCCGCTTCAGCGCGTCAGCGAGGCTCACGCCGCCAGCGGCACCGAACACGCCGAGGTCGATACTATCGGCCGCAGCGGGCACGTCGGACTGGGCCTCAGCGCCATCCAGAGGCTCGATCACGATCTCGGGTGCAGACTCGACTTCAGGCTCCGACACGACGTCGGCTGCAGGCTCGATGTCCTCGACGGTGGGCTCCGACTCGGTCTCGGCCGCGAGCACCTCCTCGACCTCGTCCTCCACGACCGGCTCGGCCGCGGGCTCGGCGATCTCAGCTGGTGCGGGTGCCGAGGGCATGACGAGGACGGGCAACGCCGTCTCGAGGTCCACGACATACACCTGGCCCGTGACCGTGGCATCACCCGTGCCGACCGCGGCAGAGAGGGCAGTCAGTGCTTCTTCGCGCGTTGCGAACATCCCGTCGATCGGCAGACGGAGAACGCCGCTGTGCGTGTCTTTGTCGAGAACGAAGAACGCCATCCCTACACCTCGCCTGATCGCATCCGGGCACGGAACATGCGTCACCATGATATTCCAAGGCGCGGCCGCGTGCGCGGTCGAAAGTCACACTAGGTGGTACGATAGGTCGTGACACGACTGACCACACGGAAGCTGTATGCTCGCTCCTACACTGCTGACCCAGGGCCCCTTCGTTGCGGTCGATATCGAGACGACGGGCTGCCGTCCGGGGACGTCATCGATCATCGAGATCGGAGCCGCGCGCATCGAGCACGGCCGGATCGTCGACACGTTGAGCCTTCTTGTGCGCCCTACCGAGCCGATACCCGCCGCCGTTGAGCGTCTCACAGGCATCACCGACCAGATGGTCGCGTCCGCACCCGGTATCGGCGAGGTCATCGGCGTGTTCGCCGAGTTCGCCCGCGGCGCGGTCCTGCTCGCTCACAGCCACCGGTTCGACCTCGGCTTCCTCGACTACGAGACCGAGCTCGTGTCCGGCGCACCGTTCCAGCGCCCGATCCTCGATACGCTCTGTCTCGCTCGTGTGCTCCACCCCGAGATCGAGCGCAACAACCTGCGTGACCTTGCCGCCTTCTACGGCGTGGAGCAGGTCCCCAACCATCGTGCGCTCCCTGACGCCGTCGCCACCGCGCAGGTCTTCCTCGCGATGGTCCCCGAGCTGACGGAGCGCGGTCTGACGACCGCTGGTCAGACCGCCCGGCTCTGCGGTGTCGCCGAGGCGAGCGACCTGTCGGTGAAGCTCCCGCTGGCAACGAACATCCCGGACGACCCCGGCGTCTACCTGTTCAGGAACGCCTGTGGCGCCGTGATCTACGTGGGTCGGGCGAGGAATCTCCGAACGAAGATCCGCACACACTTCTACGCAGCCACTGCCGACGACGGATCGCCTGCCGCGGTCACCGAGTCCGTGCAGTACATCGAGTGCTCATCGCTGCTCGACGCCCAGGTGCTCGAAGCACACCTGCGCTACCGGTATCAGCCGGAGTTCAATCGCAATACCACCACGCCGCGTGCGCCCGTGTACGTGCACGTGGACACGGGCTCGGCGTTTCCCACCATCCTGGTGACCCGCCGCCGGCTCCGGACCGGCCAGCTCTTCGGTCCACTCACCAGCCACTGGGCGGCTACCACGACCGCGGATGCCCTCGCGCGTATGTATGGACTCCGCCGCTGCCGACGAACTCCGGCCGAATGCCGCGCGTTTCACTGCGCCCGCCGCGACCGTGGCACCTGCCCGGGTGAAGACGCGTTCCAGCGCGGCGCTGCGGATTACGCTGTCTCCGTGGCTCATGCGCTGTCAGCGTTCGATGGCGATGCCGACGCAACCCGCGAGCGGCTGCAGTCGATGCGCGATCGCCTGGCTCGCAATCAGGAGTTCGAGCAGGCAGCGTACTATCGCGACGCCCTCCGGGCGTACGACCGGACGATCGCCGGGATCGCTGTGGCGGACCGCGCCCGTGTGGCGCCCGTCTCGGTCGTGGTGGAAGGGCATCCCGATGCCGCCACGCTCTCGGTGTTGATCAACGGCTGGCGGTTCTCTGCGATCCGGCTCACCCGGCAGACCGCGACCGCCGACGAACTCGAGTCGCGCATCCGTCAGACCCTCAGGCGCGCGCTCCGCAGATCCCAGGCCAACCCGCCGCTCACGCCGCGGAGGCTGGAGGAACTCGCGATCGTGGATGCGTACATCCAGCAGCACTCGCCGATGGTGGTGCCGGTGGATGGTGACCTGGAGTCGTCGACAGCGGCCGTGATGCAGGCGGTCCGGCGGCTGTTCAGGATCCCGAGGCGCCGTCACGCAGCAGCTTCAGGCGCCTGAGGTTCTCCGCGTCCTTCTCCGGGACCTCGCCGGGCATCTCGGTGACCACGGGCACGTGCCGAAGCCGCTCCTCACCCACCATCAGACCGAAGCCACCGGAACCGATGGTGCCGTCACCGATCCACGCGTGACGGTCCTTGTGCTGGCCGGGGCCATACGCGCAGTCGTTGCCGTGGATGAGTTCGATGGGCATGCCGCAGCAGGTCTCGAACCGTGTGAGGAGGTCGTCCCAATGCTCGGCGGTGGAAAGGTCCCACCCGGCCGCGTGCGCGTGGCAGGTATCCAGGCATACACCCACGTGACCGGCGGCGACATCGAGCAAGCCGAGGATAGCCCCGAGCTCATCGGGGCCGTCGCCGAACGTGGTGCCCGCCGCGGCGGTGTTCTCCAGCAGGAGCCGCGTTTCCGCCGCGCCGGAGACCGCCCACGCGAGATCCACGCCGCGGGCGATGCGCGCGGCCGTCTGCTCGGGGGCGCTCTTGTAGGTCGTGCCCACGTGCGTGACCACTCCCGCGGCGCCGAGGATCTCACCCCGTGCGAGTTCGTCGCCGAGCGCCCGCCACGACTTCTCCCACAACGTGTCGTCGTCGCTTCCGAGGTTGATGAGGTAGGCGGTGTGCACGAACACGGGTCCCATGCCGACTTCGGCGCGGCGCGCCCTGAACGCCCGTGCCACGGCTTCGTCGAGCGGCTTGGCGTTCCACTGCCGCGGGCTCTTGGCGAAGACCTGCATGCACTCGCAACCCACCGAGACGGCGTAGTCGACCGCAGCCACGTAGCCCCCTGAGACTCCCACATGCGCTCCGAAGATCATGTGATACCTCCTTGGCGCCAGTCTACCGTTTGCGCTCCGCTCGACCTACACTCGGCCTATGGACACCCGTCACCACAGCTGGCCGGGGCGCGCTGTGTTGCACGTCGACATGGACGCCTTCTTCGCCTCCATCGAACAACTCGACCACCCGGAGTGGCGTGGACTGCCGGTGATCGTGGGCGGCACAGCCGACAAGCGCGGCGTGGTCTCGACCGCCTCGTACGAGGCCCGGCTCTACGGCGTGCACTCGGCGATGCCTTCCGCGCAGGCGGCTCGACTGTGCCCCGACGCGATCTGGGCGCCGTCCCGGTTCGACCGGTACCACGAGGTTTCACGTGCGATCGTCGCCGTGTTCGAGCGGCTCACGCCGTTCGTGCAGCAGGTGTCCGTGGACGAAGCCTACCTGGATGTCACCCCCACCGCTCACCGGCCTACCGACCCGCTCGACGTGGCCGGTACGATCCAGGCCGAGGTCGACGCCATGGGCCTCTCGTGCTCGATCGGCGTGGCAACGTGCAAGACCGTGGCCAAGATCGCCTCGGATGCCGACAAGCCGCACGGGATCACGGTGGTCCGCCCCGGAGACGAGGCCGCGTTCCTCGCGCCTCTGTCCGTGCGGGCGCTTCCAGGAGTGGGCGCCGCGACTGCCGAGCGTCTGCGGATCGCTGGCATCCGGACCCTCGGAGAGCTTGCGGCGCTCGATGACGCCAGCGCGCATCAGCTCATCGGCTCGTCCGGACACGAGCTCGTCCGCAGAGCGCGTGGCATCGACGACCGGCCGGTGCACGACCCCGATGCGGTGAAGTCCGTGTCGAACGAGCACACTTTCAGCACGGACGTCCGCACCCGTGCGGAGATCGAGTCGGCGCTGAGGAAGCTCGTGGAGCGCGTGTCGGAACGGCTCCGCCACAAGGGTCTGCAGGGCCGCACCGCCACGGTGAAGCTCCGCTACGCCGACTTCACCACGCGCACCGTTCGGCACACGGCTGCGCTGCCGATGGATCTTGCGACCGACTTGCTGCCTGTGGCGCTCAGGCTCCTGGAGGACACATGGACGCCCGGCGCCGGGCTGCGGTTGCTCGGGTTCGGTGTATCCGGCTTCGGGAAGCGCTCCGAACAGCTGGACCTGTTCACCACTGTCGCCGAGGATGACGCCGAGCGCTCGCGGGCGCTTGTGGACAGCATCGACGCGGTCCGCGCCCGTTTTGGGTCCGGAGCCATCACGCTCGGCATGCACGATGCCGGGCCGGAACCTGAAGAGGAGTGATCGCATGACTCACGCCCGACGCTCACGGTGGCATCGCGCCCTGCTGGCGATGACGCTGGCGCTCGTTGCGCTGACCGCCCTCGGCTGCTCGGCCAACGAGGCTGCCGATACGCCCGCCGACGATGGCGTGCTCGGTGTGGAGGAGGCCGTTGTGACGCATCCTCCCCTGCCCGAGGCCGACCGGGTCATGGGCGTGCACGAGCTCGGAGACGGGCGAGTGCGAGCGGTCGGTCTCATCCAGTACCGGGCAAGCGAGGGCGCCAGCTGGTGTCTCGTGGAGGGCACGCCTGGCGAGGAGCCGCCCGCCGATGCTCCGGTGATCGTGGTGATCGCCAACATGGCCGACCTTGATGCCGCCTGCAGCACATCGGGAGCGCTCGCGTACGCCGAAGGTGAACTCATCGAAGACGACGGCTCGTACCCCGGTCAGCCGATGAACGCCGAGTTCGTGGCGCGAGCGGACTAAGCCTAAGCGCAGCACCCGGACATCACGCAGCAGGCTCCCGCTTCGTAGTCCTCGCCGGGGGCCCGCGGCGCCTGCGGGCGCTCGACAGCGCCCTCGGCGCCTACCCCGGCTGCGGAGTGACTACACGGAAACCTCCTGCGTGATGTCCTGTATCTCGTCCGGTTCTTCAGCTCCCGCCCCGCCGAGCGTTGGGCCGAGGGGTCCCGCCCCGACTCCTCGTCTGAGGCGCACGAGCTGCCGACCATCGTCCCGCACCACGTAAGGCTCGATCTTCTCGGCGATGAGCGCGATGCCCCGTTCGTGGTTGTTCTGCAGCACGCCTTCCACGAGGTATGCGCGGTTCTTCACGATCACGTCGCCATAGCGGTTGAGCGCGTCTTCGAAGACGACCACGTCGATGAGGCCGGTGGGGTCCTCGAGCGTGAGGAAGCACGTGCGCTTGCCCGAGCGTGTCCGTGGAGTCTGTGCGCGTTCGCGCACGCCCGCGACGCGGATGCGCGAGCGGTCCTCGCATGCGGGCAGATCGCGGGCCCAGGTGACGCCCCGACGCTCGAGGTCGGCGCGAGCGAGCGCGAGCGGGTGCGCGGTGATCGCAAGGCCGAGGCACTCCAGCTCGGCCGAGAGCCGCATCGCGGGCGTCCAGCCCGAGACATGGCCGGTGTCGACAGGCCCCCGCGCACGCGCAGGTGCGATCAGCAGCGTGTCGTCACCGGCCACGCCCTGCCTGGCGATGACCGCTTTCAGCTCCGGCAGCAGCGCGAGCATCTCGTCGCGCGTTGGCGGGCGTCCGGCATCGGTCACCCCCAGGCCGTCGAGAGCCCCCACGCGAATGAGGCTCCGTGCGGCCGGCTCTTCGGCGCGCGTCCGCTTGAGGAAGTCCGCGAGGTCGGCGAACGGGCGCACCGCTCGCTCGGCTTCCAGGACTTTGAGCAGGCGCGAGGTCATGGAGAGCAGGCTCCCGAGGCCGACGCGTATCGCGCCCCCGTCCTGCTCCACCGTGAACTCCGCCGAAGATGCGTTGATGTGCGGCGGCAGCACCGCGATGCCGTGGCGCCGCACGTCGTCGAGCACGACTCGCGGGCTGTAGAAGCCCATCGGCTCATTGTTGAGGATGGCGGCAGCGAACTCGGCCGGGTAGTAGACCTTCAGCCAGGCGGTGGCATACGAGACCACCGCGAAGCACGCCGCGTGCGCTTTGCAAAAGCCGTAGGCCGCAAAGCCCTCGAGCTGCCGGAAGACCTCTTCGGCCACCTCGCGCTCGGTGCCGAGCCCGCACGCGCGCTCCACGAAGTGCATGCGGATCGCCTCCATGGCCTCCCGGCTGCGGCCTTTCGTCATCGCGCGGCGCAGTGAATCGGCCTCGGCGAGGGTGAAGCCGGCCACGGCCTTGGCCACCTGGAGCACCTGCTCCTGGTAGACGATCACGCCGTAGCTCGAGCGCAGCACCTCGCCCATCGCCGGATGCGGCACGGTGACCGGTTCGATGCCGTGCCGGCGCCGGATGAAGGGCACGATCATCTCGGCCTCGAGCGGGCCGGGACGGAAGAGCGAGATCGCCGCGATGATGTCCTCGAAGTCGCGCTCCTTGAGGCGCATCGCGAGGTTGCGCTGGCCGCTCGATTCGAGCTGGAACATCCCCACGGTGTCCGCTGCGGCGATCTGCGCGTACACGCGCGGGTCGTCGTGCGGCAGGTCGAACGGTTCGGGCACCGCGGTCTCGCCCAGCCGCTCGCGCGCTATGCGCACGGTGTCGCTGATCGCCGAGTGAGTGCGCAGCCCCAGGATGTCCATCTTCACGAGGCCGAGCGCCTCGATATCGTCCTTGTCGTACTGCGAGACCACCACGCCCTTGGCGGCCCACTGGAGCGGCATCCACGTGTCGATGGGCTCGCGCGTGATGATGAAACCGCCGAGGTGCGTGCCGAGGTGCATAGGCGTGTGATCGAGTTCGGTCGCGATCTCCACAAGGAGCTGGTGCTTTGGCGCGAGCAGTGGATGGTCGCGGCATTCAGGGTAGGTGGCGAGCACCTCGGGGAGCCGATGCGCGCTCACCCACGGCAGGTAGCGTGAGAACGCGTTGATCTCGTCGGCGGTATGGCCGAGTGCTTTGGCCGCGGTACGCACGGCGCTTCGGGCGGTCATCGTATTGACGGTGGCCACCATCGCCACATGCTCGTGCCCGAAGCGGTTGTAGATGTAGTCGATCACCTCATCGCGGCGGCGCGAATCGAAGTCCACGTCGATGTCGGGCATCTGCCGCCGCTCGGGGTTCAAGAACCGCTCGAAGAGCAGGTCGTGCGCGATAGGGTCGGCGTCGGTGATGCCGAGCACGTACGTGACGATCGAATCGCCCGCGCTCCCCCGCCCGCTGCAGCGGATGCCCTCGCGCTTGGCAAAGTCCACGATGTCCTTCACCGTGAGGAAGTACTCCGGGAAGCCGAGGTCCTGTATCACCGAGAGTTCGTACTGCAGCCGCCGCACCGCCTCGGGCGTGACCGGCCGGTAGCGCTGCTCCAGCCCGCGCCAGGCGGCCTTCGAGAGCACCGAGTAGGCGGTCTCCCCCTTCGGCACGTCGGCCGCCGGGAAGTGGAACGAGCCGAGGCCGAGGTCGAGCGAACAGCGCTCGGCGATCTCAAGCGTGGCGTCACATGCCTGCGGCACGTCGGCGAACAACCGTCGCATCTCGCCGGCGGACTTGAGCCAGAGTTCGGCGTTGGGGCGGTCGTACGGGCCCGGGAGCATCGTGCGCGCCCCTGCCGAGGCGAGCACGTCGTGGATGCGGAAGTCACGCCGCTTCGCATAGTGGACGTTGTTGGTGGCGACCACCGGCAGCCCGCATCGCCCGGCAAGCGCCACGAGCGAGGCGATGTAACGCGGAGAGTCGGGCGTGAGCAGGTGCATGAGTTCCACGTAGAAGTCGCCCGGGGCGAAGCAGCGCGCCAGACGGCGGAGCGCCCGCTCACCGCGCGCACCGAGGCCGGTGAGCACCGCCGAGCCCGCCTCCCCACACGGACAGCCCGAAAGACCGATGAGGCCCTCCGAGCACTGCTCGAGGTCGGCGAGCGTGACGACCGACGGCTCGTCGCCAGTGCGCACGTGGGTGCGCGAAAGCAACCGGCACAGATTGCGATAGCCGGTGATGTCCTGTGCGAGCAGCGTGAGATGGAAGCCAGCGCCCGCCGCCCGGCCGAAGCCGACCGGCGGTGAGGGCGGCAGCCGCAGCCCGGGTGGCAGGTCGCCCTCGATCGCGGCGTCTCCCTCGAGCCCCGCGGCCTCGAGCACGATCTCCGCGCCGATGATCGGCTTCACACCCGCCTCAAGCGCCGCACGGTAGAAACGGATGGCGCCGTAGAGTCCCTGGTGGTCGGTGAGCGCGAGCGCACCCATGCCGTACCCTGCCGCATGCTGCAGCAACGCGGCAGGCGACGCAGCACCGTCCATGAAGCTGAAGTGCGAGTGCACGTGAAGGTGTACGAATCCGGACATGGCGATGCTAGTCGACGACGCCGGTGAGCAACCACCGGTCGGCGACGCGATCGTA
>Ga0209066_10003375_pt1 | contig 18315 bp, 16 predicted proteins | sample All_14_2_FD_187198 | JGI IMG/M metagenome (GOLD analysis project Ga0209066, IMG submission 187198) | Freshwater microbial communities in response to fracking from Pennsylvania, USA - Allegheny Zone_MetaG_DW_15 (SPAdes) (version 2) ... | reverse complement strand
CGGGCGGCCCTTTTTCCGTTCCGCCCTGTCGGCGCTGGCCTCCTGGCGCACCAATATGGATGTGCCGATCTCGCTGGGGGTGCTGCTCGCCACCCTGATGAGCCTGTCGGAGACGATGCGCGGGGCCGAGCATGCCTATTTCGATTCCGCCATTTCGCTGCTCTTCTTCCTGCTGATCGGGCGCTATCTCGATCTCAGGGCGCGTGGTCGGGCCAGGGCGGCGGCGGAAAACCTGATCAAGCTGAACGCAGCGGCCGTCACCCTGCTGGCGGATGATGGCACGACGCGGATCGTGCCGCCCGACAGGGTGCAGCCGGGCGACCGGGTGCTGGTGGCCCCGGGCGAGCGCGCGCCGGTGGATGGTCGCGTGCTGTCGGGCCAGTCCGACCTGGATATGAGCCTGATCTCGGGCGAGACGACGCCGGAAGCGGTGGCGTCCGGCGCGAAGGTCTATGCCGGGGCGCTGAACCTGTCCGGGCCGCTGACCCTGGCGGTCGAAGCGGTGGGCGAGGGCACGCTGCTGGCCGAGATCGCCCGGTTGATGGAAGCGGCGGAACAGCGTCGCGCCCGCTATGTCGCCATCGCCGACCGGGTGTCGCGGGCCTATGCCCCGGTGGTGCATCTGCTGGCGCTGGCGGCCTTCCTGGGCTGGACCATTCTGGGCGGGCTGCCCTGGCAGGATTCTCTGATGATCGCGGTTGCCGTGCTGATCATCACCTGTCCCTGCGCGCTGGGGCTGGCCGTGCCGGTGGTGCAGGTCGTCGCTTCCGGCCGGTTGCTGCGCCGGGGGGTGCTGATCAAATCCGGCACCGCGCTGGAACGGTTGGCTGATATCGACTGGGTGGTGTTCGATAAGACCGGCACCCTGACCGAAGGCCGGCCGGAACTGCTGCCCGATGACGGCAGGTCGGTGGCGGCGCTGAAACTGGCCGCGTCCCTGGCGCTGGCGTCGCGCCATCCGCTGGCCCGCGCATTGGCGCGCGCGGCGGGGCCGGTAGCCCTGGCCCAGGAGGCGCGCGAACTGCCGGGACAGGGCATGGCCCTGACGACGCCTGCCGGGGAAATCCGCCTGGGCTCGCGCGCCTTCACCGGCGTGGCGGAGGAGGCAGGGGCCGATGATCCCGAACTCTGGCTTGCCGAGCCGGGCAAGGCGCCGGTGCGCTTCGCTTTTCGCGATCATCTGCGCAGCGATGCGGCGGCCGTGGTAAAAGCCTTTGCCAAGGCCGGGATCGGGGTGGAAATCCTGTCCGGCGATCGGCCCGCCGCCGTGGATCGCGCCGCACGGGAAATCGGTCTGGAGGGGCATTGGCTGGCCGGCCAGACCCCGGATCGAAAGGTGGCCCGGCTGGAGGAACTGGCGGCGCAGGGCCGCAGGGTGCTGATGGTGGGCGACGGGCTGAACGATGCGCCGGCGCTGGCCGCCGCCCATGTCTCCATCTCGCCCACCACGGCGGCCGATATCAGCCAGAACGCGGCCGATCTGGTGTTCCAGGGTCGGGATCTTGGCCCGGTGCTGGAGGCCTGGAAGACGGCGAGGCGGGCGGAGAGGCTGGTGCGCCAGAATTTCGGTCTGTCCTTCCTGTATAACATACTCACCATTCCGATCGCCCTGGCGGGGCTGGTCACGCCGCTGATTGCGGCGGTGGCCATGTCTTCCTCTTCGCTGATCGTGATCGGCAATGCGCTGCGCCTGTCCATCGGTGCGGAGCGCCGGACCCGCTGAAGGAGGGACCCGACATGCATATCCTTCTCTATCTCATCCCCGTGGCGCTTGGCCTTGGCCTGCTGGGGCTGGCGGCCTTCCTGTGGTCGCTGAAATCGGGGCAGTATGACGATCTGGATGGCGCGGCCCATCGCGTGCTGTTCGACGAGGATCGGAAATAGGGCGCCCCCCACGCCGTGATTGCCAGCGGGCGGGCTTGGCCCTATGTTCCGCCAGCCTTCCGGGGAAGCCTGGAAGGCGCGAGTTTTCACGCGCCAATCCTTAAGGTTCCAATGAGCGATCTCAGCAAGACCCGTAATTTCTCCATCATTGCCCATATCGACCATGGCAAATCGACCCTCGCCGACCGGCTGATCCAGTATTGCGGCGGCCTGACGGATCGCGAGATGAAGGAACAGGTGCTCGATTCCATGGATATCGAGCGGGAGCGCGGCATCACCATCAAGGCGCAGACCGTGCGGCTGAGTTATCCGCATACCGATGGCGTGACCTATACGCTGAACCTGATGGACACGCCCGGCCATGTCGACTTCGCTTATGAAGTCTCGCGCTCGCTGGCGGCCTGCGAAGGCGCGCTGCTGGTGGTCGATGCCTCCCAGGGCGTGGAAGCCCAGACCCTGGCCAATGTCTACACCGCCATCGATGCCGATCTGGAAATCCTACCGGTCCTGAACAAGATCGACCTGCCGGCGGCCGAGCCGGAGCGAGTCAAGGCCCAGATCGAGGAGGTGATCGGCATCGACGCCTCCGAGGCGGTGCAAATTTCCGCCAAGACGGGTCTGAACATCGACAAGGTGCTGGCCGCCATCGTCGAAAAACTGCCGCCGCCCAAGGGTGATGAGAACGCACCGCTGAAGGCCCTGCTGGTCGATAGCTGGTATGACAGCTATCTGGGCGTGGTCACCCTGGTGCGCGTGATCGATGGCAAGATCACCAAGGGCATGAAAATCCGCATGATGGCTACGGGGGCCGCCCATCCGGTTGACCAAGTCGGCGTGTTCACGCCCAAGATGACGGTGGTCGATCATCTCGGCCCCGGCGATATGGGCTATGTCTCGGCCGCGATCAAGGCGGTGGCGGATTGCAAGATCGGCGACACGCTGACCGATGATCGCAAGCCCGCCGCCGAACCGCTGCCGGGTTTCAAGCCGACCCAGCCGGTGGTGTTCTGCGGCCTGTTCCCGGTCGATGCGGCCGATTTCGAAATGCTGCGCGACAGCCTGGGCAAGCTGGCGCTGAACGATGCCAGCTTCCAGTACGAGGCGGAAACCTCCGCCGCGCTGGGCTATGGCTTCCGCTGCGGCTTTCTGGGCCTGCTGCATCTGGAGATCATCCAGGAACGCCTGTCGCGCGAATTCAATCTGGATCTGATCTCCACCGCGCCATCGGTCATCTACAAGATCCATATGACCGATGGACGCCGGATCGACCTGCACAACCCGGCCGATTTCCCGGATGTGACCAAGATCGACGAGATCGAGGAGCCCTGGATCAAGGCGACCATCCTGGTGCCCGATGATTATCTGGGCGCGGTGCTGGGGCTGTGCGCCGAACGACGCGGCGAACAGCTGGACCTGACCTATGTCGGCAATCGCGCCATGGCGGTCTACAAGCTGCCACTGAACGAGGTTGTGTTCGACTTCTATGACCGGTTGAAATCGATCAGCCGGGGCTATGCCAGCTTCGATTACGAGATGGACAGCTATCGCGAGGGCGACCTGGTCAAGGTGGCCATCATGGTCAATGGCGATCCGGTCGACGCCCTGTCGATGATCGTGCATCGCACCCAGGCGGATTATCGCGGGCGCGGCATTCTGGAGCGGCTGAAGGATCTGGTGCCCCGCCAGCTGTTCAAGATCGCCTTGCAGGCGGCCATTGGTGGCAAGGTCATCGCGCGCGAAACCATCTCGGCCCTGCGCAAGGACGTGACCGCCAAATGCTATGGCGGCGATATCAGCCGCAAGAAGAAGCTTCTGGAAAAGCAGAAGGAAGGCAAGAAGAAGATGCGCCAGTTCGGGAAGGTGGAAATCCCGCAATCGGCCTTCCTCGAAGCCTTGAAGATGAAGGATAGCTGACCCCGGCCTTCTCCGTCATGGCATGATGGGAATGCCGAAATACGGAGGTGGATCATGACCTTGGCCCAGACCAGCATGCGCGTGATGGCGCTGACCGCGCCGGGGGCGGGGCTGACCCTGCAGGAACGGCCCTTGCCCCAGCCCGGTCCGGCTGCGCTGCGGCTGCGGGTGCTGGCCTGCGGGGTCTGCCGTACCGATCTGCATGTCGTTGACGGCGAACTGCCCGATATCCGCTACCCCATCGTGCCCGGCCATGAGGTGGTGGGCCTGGTCGATGCGCTGGGGCCGGGCGTCACCGGCCCAGGCCTTGGTGCACGGGTCGGCCTGCCCTGGCTGGGCAAGGCCTGCGGCCTCTGCCGCTATTGCCTGGAAGGCCGGGAAAACCTGTGCGACGCGCCGGAATTCACCGGCTACACGCGCGATGGCGGCTATGCCAGCCATGTCCTGGCCGAGGCTGCTTTCTGCCTGCCGTTGCCGGGCGATGGCGATCCGGTGGCCCAGGCCCCGCTGCTCTGCGCCGGGCTGATCGGCTGGCGGGCGCTGACCATGGCGGGGGAGGGGCAGCGTATCGGCCTCTATGGCTTTGGCGCGGCGGCCCATCTGATCGCCCAGGCGATCCGGGCCCAGGGCCGCGATGTCTATGCCTTTACCCGCACGGGCGATATCCAGGCGCAGGACTTCGCCCGCGCCCTGGGTGCCGCCTGGGTAGGCGGGTCTGAGGAACTGCCGCCGGAGGAATTGGATGCAGCCATTATTTTCGCCCCCGTCGGGCCTTTGGTAGTCGCCGCGCTGAAGGCCGTGCGCAAAGGCGGGCGGGTGGTCTGCGGCGGCATCCACATGAGCGATATTCCAAGCTTTCCGTATCGGCTGCTGTGGGAAGAACGGTCCGTGCTGTCCGTCGCCAACCTGACCAGGGCCGATGGGCGCGGCTTTCTGGAGTTTTCCGCACACCACCCGATCCGGGCCGAAACCACCGCCTATCCGCTGGAACGCGCGAACCAGGCCCTGGCCGATCTGCGCGATGGCAGGCTGTCGGGGGCCGCCGTGCTGGTGCCGTGAATGCAGCGCAGCATGCCTGGGTTGCATGGGCGTAACGAGAATCGGGTAGATGGGATATGAGTGGCTTGTGATATGAAGTTCCATGGACACAAGATTCCGGCCAGGCAGAAAAACTTTCCGTTATCGGGTTCCCATGCGATGAGCAGCTTCGACACCCGGCATGAATTGGCCGATATCGGCTTGGGCGCCTATCCCTGGCGTGCAACCCTGTTGTTGTTCGCGGTGGTGCTGGCAGCGACCCTGGCCGGCATATTGGGGCGCCCGCCCGGACAATTGGCCTCGTTCTGGCCGACGAATGCAATCCTGCTGGGGCTGATGGTCCGCAATGCCGGTTTCAACCGGCCCTTACCCTGGTTGGGTGCGGTCTCCGGTTACCTGGTCGCCGGTGCGTTGACCGGAGAGCCGCTGCTGCACAATGTGGTTCTGACCGTGGCCAATCTGGCCGGGGTGGTTACCGCAACGCTGCTATATGGCATTGCGGATGAGGATGACCGCCTGCTGCGCCGTCCGGGGGCGGTGTTGATGCTGATCGCGATCTGCGGCATGGCGGCCTGTATGGCCGGCGTGATCGGGGCGTTGGCAAATCCGCTGCTGTTCAATGGCACTCTGCTGGAAGGCTGGCTGTCCTGGTTCGTTTCCGAACTGGTGACCTATATTGCGATCCTGCCCGTGTTTCTGGCCTTTGAGCGCAGTGATTGGCGCGGCTGGGAGCGGCGCCATATCGTGCTGAGCTGGCATTTGCTGGTCAGGCTGGGTCCGGTTCTGACAGCCATTGTTGCCGCGATGCTTGCCATGATGACGGCGGGACCCGGGGCGGGGGCATTTCCCGTGCCGGCGCTTCTGTGGGCCGCCATCGTCTATACCCGTTTCCAGACGGCCCTGTTGACGCTGATCTATACGCTGTGGCTGCTGATTGCGATCCAGGAAAAGCTGTTGGCCATGGGGTCGCTCGGGGCGCTGCCTTATGAGGTTCTGTCCGTACGGCTTGCCATCGCGCTGATAGCCCTTGGTCCGATCGCGGTATCCTGTGTCACGGCCATGCGCAATCGGCTGCTGACCGAGATGGAGGTCCTGGCCAATCACGACACCCTGACCGGGCTATTGAACCGCCGCGCTTTTTTCATGAAGGCGTCGGCCGTGCTGCGCGACATGGAAAATTCCACGGCGCCGGTGGTATTCATGATGATCGATATCGACCATTTCAAATCGGTCAATGACCGCTATGGCCATGCCGGGGGGGATGCGGCCCTGGCCCTGTTTGCCATCCGCGCCAAGGTCTGCCTGCGCCAGAGCGATCTGTTCGGCCGGTTGGGCGGGGAAGAATTCGCGGTTCTGCTTCCGGGATGCCCTCCGGAACGCGCCAGGGAGATCGCCGAACAGCTGCGCCGAACGATAGCCGAGCGACCCCTGGAGTTGGAAACCGGCGGGGTTTTGGATATGACCCTGTCGATCGGGCTTGCCTATGCCAGCAATGGCGGGGCTTCGCTGGATCAGGGGCTGTCGGTCGCCGATCAGGCGCTGTATGACGCCAAGGCCAATGGCCGCAACAGGGTGGAGGTGGCGGAAATCTGTCCGGCCATTTCCGGCTGATACCGAGCGACGACTGAGCATTTGCCAACGCAGTTTGATCGCGGCTGAACTCAGTCCTGCTGCGTATCGCTGCGCTCGCGAAACGCCTGCCGCGCGCGTTCGATTTCCGCCCGGTTCCGATGCGCCCAGAGCCAGACCGGGCAGAAGGCTTCGCCCAGACTCTGGCCCATCTCGGTCAGCTCATATTCCACGCGCGGCGGGATCACCGGAAAGACCGTGCGCTGGACCAGCCCGTCCGCCTCCATCCGGCGCAGCGTTTTGGTAAGCATCTTCTGGCTGATATCGCCGACCAGATCGCCGATCCGGGTGAAGCGCAGGCGGCCGTTCTGTTCCAGCACCTCCAGCACCAGCATGGTCCATTTGTCTGCGACCTGGCCGATGATGTCGCGCACCAGCGCATCCAGCCCCGGATCGCAGACCCAATGGCCCTCCCCCTCCAGCGTTTCCGCCTGCGGGGTCGTCGCGGAACATGCTGTTTTCATTATGCTCTCCATCAGGATAGTATAAATCTTATGGGTGCCTACTTTCGTTTGGAACGTAGCGCTTCTACCTTCCCTGGGCAACCAAGGAGGTTCCCATGCAGATGACCGACAACACGATTCTGATCACGGGCGGCGGTTCCGGCATTGGCCGGGCGCTGGCCGAAGGTTTCCACGCCATGGGCAACCGGGTGATCATCACCGGCCGCCGCCGGGCGGTGCTGGAGGAGGTTGCCGCTGCCCATCCTGGCCTGCATTTCAGGACGCTGGATATCGCGGATGCGGGCGAGGTCGCGGATTTTGCCGCGCGCATCCAGGCGGATTTTCCCGAGCTGAATGTCGTGATCAACAATGCCGGGATCATGCCGAACGAGGCGGTGACCGCCCCCGATTACACCCTGGCTGCGGCGGAGGCGACCGTCGCCACCAATCTATTGGGGCCGATCCGGCTGACGGCGGGGCTGCTGCCGCATCTGATGACGCGCGAGCGGGCTGCGGTGATGTTCGTGTCGTCCGGCCTTGCCTTCCTGCCACTGGCCCTCACGCCGACCTATTGCGCGACCAAGGCCGCCGTCCATTCCTATGCCCAGTCGCTGCGCTTCCAGCTGCGCGACACCTCGGTGGAGGTGATCGAGCTTGCCCCACCTTATGTGCAGACCGAATTGCAGGGCCCCCGTCAGGCGAGCGATCCGAACGCCATGCCGCTGCAGGATTTCATTGCGGAGACGATGGATATCCTGGCCAGAAACCCGAAGGTGGAAGAAGTGCTGGTGGAGCGGGTCCACCCGCTGCGCTTCGCCGAAAAGGGGGACTATGCCGTCTTCTTCCAGCGCTTCAATACGATGTTCGCCGCCGGGCATTGATCGGCGCGGACCTGCCGCCGGGTCCTTTTTTGCTTAAGTCTGATTGCCTATGCCAGGCGTCCTGGAGCATTCTCCCCGCCATCATGGGGGCAGAGGCGTTATCCATCGAGGGCTTGGGGGTCGGCACCATTCTGTGGATGGGCGCGGCGGCTTTTCTATCCGCGCTGGTCAGCGGCATGGGCGGGTTTGGCGGCGGTTTCGTGCTGGTGCTGGCGCTCAGCCCCATCGTGGGCGCGAAAGCCGTGGTGCCGCTGATCGGCGTCTTCGCTTTGGTCTCCAACATTGCGCGCCTGATCGCCTATCGGCGCGATGTTGCCTGGCGTACGGCCTGGCTGATCTTTCTGGCATCGCTGCCCGGCGTCTGGCTGGGGGCCACTTTCCTGCGCGGGTTGAGCGAGCAGGGGGCCGCGATCCTGCTGGGTGTCACGCTGATGGCGGCGATCCCGCTGAACCGGCTATTGGCTGCCCGTGGCATCCGGCTGGGTACGGCCGGCCTGCTCGCGCTCGGCCTCGTCTTCGGGGTGATGTCGGGGGCAACCGTCGGCTCCGGCATGCTGGCCATTGCCGGGCTGATGTCGCACGGGCTGGGCGGGTCCATGCTGCTGGGCACGGATGCCGCGCTGGGTCTGATGAGTGCGGTGGCGCGGCTGGTCGCCTATCGCGAGCTGCAACTGCTGGACAGTACTCTGGTGATCGCTGGGCTGGCGATGAGCGTGATGACCTTTCCCGGAACCTGGATCGCCAGGGCGGCGGTTGCAAGGATGGGAATGGCCACCCACCGCAGGATCATGGAAGCGCTGATCCTCTGCGGTGGAGCCTTCATCCTGATCCAGGCTTTTCTGGCGGGTTGATCAGCCCAGCCGTGCGGCCTTCCAGGCTTCGAAGGCGGGCAGGGTGGCCGGGTCGGTCGGCGGGTAGAGGCCAACAATCGTCTGGCCGGCATGCACGCGTTCGGATACGAAATCCTCGAACAGGGTCATGTTCACCGCCTCTTCCGCGATCTCGTCGGCGATGGCGGCGGGGATGATCACCACGCCTTCATCATCGCCCACCACGATATCGCCCGGGAACACCGGCACCCCGCCGCAGCCGATCGGCACATTGATGTCGATGGCCTGATGCTGGATCAGATTGGTGGGGGAGGAGGGGCGATGGTGATAGGAGGGGATGTCCAGCGTCGCGATGGATGGGCTGTCGCGGAAGCCGCCATCGGTCACCACGCCGGCCCCGCCACGCTTCATCAGCCGCGTGACCAGGATATCCCCGGCGGAGGCGGCACGCGCATCCCGCCGGCTGTCCATCACCAGCACATGGCCTTCCGGGCAGGTTTCGATGGCGACACGCTGCGGATGCTTGGGGTCCAGGAAGACGGACAGCTGGTTCAGATCTTCGCGGGCGGGAATGTAGCGCAGCGTGAAGGCCGGCCCCACCATGTTGCGGCCGCGCGGGCGCAGCGGATGGACATCCTGCAGGAAGACATTGCGCAGGCCGCGCTTGAACAAGGCGGTGGTCAGCGTGGCGCAGCTTACGCCCATCAGTTTTTCGCGAGTCTCGGCTTTCATTGTCAGCACCATGTCCGGGGTCAGTAGATATCGGGTTCGGGGATGGCGTCGCCGTCGCGAGCCTCCAGAAAGTCAAAATCGCAGCCTTCATTGGCCTGGGAGACATGGGCTGCGAACATCGCGCCATAGCCGCGCGGGTAATAGGCGCGCTTGGGCACCCAGGCGGCCCGGCGGCGTTCCAGCTCCGCCTCATCTACAGCCATGTCGATGCGCCGCGCGGGTACATCCACGCGCACGATATCGCCCGTTTTCAGCAGCGCCAGCGGCCCGCCGATGAAGGCTTCCGGGGCGACATGCAGGATGCAGGCGCCGTAGGAGGTGCCGGACATACGCGCATCGGAAATGCGGATCATGTCGCGCACGCCCTGTTTCAGCAGTTTCACCGGGATCGGCAGCATGCCCCATTCCGGCATGCCGGGGCCGCCCTGGGGGCCTGCATTGCGCAGGACCAGCACGTCATTGGCTTCGATGTCGAGGGTGGGGTCCTCCACCGCCTTCTTCATTTCGGGATAGGTATCGAACACGAAGGCCCGCCCCTCGTTCTTCAGCAGATGCGCGGCGCAGGCCGATGGCTTGATGACGCAGCCATCCGGTGCCAGATTGCCCTTCAGCACCGCCAGCGCCCCTTCCGGATAGACCGGATTGTCCATCGGGCGAATGACATCGTCATTGATGACCTCGGCGCCCTGCAGCGTTTCACCCAGCGTGCGACCCGATACGGTCAGGACGGAGGTATCCAGCCTGTCGCCAAGACGCGCCATCAGGGCGCGCAGCCCGCCGGCGTAATAGAAATCCTCCATCAGATATTCCGCGCCGCTGGGGCGGATATTGGCGATGACGGGCGTGGTACGGCCGAGCGCATCGAGCTGATCCAGCGTCAGCGGAATGCCCGCCCGGCGCGCCATGGCCAAAAGATGCACCACGGCATTGGTCGAACAGCCCGTCGCCATCGCCACGGTAACCGCGTTGCGCATCGCGGCCTCGGTCACGATCTCGGACGGGCGAAGGTCTTCCCAGACCATGTCCACGATGCGTCTGCCGCAATTCGCCGCCATGCGGCCGTGATTGGCATCCGGCGCGGGGATGGAAGAGGCGCCGGGCAGGGTCAGCCCCAAAGCCTCGGCGATCGCCGTCATGGTCGATGCCGTGCCCATGGTCATGCAATGGCCGTGGGACCGGGCGATGCCGCCTTCCAGACCCAGCCAGTCGTCCGCGCTCAGATTGCCGGCCCGGCGCTCGTCCCAATATTTCCAGGCGTCCGAACCCGAACCCAGATGCTTGCCCTTGAAATTGCCGCGCAGCATCGGCCCGGCGGGCAGATAGATCATCGGCAGGCCCATCGACAGGGCGCCCATCACCAGCCCCGGCGTGGTCTTGTCGCAGCCGCCCATCAGCACCGCCCCGTCAATCGGGTGGGAACGCAGCAACTCCTCCGTCTCCATCGCCAGCATGTTGCGATAGAGCATGGTGGTCGGCTTCACCAGGCTTTCGGACAGGGACAGCGCGGGCAGTTCCATGGGAAAGCCGCCGGCCTGCCAGACGCCGCGCTTCACCTCTTCCGCGCGGTCGCGGAAATGCATGTGGCAGGGCTGGGCTTCCGACCAGGTGTTGATGATGGCGATCACCGGCCGATCGGTCCAATCCTCCGGCCCCAGCGCCATCTGCATCATCCGGGAGCGATGGCCGAAGGAGCGCAGGTCATCCGGTGCAAACCATCTGGCGCTGCGCAGTTCCGAAGGCTGCTTCCTTGTCCTGGCCTGAGACACCGCATTCTACTCCTGTTGTTCTTGGTCGTGGGTTAGATACCGCCGATGCGCCAGGGGGCTATCGGGCGTCCCGGCACCGCCATCGGCCCGGAAAACGCCATCGCCCCGGCCGGCTCCGGCCCGCCTTTGGATGTCAGACATAGCCGGTCCAGCCCTGCACCGAAGAAGGCCGGTTTGGTGGGGGCCTCTGCCGGTGTCGGATGGGTTTCCAGCAGGGTGGCGTCCGGCGCGAAGCAATAGAGTTCACCCCCGCTGACACCCGCGATCCAATACCGCCCGTCACGGTCGAGCGCGGCGCCGTCCGGCCTGCCCTTCAGATCGGAGAAATCGTGGAACAGCCGGCGTTCGCCAAGGCTGCCCGTTACGCCGTCCAGCGGCAGGGTCCAGGCCGTTTGCGTCGCCCTGTTGGTATCGGAGACATAGAGCCTGCCGCGTTCGGAATCGACGGCCAGGCCATTGACGGTTCGAAACCCGTCCAGCATCGGCCGGGGTTGAAGATCCGGCCCGACGCAATAGAGCACCCCGGTGGGTTGGGCGGCATCCAGCGCCATGCTGCCGGCCCATAGCCGGCCGGCAGCATCCACCGTTGCATCATTGAAGCGATGCCCCGGCTGGTCGACCGCCAGAATGCGCGTGAACTGCCCGGAAGCCGGATCGAACCGGAAAATTCCGGTCTCCATACCTACCGCCAGGCCTTCGGGTTCGGTGAGAACCACGAAACCCGGCCGCTCGGGCGTGGGCCAGTGCTGTGTTTCGCTGCTGGCGGGATCGGTTCGGCAGACAAGTCCGCCATCGATATCGACCCACCAGATCACGCCGTCCCGTGCACTCCAGACCGGGCTTTCGCCCAATCTGGCGCGAAAGCCATCCTCGGCAGGCGTGAAGGCAATCGGCTCGGGCCTTCCATACGCGTACATCTCAACTCCCCACGGATTCCATCGGTCGTCTTCCTTTTACGGGCGATCCTTCCGCGGCGTATAGCCGGCAGAATCCATTTGACAGGCAAGTGATGGCGTACTTAGGATTTCAACGCAACTAAAATATCAGTTGGCGACGCGGGGTCGCCACGACAGGAGGAAACGCGATGAAGACGATGTTGAAGGGGCTCGGAGTCTGTGCAGCGGTCGTTGCCGCCATGGGGTTTGCCGTCAGTGCCCAGGCCCAGACCACGCTGCGGCTGGGAACCGTGCTGGCGCCGTCCGACCCGATGGGTCAGGGGCTGGACAAGTTCAAGAAGGATGTCGAAGCCGCCACCAAGGGCGCGGTGAAGGTGGATGTGTTCCACGCTTCGCAGCTGGGCGACACGACCGAAATGCTGGATCAGGCCCGCTCTGGTGCCAATGTCGGCACCGTGACCGATGTCGCGCGCCTGTCGAGCTTCGTGCCGTCGCTGGCGATCATGTCGGCGCCCTTCCTGTTCGACAATTACGAGCAGGCGGACAAATTCGCCCTGTCCAAGGAGTATCTGGGCTGGGGTGATGAGCTGAAGGACAAGGCCAGCCTCGTGATGCTGGCGTCCAACTGGTATCAGGGGCCGCGCCACGCGCTGACCCAGAAGCCGGTCGCCGGCCCTGCCGACCTGGCGGGTGTGCGGATGCGGACCATTGGGGCGCCGATCTGGATCGAGACGATCCGCGCCATGGGTGCCGAGCCGACCCCAATGCCATTCGGCGAAGTCTACTCCGCCCTGCAACTGGGGACATTGGATGGCGCGGAGGCCCAGCCGACCGCCATCACGGGCGCCAAGCTGCATGAAGTGATCAAGAACGTCACCAAGACCGGCCATATCCAGCTGGTCACGGCGCTGGTCATCGGAGCGGAAACCTGGGGCAGCATCTCGGCCGAAAACCAGAAGATCGTGCGCGATCTGGCGGTGGAGAACGGCCGCTACGCCTCCAAGTTGACCATCGAGCTGGGTGAAAAGTCGATGGAACAGGTGGCGGCTGCCGGCGTGAAGATCAGTGATGTCGATCTTGCCCCGTTCAAGGCGGCGGTGAAGCCGGTCTATGCCAAGCTGAATCTCGAGAAGGAAGCGGCTATCGTCAACAAGGTCCTCGGGCGCTAAGCTTCGCGTCAGTCCAACGGCATTCCGCTGGGATGCGCCCCGTCTTCCGATAGGGGGGGCGGGGCGCATCGCTGCACGTCCGGTCGGGCGCTGGGATGCCGATCGTTTTATTTCGGGGGAATGGCATGTATCGGAAGGTGGAGTGCGGCCTGGCGGTGGCGCTGCTGGCTGCGATCGTGATCCTGGTCGGTGTCGCGTCCGTGGCGCGCGTGGCGGGTAGTCCGATCATCTGGTCGATTGAAATCGCACAGCTTCTGTTCCTGTGGCTGTGCATGCTGGCGGCCGATCTGGCCATGCAGCAGGGGCGCCATTTCGGCCTGACCCTGCTTCTGGACAAGCTGTCGCCCGGCCGGCGCCATCTGCTGATCTGCTTCAACATGCTGCTTCTGGCGGTCCTGCTGGGTTTCCTGCTGCTGCAGGCCTGGAAGAACACCATGCTGATGCATTCCAGGCTGGACGGGGCGCTGCAGATCCCCGGTTCCTATTATCATGCGGCGATGATCGTGGGGCTGGCGCTGATGCTGCGCACCACGCTGGTGCAGTTCTATGATCATCTGCGCGGCCGTGGGCTGGCTTCCGACGGGAAGGATTTGATCTGATGTTGCTTCTTGTCGCGGCATTGTTCGCGGTATTTCTGGTCGCCGGTGTACCGGTGGCCTTTGCCCTGGCCATGTCGGCCATCCCCGTCTTCGTCCTGACCGGCACCATGCCGCCCACCATCGCGGTGCAGAAGATGGTGACGGCAACGCAGAGCTTTCCCCTGCTGGCCGTGCCCTTCTTCATCCTGGCCGGCAATCTGATGAATGCGACCGGGATCACGGAAAGGCTGGTCCGCTTCTCGCAACTGCTGACCGGCTGGATGACGGGCGGTCTGGCCCAGGTCTCCATCGTTCTCAGCTTCGTGATGGGCGGCATTTCCGGTTCCGCCGTGGCGGATGCCTCGATGGAGGCAAGGCTGCTCGGCCCGTCCATGATGCAGCAGGGCTATTCCAAGGCCACCACCGCTGCCATCCTGGCCTTCGGATCGATCATCACCGCGACCATTCCGCCATCCATCGGACTGATCCTGTTCGGCTTCATCAACGAGGTGTCGATCGGCCGGCTGTTCCTGGCGGGGATCCTGCCGGGCATCGTGCTGACCATCATCCTGATGGTGACGACCTGGATCGTGGCGAAGCGGCGCGGCTATGCGCCGGATCTGCCCGGCATGCCCCCGATGCGGGAATTGGGAAAAAGCTTCCTGGACTCGATCTGGGCGCTGGCTTTTCCCGTCGTCCTGATCATCGGCTTCCGCTTCGGTCTGTTCACCGCGACGGAGGCGGGCGCCTTCCTGGTCTTCTACGCCCTGTTCGTGGGCACCGTGATCTATCGCGACCTTAACCTGAAGGCGCTGTATCAGGCGGGCAGGGAGTCGGTATCGGATATCGGCATGGTAATGCTGCTGATCATGGCCGCTGCCATTCTGGGCTATGCCATGACCATCGAACGGGCACCGCAGGAAATCGCGGAATTCGTGACCACGCTGACGCAGAACCGGCTTCTGATCCTGCTGCTGGTCGTGGCACTGCTGATCGTCAGCGGCATGTTCCTGGAAGGGGCGGCCAATATCCTGCTGGTCACGCCCATCGTCATGCCCGTCCTGACCGCGGCGGGCTATGACCCGGTGCATATGGGCATTCTGATCGTCACCCTGATCAATTTCGGCGGGCTGACCCCACCGGTCGGCGTGATCATGTTCACCGTCTGCGGCGTGCTGGACTGCAAGACCGGGGCCTTCACCAAGGCGTCGATCCCGTTCTTCATCGCCATGGCCGTGTTCTTCGCCGTACTGATCGCCTTTCCCGCTCTGTCGTTGCTGCTACCGGGATACCTGATGTAAAGGGCGGAGGCGGGGTTTGTACCATCCCAGGCTAGGCACGGCGCGCGAATGATCAACAGAAACCCTTTCATGGCGGAGCCGGGCGCGCTGTCGGACGATGGCATGCGCGCCACCGCGCATGTGCCGGTGTCCGCCCGGGTCTATGACGAGATCAGGAGCCGTATCATTTCGCTCGACCTGCCGCCGGAAACCACCCTGCAGCGGGCGGAGCTGGCGGAGCGTTTCGGCATCAGCCAGTCGCCCTTGCGCGAAGCGCTGATGCGGCTGGAGCAGGACGGCCTCGTCATCTCCTACCCCCAGTCGCGCACGGTGGTGACCAGACTGGACGCGACGCGCATCCGCGAGGAGCATTTCCTGCGCACGGCGGTGGAATGCGAGGTGGTGCGCCAACTGGCCGAACGCCGGGATATGGAAGCCCTGCGCAAGGCCAAAGGCTTCCTGAAAATGCAGGAAGCCCTGGTCGATGATGTCGAACAGGCCGTGCTGTTCAAGCAATTGGACGAAGCCTTTCACGGCGCCCTGTTCGCAGCGGTGAACCAGACGGCGCTGCACCGGCAGATCACCGCGCGCTGCGGGCATCTGGCGCGGCTGCGGACGCTCGACTTGCCACGCACACCAAAGATGAAATCGGTACTGGAAGGCCATCAGGCCGTGGTGGACGCCATCGATACGGGCGATGGCGATCTGGCCGCGCGCACCATGCGCAAGCATCTGTCCGGCACCATGGAGCGACTGCCCCAGATCATGCGCGAGAATGAGGACCTGTTTGTGTAGGGGGTTATCGCATCCCCAGCAGCTTTGCCACGATCCAGGCGGTGTTGCCGTCGATCCCGTCGGCCATGTCCAGCACCAGCGCCTTGCCAGTCGGAACCGTTTCCGGAAAAGGCGCGACCAGCGCGCCAGCGACAAGCAGGGGCTCGACCAGCGCGTGATGGCCCATCAGTACGCCCGCGCCATGGCGGGCCTCTTCCAGCGCCAGGCTGTAGAGGGAGAAGCGCGGCCCATCTTCCGCCCGGCCGATGTCATGGCCGGTGCGCATGGCCCAAAGCGGCCAGTCGCCGATCCAGCTGGCATCATGCAGCAGCACCTCGCCCGCCAGATCCTCCGGCCGGGCGAGGCGGGAAGCCAGCTCCGGGGCGCAGACTGGCAGGATTTCGTCCTGTTCCAGCAGGATTTCCCGCGGCGCACCTGTGGGCTCGATCAGGAACAGCGACAGGTCGAACAATTCCCGCTCCAGATTGGGTGGGCTTTCCATCGCGGTGACGGAAATCTTCACCTGCGGCAGGGCCTTGCGGATCGCCGGCAGGCGCGGCGACAGCCAGAGCAGGGCGACGCTGGGCAGGGTGGCGATGCTCAGCACCGGCTGCGGCAGGGCATTGCGCAGGGCGCGCACCGCGCTGCCCAGCCGGTCGAAGGCCTCGGTGAATTCCGGCAGCAGCCGGGCACCGGTCGTGGTCAGGCGCACGCCCTGGCTGCGTCGTTCGAACAGGGGCGCCCCCACCCAGTCTTCCAACGCCTTGATATGCTGGGAAATCGCGCCGGGGGTGACCGACAGCTCCTCCGCCGCGCGCATGAAACCGCCCAGCCGGCCGGCGGCTTCGAAAGCACGCAGGGCGTTCAGCGGGGGACCCTTTGGGCGGGGTGGCGATACGGACATTATCTAGGCTGAGTTTTTCTAAAGTCGAATTTTCATAATCTGGTTTGCCGGGTCGGGCAAGCCGCGTCAAGCTCTCCGGCGACCACAATTCAGGAAGGGATGCCGGAGAATGACGCTTGCGATCCGCGATTGGGTACCCGAGGCCAGCGAAGCCCTGGTGCAGCACTATGCGATGCGCACCGCCGGCCAGTCCTCCGCCGAGATCGCTGCGGGCATCGCCGCCCTTGCCCGTCGCAGCCGGGTGATCCATGAGCAGGATTGCTTCAACCTGAATCCGGCCGCCAATGTGATGAATCCGAAGGCCGAAGCGCTGCTGGCATCCGGCATGGGCTCGCGCCCCTCCCTCGGCTATCCCGGCGACAAGTATGAGACGGGGCTGGAGGCGATTGAGGAGGTGGAGGTGATCGCCGCCGAACTGGCCGCCGAAATCTTCCAGGCGCAATACGCGGAAATCCGGGTGGCATCGGGTGCGCTGGCCAATCTCTACGCCTTCATGGCGCTGGCCAGGCCGGGCGATACGATCATCGCTCCGCCGGCTTCCATTGGCGGGCATGTCACCCATCACGCGCCGGGCTGTGCCGGGCTGTACGGGCTACGCATTCTGCATGCGCCGGTGAATGCCGATGGTTTCACGGTCGATCTGGACGGGCTGCGCGACATGGCGCGCCGGGAAAAGCCGGTGCTGATCACCATCGGCGGCTCGTTGAACCTGTTCGAGCATCCGGTGGCCGAAATCCGCGGCATCGCCGATGCGGTGGGGGCGAAGCTGCTGTTCGACGCGGCGCATCAATGCGGCATCATCGCGGGCGGGGCCTGGAAGAACCCGCTGGCCGAAGGTGCCCATCTGATGACGATGAGCACGTATAAGAGCCTGGGCGGGCCGGCCGGCGGGCTGATCGTGACCAATGAGGAAGCGATTGCCAAGCGCCTGGATGCAATCGCCTTTCCCGGCCTGACCGCCAATTTCGACGCGGCGAAATCGGCCGCGCTGGCGATATCGCTGCTGGATTGGCGCGATCATGGACCCGGCTATGCCAAGACCATGATTGACGTGTCGCGCGCCCTGGCCGTCGCGCTGGACGCGCGCGGGCTGCCGGTGTTCGGGGAGGAGCAGGGGTTCACCCGATCCCACCAATTCGCGCTGGAGGCGGCACGGTTCGGCGGCGGTCAGGCGGCATCCAAAACCCTCTACAAGGCCGGGTTCATTGTCAGCGGCATCGGCCTGCCGATAGCGCCGGTGGAGGGCGACATGAACGGCCTGCGTTTCGGCACGCCGGAAATCGTGCGCTGGGGTGTGGGGGTGGAGCATGTGGACGCGCTGGCCGATCTGATCGCGGCGGCCCTGCTGGGCGGGGCGCCGGAAAGTCTGGCCCCGGCAACCAAGGCCTTGCGGGCAAAGTTCCGGACCTTGCATTTCGTGCATTAGAGCGGGTTTCGATCAATATGGATCGATTCCGTTTCCCCGATTGGCGGATGGTGTCCCATTGCGTGGTGTAACTGGCGGCATTGCTCGCCGCGCTTTCCGGCGTTGGCCGGGTTGATCAGCGTGCCACGGCGGGCAGGCTGATGATGGGATCATCCTTCAATTGGCCGACGC
>Ga0209066_10003374_pt1 | contig 18320 bp, 15 predicted proteins | sample All_14_2_FD_187198 | JGI IMG/M metagenome (GOLD analysis project Ga0209066, IMG submission 187198) | Freshwater microbial communities in response to fracking from Pennsylvania, USA - Allegheny Zone_MetaG_DW_15 (SPAdes) (version 2) ... | reverse complement strand
GGGGCCTGCTGCGCATGCAGATCGATGAGACCTACAAGGCTTACCTGGGCGTGAGCTGGCTGTACCTGGTGACGTCGGCGTTCACGCTGGCCAAGACGCTGCGCGACCGCCACGAGGCGGACCTGGCTGAGGCGCATGTGGCGGGCCGCCAGCAGGCGCTGGCCGAACGCTCGGTGGCTCCTGCTCAGGCGGCGGCCTGAAGCGGCTCTTCTTTCCCCTCTTCTATTGACCCAGTTTCCTTTTCAGGAGCGATGACATGACACGTTCATTTTTGACCAAGACTTTTCTCGCCGCCGGCCTGGCGCTGGCTTTGGCCGCCGGCCCGGCCCGAGCCCAGAGCGAGGCTTCGCTGGTGCTTTCGGCTTTGCCGGTGGCGTCGGTGGTGGGTGTGGCGGGCAGTGCCGTGGCGGGCGCGGTGGCGGTGAGCGCGCTGCCGGTGGCGCTCACGGTGAGTGGCGCGGTGCTGGTGGTGAAAACGGTCGAGGTGTCGGCGCGCGGCACGGTGATCGTGCTGGAGCGGGCGTCCGACGGCGCACGGGCCAGTGTGGAGCTGACGGGGCGCGCGGCCTCGGGCGTGGCGGCCAGCGTGGGCACGGCGGTGGCGGTGAGCGTGATCGGCACGGGCGTGCTGCTCTCGGCGGCGGGCGAGGTGCTGTGCTTCATCCCCAACGAACTGGGTCGCGCGCTGCTCCACAACGAACGCATCACCTATTAATAGAGAGTGAAGCTCACCATGAAGAAGACGTTTCAAGCGATGCCCACCGCGCTGGCCCTGGCCGCCGCGCTGCTGATGGCACCTGCCGCGCACGCGGGCCGCTCCTGCGAGCAGCGGCCCATGACGCCGCAGACACTGACGCAGGGCCTGGCGCTGGCGCTGCAGACGGCGCAGGCGCTTGACGCGGAGTTCGCCCGCAGCGGCGCGCGTGTGGTGGTGCTGGGCCGGGCGGGGCAGGACCTGGGCAAGTACCAGCTGCGTTATTCGCACCTGGGCTGGGCCTACAAGACGGCCGAAGGACCGTGGCGCGTGTTGCACAAGCTCAACCAGTGCGGCACATCCACCGGCTCGATCTACCGCCAGGGCTTGGGCGAGTTCTTTCTGGACGACCTTTGGCGGCACGAGGCGGTGTGGTCGGTGCCCGCGCCCGCGCTGCAAGCGCCACTGCTCGCGCTGTTGACCGACCCAGCGCGCAGCCTGCGCCTGCATCAGCGCGACTACAACATGGTGGCCTACGCCTGGGGCACGCGCTACCAGCAGTCCAACCAGTGGGCGCTGGAGACCTTGGCCATGGCCGCCGAGCCGGGCCTCACCACGCGCCAGCAGGCGCAGGCCTGGCTGGGTTTCAAGGGCTACCAGCCGAGCACGCTTCGCCTGGGCGCGCTGACCCGGCTGGGCGCCAGCGCCAGCTCGGCGCACATCCGCTTCGACGACCACCCGAACGCCAAGCGCTTCTCCGACCGCATCGAAACCGTGACGGTGGATTCGGTGCTCGACTGGCTGGCGCGCACCGGCCTGGGCTCGGCACCGCAGCGGATCGCGCTGTGAGCGGGGTCACAATGCCGTCCAACAACCTGTTTTCGAGGGAAAGAACATGAGCAAGACCCTGCGTCTGTCCGAAAAGTGGTTCCACCGCGGCCTCTGGCTGGTGGCCTTCCTGTTTGCATGGTTCCTGACCGGTCTGGGCAGCACCATCGTGGGTGACCTGCCGCAGGTGGAGCAGACCCGCTCGCTAGAAGACTTCATGGACCCGCAGCGCACGCCGGTGCTCAAGGCATCCATCCAGAAGGCCGAGCGTGCGGCCGAGGAAGCACAGGCCGAGCTGGAGCAGGCGCAGCTCAAGCTGCAGACCGCGCGCGCCGACAACCGCGCCGCGCGCGAGACATTCGACAACTGGCTCGCCACGCGCAGCGTGACGCAGCGCTCGGAACAGGATGACGAGGTGCTGGTGCGCACGCGCGAGCTGGACGGCCTGCGGCAGGCCGAACGCACGGCGTTCTCGGCGGTCGAGCGGCAGCAGCAGGCGGCGCTGGACGCGCGCCAGGCGCAGGAACGCGCGCAGGCCGAACTGCGAAGCCTGCAGAACGATGCCCGTGGCGCCTTTGTGGAGGCGCAGCGCGCGCAGGAGTTGCGCGTGTTCGGCTACCGGCTGGCGCTCACGCTGCCGCTGCTGGTGCTGGCGGGTTACCTGTTCAAGAAGCACCGCAAGGGCTCGTCGTGGCCCTTCGTCTGGGGGTTCATCTTCTTCGCGCTGTTCGCCTTCTTCGTGGAGCTGGTGCCCTACCTGCCGAGCTACGGTGGCTATGTGCGCTACATCGTGGGCATCGTGCTCACGGTGATCGGCGGGCGCTACGCGATCCAGGCGCTGCAGCGCTACCTGGAGCGGCAGAAGCAGGCCGAGGCGCAACCGGCCCAGACGCGCCAGCGCGAGATGGACTACGACCAGGCGCAGGCGCGCATGACGAAGAACATCTGCCCGGGCTGCGAGCGCACGGTGGACATGAAAGACGGCAAGACCGACTTCTGCCAGCACTGCGGTCTCTGCCTGTTTGACCATTGCGGGCACTGCAGCACGCGCAAGAACGCGTTTGCGCGCTACTGCTTCTCGTGCGGTGCGTCGGCGAAGGAGCCGGTGGGTGAACCGGTCAGTGCTTCGGCGGACCTGCCACCGAAGGAAGCCGAGGGCGCCGCTGCCGCCTGAGGGCGTCGCAGCCGCGGGGCGGGCCTACTCGGCCGCTGCGCTGTCGAACTCGGGGTGGGCGCGGTTGAACTGGGCCACGTCGCGGATGTTCTTCTGCACCGCGACCGCGCCAAACAGCGCCAGCAGGAAGGCCATGCCGTAGAAGCCTTTTTCGCTGGCGGCCAGCGTCGCGTTCCACAGGCCCACCGTCAACAGCAGCACCGCAATGGCCAACGACACCCAGCACAGGCCGTAGTAGATGCCCGTGACGGGAATGCCCTCGATGCGGTCGCGCACCGACTTCTGCAGCGACACGGCGGAGAACAGTCCGTACATCAGCAGCGTGAAGTAGTAGCCCTTTTCGTTGAGCTGCATCTCGGCGTTCCACAGGCCCATGAGGTAAACCACGGCCCCGACCAGCAAGGCGGCCCAGGAGGCACCGATGAAGGCGCCGGTGGGGCGCTGGGCGACGTAGGCGGGAGCGGGCATGGGAATCCTCCAGAGTTGTTGTGGTGGGCCGGACTTTACCGGAAGCCTGTTACTTTTTATCGCTCCTCGCGCACCAGCCGCGCCATCGCCCACAAGCCGAGCGCCGGGCCTATCGCCAGCCACGGCAGCAGGGTGCCCAGCTCGACGGTTTGAGACAAAGAAACGAACAGCAGGATGCTCACGATGGAGATGCCGAAACCGAAGCTGTTGGTGAGCGTGAGCACGCTGCCCACGGCCTGCGGTGGCGCGTTGCGCGCGGTGAGGGTGGAAAACTGCGGCGAGTCGCCCGAAACGGTGATGCCCCATCCGCCACACAAGACCTCAGGCCACGCCTATGGCGGCGAATTCGACTACGGCCACGCAGCTGGGACTCATGTGTGTTTGCGGTTCGATGAGCCCTCGCACTGTGCGCGCGACCTCAGCGATGTTGGTGTCAACGCGGGCGACCGAATTGTCTTCAACTCGCAGCCTGAGCGGTAGCCCAGTGGCCACATCCACTCACGCCAACTCGGCGAAATGGCTGCTGTGGTCACGCTGAGGGCCGCCTCAAAGGCGATCATTGACAGCATTCGAAGCTGCCGTCGAGCGCATCCGTATGGCGTCAACGGATGGCGCAGGCCAATCCTGAAATCACGAGTCAGTGTGAGCGCCTCGCCGCTGGAATGCGAGCTTCCCGAGGGGCACAATACCCTCATGTCAGCGCCCAAGGATTGCACAACGCCACGAAGAAAAGAGCCTTCAGATGCCCGGGGGGCGCCCTGGAATGACGAACAGCGCTATCGGCTGCTGTTCGATGCTCACCCGCAGCCGATGTGGGTGTTCGACCAGACCAGCAAACGCATCCTGGCCGTCAATGCGGCGGCCGTCGCGCGTTACGGCTATTCCTACGAGGAGTTCCTGCAACTCGACGTCATGGACGTCCGGTGCGTGCCGCAAGGCCAGGGCGCGACGGGGGCGGAAATTGACCAGGACCCTGTGGGCCCCGATGGCCTGCGGCTGACGACGCGATGGCAGCACCGGTTGAAAGACGGCAGCCTGATCGATGTCGACATCACCTCCAGCGACCTGCAATGGGAAGGCCGTGCGGTACGCCTGGTGGTGGCGAACGAGGTTACCGCGCATGTTGCGCTGCAGCGCCAGGCCGAGCATGCCTTGCGGGAAATGGGGGCCGCGCGCGAGTTGCTGGACCATGTGATCAACCGGGTGGGGGACGCGATCTTTGCGCTCGACAAGGAACTGCGCTTCACCTACCTCAATGAGCCTGCCTTGCGCTTGCTCCAGCGTGAACGGGTCGAACAACTGATTGGTCGATACATCTGGGATGAGTACGAGCTGGAGCATGCACAGGTTTTTCACCGCGCGTACGACAAGGCATTGCGGACCCAGCAGGCGGACGTCTTCGAGGCGTTCTATGCGCCCTGGGACAAGTGGTTTGAAGGGCGCGTCTTTCCCTCGCTGGAAGGGATCTCAATCTTCTGCAACGACATCACGGAACGCAAGCTGTTCGAACGCCTGCTGCTCGACCGCGAGCGTGACTTCCGTCTTCTGACCGAGCAGACGCCGGCGCTGATCTACCGTGCGTCCCTTGAGCCGCCGTATCGCACGCTGTACGTCAGCCCGTCCATCCGCAGCCTTGGCTACACCGTGAGCGAATGGATGGCCGATCCGCTGGCGTGGACCAAGGCGCTTCACCCCGACGACTGCGAACGCGCGGTGGCCGCGCTGTCAGATGAATACGTGTATGGCGTCGACCACCAGATTCAGTATCGCCTGCGGGACGCGAGCGGCAAATGGCGCCATTTTCGCGACCGCTCATGCCGGATTGACCCCGCCGACGGAAGTCCTCCCTATGTGCAGGGCATTGCGCTGGACGTCACCGATCTCGTGGAAGGGGAACAGGCCCTGCGCGACAGCGAGGCCAGCTTGCGACGCAGCGAACAGCGCTACCGGTTGGCCGCCGCCAGTGGTCAGGTGTGGGACTGGGACCTGTTGAGCGACCGGCTCAGCTTCAGCGACGATTTCTGGATGCAGCTGGGTTTTGAACCATTTTCGGCTTCGGACTATCGCAGCAGCCGCCTGAGTGACATGATCCATCCCGAGGACTTGGTTCTGCATCGCGATGCGATGCGCCGCCACCTCAAGAACCGGGAGCCGTTTGACCTGGAGATTCGCATCTGCGATGCGTGGGGCGAATGGCGCTGGATGCATATTCGTGGACTGGCCGAGTGGAACGACGCAGGGCGAGCCGTCTACATGGCCGGCACCACGGTCGACATCACGCCGCGCAAGAGGGCAGAGGCCGCGCTGCGTGAATCCGAGGCCTACAGGCGCAAGCTGTTCGAGCAGCTGGCTGACGGTGTTCTGCTGATCGACGACAGCAACCGCATCCTGGACGCCAATCCGCAAGCCATGAACATGCTGGGCTACCCCGGGGACAGCCTGCTCAACATGCCGCTGAATGCCTTGCTGGCGAGCCAGCAGCCGAGCATCCCGTTCGACACCCAGAAGATCCAGTCGCCCGGCACGGGTCCGCTGACGGAATGGAACGTCGTGCGTCGGGATGGCACTGTTGTGCCGGTGGAGGTGAGCGCGCGTGCACTCGACCCCACCCGCCACATCGCCGTGCTGCGCGACATCACCGATCGCCGTGCTGCGGAGACTGCGCTGCTCAACCACCAGTTTGAACTCTCCGAACTCAATCAGCGGCTGATGCAGCAGGAGCGGATCACCACCCAACGCCTGGCCCAGGCGCTGCACGACAACCTAGGCCAGTCGCTGGCGGTGGCTCGCTTGAACCTCGAAACCTTGCTGATCATGGCGGGCGAGACCTTGCCGTCGGTGCTTGCGGAGCAGTGCCAGCATCTCTCGGGTGTTCTGGCGCAAGCGGTGCTGGATGTGCGAAAAGTGCTGGCCGACCTGCGGCCGCCCCTGCTCGAGGAGCAGGGCCTGGCTGCCGCGCTGGACAACGAGATCCAGGTCGCAATGTCGGCATCGGGCCCCGATGTGCTGCTGGAGGTGGCCGATGGGTTGCACCGCCTGCGTTGGCCCTCCGACGTGGAGTACAGCGCTTTCATGGTGGTGCGTGAAGCCATCGCCAACGCCCGGCTTCACGCACACGCGTCGCTGATCCGGGTGGTGCTGGAGGGTGATGCGCACCGGCTCAATGTGGACATTGTGGACGACGGCGTGGGCATCGCACCTGACATGCAGCTTGGCCGACCTGGCCATCTGGGTATCGTGGGCATGAGGGAGCGGGCCGCTTCCATTGGCGCGAGCTGCTCCATCACCGCAGAACCGGGTGGCAGCACACGCGTCTGCCTGCGCTGGACGGGTTCAGCACCATGAGCAGCATTTACCTGGTTGACGACCACACGCTCATGCGCGACGGGTTGAGGTCGTTGCTGGAAGCCGCCGGACACCGCGTGGTGGGCGAGTCGGCGGACCCGACGCAAGCGCTGGCTCATCTGCGCGAACTCGGGCCAGTGGTGGTTCTGCTCGATCTGCATCTGGGTCAGCGTTCTGGCTTTGAGCTTCTGACCGAGCTGCAGCGTCGGGCACCGGAGGTGCGCTCGATTGTGTTGACCATGTCGGCCCAGCCGCGCCACGTGGCTGAGGCGCTGAGGCTGGGCGCGGCTGGATATGTGCTCAAGGGCTCACCCGCTTCCCAACTGCTGCATGCGGTCGATGCGGTGAGCAAGGGTCAGCGCTTCCTGGGTCCCGATGTGGCCGAACTCGCTGTGCAGGGCTTCACATCGCCGGGCGACGACGCCCTGGACACGCTCTCGGTGCGCGAGCGCCAGATCGTGCTGATGGTGGTGCAGGGGCAGTCCAGCACCGAGATCGGACGCACACTGCACCTGTCGCCCAAGACGGTGGACTCGTACCGCAGTCGCATCATGGCAAAGCTGGCCACGCCCGACGTGCCCGCCCTGGTGCGCTTTGCCATCCGAAACGGTTTGATCGACGCCGGGAACGCCTGATTCGCGGCGTCAAACCCGCATCGCCTTGCGCGGTAGAAAACCCGGAAAGACCGACAACACGATCGACCTACGGGCAGCATCGAGAACTCCCCACATACCGCGAGCAGCGGCGCTTTTAAAGTCCGTCGCAGATGTGGGTCGGTGTGTCCGACCTTCCCATAGACGGCGCGCGGATGCCTGCAGACAAGCGCTTTCTGGCGCACTCGCAGTCCGGGCCGTCTGTCTTCTGCAAACCCATTGAGACAACGTCATGCAATCCGCGCCCCTGACTCCCGGCGAAGCCCGGCGTCTGGACATCCTTGATTCCCTTGGCGTGGTGGACACGCCAGCCGACCCCGTGCTCGACGGCATCGTGCGGGCTGCCGCCGAGCTGACCGGTTGCCCTGTTTCGCTGGTGAGCCTGGTCGATGACCAGCGCCAGTGGTTCAAGGCGCGCCATGGTCTGGATGTGCAGCAGACCCCGCGCGAGCTGGCGTTTTGTGCCCACGCCATCCTGCAGACCGACCTGTTCGAGGTGGGCGATGCGCGGCTGGGCGCGCGGTTCGACGACAACCCTTTGGTGACTGGCGAGCCCCATGTGGTCTTCTACGCTGGCGTGCCGCTGTCGGTGGAAGGTTCTGCCATGGGTACGCTGTGCGCAATCGACCACCGCCCGCGCCAGCTATCCGACGTACAGCGCCAGACGCTGAAAGACCTCGCGCGTGCGGCCGAACACTGGTTGCAAACGCAGTTGGTCAACCGGCAAGCGCAGAGGGCCAATGCCGAGCGCCACAATCTGTTTGACCAGATGGGCGACGGCATCTTGCTGGTCGACCGCAACCGCCGTGTGATCGAAGTGAACCGCGCAACCGCGCGCATGCTCGGTCACAGCGCCGACGAATTGCAGCAGATGCACCTGCACGACCTGTTGCCTGCACGCGAACACACCCGGCTCACGCGCACGGCGCTGCGGGTGCTCAAGGGCGGCGAGCAACTGGCCGACTGGCGGGTGTTGCGGCGCGATGGCAGCTGCTTCATTGCGGAGGTCAGTATCCGGGTGATGGAGCAGCAGCGTTTTGTGGTGGTCATGCGCGACATCACACCGCGGCACGAGCAGGAGCAGGAAGTTCGGCTGCTCTCCATGGCGGTCGAGCAAAGCGTGCAGAGCATCGTGATCACCGACCTGGACGCCAACATCGAATACGTCAACGCTGCGGTGCTGAAGAGCTCGGGTTATGCCATGCAGGATCTGCTGGGGCGAAATCCGCGCATGTTGCTGTCGGGCAAGACGCCGCATGAGACCTATGCCCGGATATGGAAGCAGCTCACCGCGGGCAAAGCCTGGCGAGGTCTGTTGTTCAACCGTCGCAAGGACGGCGTGGAATACGTCGTGGACGCGACGATCACGCCCATTCGAGACGCTCGAGGGGCTGTGACCCAGTACCTGGCCCTGTTGCTGGATGTAACCGAGAAGCGGCGCCTGACCGAGGAACTGGAGCGCCATCAGCTCCACCTGGAACATCTTGTGGCGCAGCGCACTGCGGCGCTGGTGGAAGCACGCCGCGCGGCCGAGGCTGCCAGCGAAGCCAAGAGCGCGTTTCTCGCCACCATGAGCCACGAGATTCGCACGCCCATGAATGGCGTGGTGGGCAGTCTCGATCTGCTGCAACACTCGGAGCTCTCGGCCTACCAGCGGGATCTGATCGACACCGCCAGTGAGTCGGCGCTGGGCCTTCTGACCATCATTGATGACATCCTGGATTTCTCAAAGATCGAGGCCGGTCAGCTCAAGCTGCAAAGCGAAGCTGTTTCGCTGGAGCGACTCACCGACAGTGTGTGCAGCGCCTTGCGCCCCACGGCCACATCCCATGGAGTCGATCTGCAGGTGGATGTGGCACCGGGCCTGCCTGACTGGATCCTGTGCGACGGGACACGCCTGCGCCAGATTCTCAACAACCTGCTCGGCAATGCCATCAAATTTTCGGCGGGCATGGGTCGAGTAGGTCAGGTGACGCTACGGGTGCAGCCCTGCGGGCCAGAATGGCCCGGGCACCTTCAGTTGAGCGTGATCGACAACGGCATCGGCATGTCCCCCGAGGTGCTGCAGCGCATCTTCCAGCCCTTTGTGCAGGCCGAAAGCGCGACCACGCGGCGTTTTGGCGGTACCGGGCTGGGCCTGTCGATCTGCAAGCGGCTGGCTGGTTTGATGGGAGGATGGGTCAAGGTTGACAGCGAGGCGGGCCAGGGCTCCACCTTCACCCTGATCCTGCCTTTCCAGTCCACATCGGCCCCGCAGCCCGTGGCCGACGACAACCTCGCCATGGTCACGCGCTCCGGGCCGCACTTCGTGCCATCCGGTGGCCCGCTGGTTTTGGTGGCCGAAGACAATTCCGTCAACCAGAAAGTGATCGGGCACCAGCTCGCACTGCTGGGGTTGGCGGTGGACATGGTCAGTGATGGACTCGAAGCCCTGGCGCTTTGGCGCGCGGGTCGGGCTACCCAGCGCCATGCCTTGCTGCTCACCGATCTGCACATGCCGGGCATCGACGGCTACACGCTGGCCACCAACATTCGCGCCGAAGAAACGGGTGGATCGCATCTCCCGATCGTGGCCCTGTCAGCCAACGCCTTGCATGGCGAGATCGAACGCTGCCGTTTGGCCGGCATGGATGACTACCTCAGCAAACCGGTTCGGACGGACCAGCTGGGCGAAATGGTCAAGCGTTGGTTGCCGTTGGAGGACGCGCCAACCCCGACCTCGTTTGGGTTGGTGGACTGTGAAGAAGTGGATGTGCTCGAAGTCGAGCTCGGCCACTGCGTCTACGACGACCAGGCGCTGGCGCGTCTGGTCGGCGAAGAACCCTCGCTGTTGGCCGAGTTCCGCCAGCGCTTCATTGTTTCTGCTCTCAACACCATGGACGAGATGCGCCGCGCCGCCAGCAGCGGCAACACGGCCACCCTGTCCAACCTGGCCCACCGCCTCTCGTCCTCCTGTCGCTTGATCGGCGCCGTGGCGCTGGGCGAGTGCTGCAGCCGCATCGAGCGCGCTGGCACCGGCTGCAGCCCCAGCGAGATGCACAGGCTCATGGCCCAGTTGGAAGACGCGCTCGCCCATGTCATGACCCGCTTGTGCGGTCACGAGGTATTGCAGCATTCAAACGCTGTCGATTGAACCGAACGAACTATTCTGGACCCGACCATGAAGCACAAAGAAGCGCGCATCCTCGTTGTCGGTGACAACGCAGTGGACGCAGAGCAGGTCTGCGGCATGCTGCGCGATCGCTACCCACATGTGGAGGCCACGACAGATCCGATGAAGTCGGACGCGGTGTTCGACGGGATCAAGCCGCAACTGCTGGTGTTGGCCTTCAAATCGCTGGAAGCCTGTGAGTGCTTCTACCTGGGCCTGTATCGGCGCAGCGAGGTGATCCAGTCGCTGGCGCACCGCACACTGCTGCTGTGTGACAAGGACAGCGTGCGACGCGCCTTTGAGCTCTGCATGCAGGAAGTGTTTGACGACTACGTGCTGTATTGGCCGTTGGTGCACGACGCCAAGCGGTTGGCCATGTCGGCGCATCTGGCGCTGTGTGCTCTGGACCAGAAGCAGGCGCTTGAGCCGCTGTCCGAGCTGGCCACCCTGGCCCGCCGTGCTGAGTCACTTGAGGAGCAGCTTGCACAGCAGGTCAAGCTAGGGCGGGTGCATGCTCAGAACGTACAAACCACCGCACGCATGGCGCAGGCCTCGGTCAGCCGAGCGATGGGCGGCCTGTCCGAACGCATCCTGGCCAACGGCCTGGACGACGCACTGACGGTGCGCGACGCCTCGCGCGTCGAACAGGCCTTTGGAAATTTGCAGCGCGAGTCCTTGATCCCCACGCTGGAATACGTGGTGCAGGCGGCACAACCGGTGCAGGATTGGGTGGACACTATCACCAGCGAACTGGCCGAACCGCTGAGGGCCTCCCAAGAAATGGTCCATCGCGCCAAAATGAGCCGCCCGCAGCTGTTGGTGGTGGATGACGATGTGTTCATTCGCCGTTTGCTCAAGCAGGTGCTCACCAGCGCGCAATACGACGTCGAGGCGGTGGGCACCGCGGCAGATGCGCAGCTGTTTCTGACCACGAACCGGCCAAGCCTGATCCTGATGGACGTCCTGTTGCCGGACTCCAACGGCATCTTGCTCACTCGCGAGCTCAAGGCTGGCCAGTTCAACGTGGACATTCCGGTGATCATGCTCACGGGTCAGACCGAAAAGCAGGTGATCGTGGAGAGCCGCAAAGCGGGAGCTGTGGGCTTCGTGGTCAAGCCATTCAGCCGCGACATACTGCTGAAAAAGGTGGCCCAGCACCTGGCCCGCTGAGGCTGCATCAGGAGTGTTGAGCTTCCTCTCGCACCAGCCGCGCCATCGCCCACAAGCCCAGCGCCGGACCCATCGCCAGCCACGGCAGCAGGGTGCCCAGCTCGACGGTTTGAGACAACGAAACGAACAGCAGGATGCTCACGATGGAGATACCGAATCCGATGCTGTTGGTGAGCGTGAGCACGCTGCCCACGGCCTGCGGCGGCGCGTTGCGCGCGGTGAGCGTGGAGAACTGCGGCGAGTCGCCTGAGACCGTGATGCCCCAGAGCACGAGCCACGCGTAGAACAGCAACGCGGGGGCATCGATGACAAACGGCGTGGCCAGGCAGCACAGTCCGCTGGTGGCGAGCTGCGCCGAAGCCACGCGCGCGCTGCCCCAGCGTTGCGCCACCCAGCCGCCCGCAGCGCAGCCGAAGGCACCCGCGCCGAGCACCCAGAACGCCGCCCACGACAGCTCGGCGCCCTGCAACCGGGTGGCCAGCACCAGCGGCACCATCACCCACACGGTGTAGAGCTCCCACATGTGGCCGAAGTAGCCGAGCACCGAGGCGCGCACGCGGGCGTCGGTCCACACGGTGGCGAGCGCGCGCCACTGCAGCGTGGTCACACGGGCATGCGCGTGAGGTGGGTCATCGGTGCCGAAGAACAGCAGCAGCCCACCCGCCGCCGCGAGCGCGGCCACGCCCAGCATCAGCGTGGGCCAGGGCAGGGCGCCACTGAGCGCGCGCAACGCGTGGGCGCTGGCCGAGCCGAGCACTAGTGCGCCGATCAGCAGGCCGAGCGCGGCACCCAGGCCCTTGGTGTACCACTGCGCCGCGATCTTCATGCCCACGGGGTAGATGCCGGCGAGGAAGACGCCGGTGAAAAAGCGCCAGACCAGTAGGGCTTCGTAGTGCGTGACCATGGCCCAGGCGCCCACGGTGCAGGCCGCACCTGCGAGCGCGCAGAACAGGAACACCTTGCGCGCCGAAAAACGGTCGGCGATGGCCAGCAAGGCAAACACCAGCGTTCCCACGATGAAACCAAATTGCAGCGCCGAGGTGAGCGGCCCCACGGCACTGGCCGGCCAGTCCAGCTCGCGCTGCAGATCGGGCATCACCGCGTTGACCGCGAACCAGAGGGACGTGCCAGCGAACTGCGCTGTCACCAGCACGGGCAGGATGTGGCGGGGGATGGCTTGCGTCATGGATTGCGCGGGCTGGCTGGGACTGTGCTTCAGTATGCAGTATGCGCGGGCGGGAGCCGGGCTCTGCCAGGCCCCTGCGCCAGGCTGAGCCCGGCGCTCAGAGGAAGCGCTGCGGCAGGAAGGGCGCGGGGTCGATGACGGGGGTGTCCCCGTCCATCTGTTCGGCCAGCAGGCGGGCGCTCACCGGTCCCATGGTGAAGCCCTGATGCCCATGGCCGAAGTGAAACCACAGCCCCTTGTGCCTGGGTGCCGGTCCGATCACGGGCTTGAGGTCGCCGGTGCAGGGGCGGGCGCCACGCCAGGGCTCGCTCTCGACCGGGTCGGGCAGGTCCAGCAGCTCGCGCGCCAGCGCCTCGGCGCGGGTCATCTGCACGGGGGTGGACGGTGCATCCAGGCGCGCGAACTCGGCGCCCGTGGTGACGCGAACGCCGCGTTTCATGGGCACCATCACATAGCCCCGCTCGGCATCGAACACCGCCAGGTCGGGGCCACTGGCCTGCCGGTAGTGCCGGTGATAGCCGCGTTTGACGAACAGCGGAAAGCGATAGCCCAGTGGCCGGATCAACTGGGCGGACCAGGGGCCCAGCGCCACCACGGCGTGCTCGGCCTCGATGGCGCCGCCCTCGCACTGCACCGTCCAGCCCGCGCCGCTGGCGCGCAAGCTCAGGGCGTCGCCCCGGGCGATGGCGCCGCCGCGCTGCACCAGCAGGTCCGCATAGCGCTGCACCAGCTCGCCCGGGTCGGACACCGACCAGGGGTCGGTCCAGTGCACCGCGCCGGCCAAGCGCAGCTTGAGCGACGGCTCGGCCACGGCCAGCTCTTGGCCAGTCATGGCGCGGAAGTTCACGCCCACCTCGCGCTGGAGGCGCTCGGCATCGCGCACGCTGGCGTCCAGGCCAGCGGGGGTGCGGAACACCATGCGGTAGCCCTCGCGACGCACCAGGTCGCCAGCGCCCGCCATCTCGATCAGCGGCGCGTGCTCGATGACCGAGCGGCTGCTGAGCTGCCCGTACTCGCGGGCAATCTTCTGGTAGCGCGCGCCGCGCGAGTTGGCCCAGTACTGGCTGAGCGCGGGTGCCAGCGACGGCATGGCGCCCAGGTGGTAGTTCACAGCGGCCCCCTGCTTGAGCGCCACGCGCAGCAGCACCGCCGGGTCTTGCGGAAACGGGTAAGGCTCGACCGCCTCGCACTGGATCAGGCCGGCGTTGCCGTACGAGGTTTCCCGGCCCGGTTCGCGGCGATCCACCAGGGTCACCGAATGGCCTCGCAGCGCGAGCTGCAGCGCCGTGCAGGTGCCGACCATGCCGGCGCCCAGCACCAGGACGTGCTTTTTCATGCGCGCTCGGCCGCGATCGCCGTGAGCTCCACCAGCGCGCCTGCGAGCATGAGCGCGCTGCACACGGTCGTGCGAACGGGGCGTGGCTCTTGAAAGCGGGTGGCATAGACGCGGTTGAACGCGGCGAAATCCGAGGTCTGCGTCAGGTAGGCGGAGATGGAGACCACGTCATCGAGGCCGAGTCCTTGTGTCTTCAGCGTGGCTTCGATCCGGTCCAGCGTGAGCGCGGTCTGCGCCTCGATGCCTTCGGGCATGGGGCCATCGGCCTGCAGGGGCAGTTCGCCCGAGAGAAACACAAAGCCGTTCGAACGGCGGACTTTGGAGATGGGGGGGAGGGCGGTCTGTGTCATGGGGATGGCATCGGAAAAGCTGGATTATCGGAAGCATCCGCGTTCCTGTCATCGCCAGATCCTGAAAGATGGATTGCCTGAAACGCAATCATCAGCGTGCCGCGACCTGGTGCCCCTGCCGTTCTTCCTCGAGGATGTGTTCGCGCAGGAAGGCCACGAAGGTGCGCACCGCCTCGGGAAGATGCCGGCCGGCAAGGGTCTGCACTTCGAAATGCCGCTCGTTCATCTCGCGGTCGCGCAGCGGCACCGCCGTGATGCGACCTTCCACCAGCCGCCGGCGCAGCGCGGCCTCGCCGCAGAAGGTGATGGCCTGGCTCTCCGACACGTAGTTGATCAGCGGGTAGAGGTGGTTGCTGGTGATCACCTCGTTGCACAGCAGTCCCTGGCGGCTGCAGCTGATGTCCAGCAGCTGCCGCAGCGTCGATACCTTGGACGGCAGTGCCAGGGGGTAGGCCGTCACCTGGGCGAGGGAGACCAGACGCCGTACGGCCATGGGGTGGTCGATGGCCATCACGGCCATGATCGGTGACGGGTGCCGGTGTTCGACCTTCAGGCCGCGCTCGGACGAGAGGCTGACGGTGACACCGATGTCCACCTCGCCGTCGCGCACGCGGCGGGCTACCTCGGCCTGTGCAAACATGTCGATCGCGAACCGGATGCCGGGCCATGCCTTCTGGAAGCCGATGACGACCGAGGGCAGGAACTCGTGGGCGAACCCTTCGGTCGCCGCGATGCGGACCTCGCCCGTGCGCAGCCCGCGCAGCGCGAGGATTTCATCGGCCACGCGCTCGACGTCCAGCCAGGCCCGCCGTGCGTGGGCGGCGAGCAGCTCGCCGGCGGCGTTGGGCGTCATGCCGCGCGCCTTGCGCTCGAAGAGCATGGTGTCGAGCTCCCGTTCGAGGCGGCCGATCTGCCGGCTCACCGCCGACGGCGCCACGTCCAGGCGGCTGGCTGCTTCGGTCACCGAACCGGCGCGGACCACCTCCATGAAGTAGCGCAGCGCCACCTCCTGCAGCACGCGCAGGTTGGCGGGCTTGCGGGTACTGGTCCGGGTGGTGCGCGGGGTGGTTGGGGTGTTCATGGCAAAAGATTACTTCAGCATTGCGTTTATCGCAAAGAAAAGTTCCATACATTGCTATTGCTGCACTGTGACTCTTTTTTTACGATGCCTTCACCACCACCGGAGTCCACCATGATTCACATGCCCCGCACTGCTTCACCCGCCCACCGCCGCACCGCCGTGCTGGCCATGGCGGCCGCTGCCCTGGCTGCCTCGCTGGGCGCCACGCCCGCGCTGGCCCAGGGCGAGTACCCCAGCCGCCCCATCACGCTGGTGATTCCGTTCCCGCCGGGCGGCAGCGCCGACACGATCGGCCGCCTGATCGGCAAGCGCCTGTCGGACAAGCTCGGTCAGCCCGTGGTGATCGACAACCGCGCCGGTGCCGGCACCATCGTGGGTGCAAGCCTGGTGGCCAAGGCGCCGGCCGATGGCTACACGCTGCTGCTGAGCTCGGGCTCCACTTTCACCGTGAACCCGGCCATCCGCCCAAACCTGCCCTACGACCCGGTCAAGAGCTTTCACCCGATCGGCATCGTGGGCCGCATCCCGCTGATCCTGCTGGCCAACAAGGACGTTCCCGTCAACAACGTCAAGGAATTCGTGGCCGCAGCGAAGGCCACGCCCGACAAGTACGCCTATGCGTCCTTCGGTGCCGGCACGACCTCGCACTTCACCGCCGAGATCATCCTGCAAGCCGTCGGTGCCCGTCTGATGCATGTGCCCTACAAGGGCAGCGCGCCGGCCATGACGGACCTCATGGGAGGCCAGGTGCCGTTCTCGGTGGACACGGTCACGGCCGCCATCCCGCAGATCAAGGCGGGCAAGGTCAAGGCGATCGCGGTCACCACGGCCACGCGCTCGTCACAACTCCCCGACGTGCCCACCTTCGCTGAAGCCGGCTACAAGGACGTCAACGCCGACACCTGGATCATGCTGGTCGGCCCCAAGGGCATGCCGCCTGCCGTGCTGGCCAAGCTGGAGAATGCGCTGGCTACCGTGAGCAGCGAGCCGGCGTTCCAGAAGTCGCTGCTGGAGCAGGGTGCGGAGCCATCCGTGGCGAACAGCGCGGCCGCGATCAAGCAGATCGAGAAGGAACTGCCGCTGATGCGCGCCGTGGCCCGCCGCGCCAACATCCAGGCTGACTGAATCGCACCGCGGTCCCGCATGTCTTCTTCCGCGTCATTCACTCCCTTGCTGGAAACCTCGGCCGTCGGCTTGCGGCGCCTGATTGGCGCCCGGCAACTCTCGCCGGTCGAACTGCTCGATGCCTGCATCGCGCGCATCGAAGCCGTCAACCCATTCGTCAACGCCGTCACGGCCACCTGCTTCGAACGCGCGCGCGAGGAAGCGCGCGCCGCCGAGCAGGCGGTCATGCGGGGTGACGCCCTGGGCCTGTTGCACGGCCTGCCGCTGGGCGTGAAGGATCTCGAGCCCACCGCTGGCCTGCTGTCGACCTCGGGTTCGCCGCCGTTTCGCAACCATGTGCCTTCCAGTGACATCGAACTGGTGGCGCGCCTGCGCCGCGCCGGCGCCATCGTGGTGGGCAAGACCAACGTGCCCGAGATGGGCGCGGGCGCGAACAGCCGCAATCCCGTCTGGGGCGCCACCGGCAATCCCTTCAACCCCGACCTGAATGCCGGCGGGTCCTCGGGCGGCTCGGCGGCGGCGCTGGCGCTGGACATGCTGCCGGTCTGCACCGGCTCGGACACCGGGGGCTCACTGCGGATTCCCGCCGCCTGCTGCGGGGTCGTGGGCTTGCGGCCCTCGCCGGGGGTGATTCCCAGCGTGCGCAAGACGCTGGGTTGGTCGCCGATCTCGGTGGTGGGGCCGATGGGGCGCACCGTGGACGACGCCTGCCTGCAGATGGCGGCCTCCGCCGGTATGCACCCCGGCGACCCGCTGAGCCATCCGCTGGACGCCCTGTCGTTCCTTGATCCGGGCGCCTGCGACCTCTCGCGCCTGCGGGTGGCCTACACCGAAGACTTCGGTTCCTGCGACGTGGACCCGGGCATCCGCGCCGCGTTCCGCGAAAAGATCGCCGCCATGCGGCACCTGTTTGCCGCCTGCGACGAGGTGAGCTTCGATCTCGGGGACGTGCACCGTTGTTTCGATGTGCTGCGCGCCGAAGCCTTTGTGGCCGGCATGCGGGCGACCTACGAGCGCGACCCGGGCAGCCTGGGGCCGAACCCGCGCGCCAACTACGAGATGGGCACCCGCATGAGTCTGCTCGATTGCGCATGGGCCCAGTCCGAGCAGACCCGCATCGTGGGTCGCTTTCAGCCCGTCTTTGCCGGCTACGACCTGGTGCTCTCGCCGACTACGCCCGTCTCGCCCTTCCCCTGGACCCAATCCCATGTCGATGTGATCGACGGCCACCACCAGGCGAACTACTACCGCTGGCTCGCGCTGACCTACGTGGTCACGCTCACCACGCACCCGGCGATCTCGCTGCCATGCGGCACCGATGCGAAGGGCATGCCGTTCGGGCTGCAGGTGGTGGGGGCTTTCCGGGGAGATCGGCGCTTGCTGGCTGCGGCGCGCGCCTTGGAGCAGGCCTTTGGCGGCGACGCCGGGTTGCGCCGCCCGCTCCCCGATGCCACCACCCTGCGGGCGGCCCAACCTCCGCTGCGCTCCATCGTGACCGCGCCGCCGGACGACGCCTTCGCTTACCTGCCCAACGACGGCGCCTCGGCGTCGGTCGTCTAGGGCCGGCTCACCATACCCTAGACACCACGCGCGCGGTCGACCTTGAACTGCGCGCGGAAGGCTTCGAAGCGTCCGGCATCCAGCGCTTCGCGCACCTCGCGCATGAGGTTCAGGTAGTAGTGCAGGTTGTGGATGGTGGCCAGCATGGGGCTGAGCATTTCGCCGCAGCGGTCCAGGTGGTGCAGGTAGGCACGGCTGA
>Ga0209066_10003373_pt1 | contig 18321 bp, 18 predicted proteins | sample All_14_2_FD_187198 | JGI IMG/M metagenome (GOLD analysis project Ga0209066, IMG submission 187198) | Freshwater microbial communities in response to fracking from Pennsylvania, USA - Allegheny Zone_MetaG_DW_15 (SPAdes) (version 2) ... | reverse complement strand
CCCGTAAAATAGCTCCAATGACCGATACGCTGAAACATTTCCTTACGAACAACCAATAAAATGACAGATAAATATACTACAACAGTTACAGCAGGTACAGGAGATTTCAGAGACAGGGGAAGTAAATTTCTAGCCTACTCATATCCGGTATCTAGTACTACAGAAATAAAAGAAAAGTTACAGGCACTAAAAAAAGAACATCCCAAAGCTGTACACCATTGCTATGCGTGGCGCCTGGGTACAGATGGCACACAATTCAGAGCAGTGGATGACGGGGAGCCATCCGGCAGTGCAGGACGCCCCATACTGGGACAGATAGACAGTAATGGGCTTACTAATGTGCTGGTAGTAATAGTCAGATATTTCGGGGGCACCCTACTTGGGGTTCCCGGGCTGATAAATGCCTACAAAACTGCCGCTGCTCAGGCGCTGGACGCTGCGGAAAAAGAAGAAAAGTGGATAGAAAGTTTATATGAAATTTCTTTTGACTACCCCACTATGGGCGAAGTATTATACCTGCTGAAACATGCGGAGGCAACTATTTACAAGCAGGACTTGCAACTTTTCTGCAGAGTAGAAGCCGGAATACCGCTGGGACAGGAACAAACATGCACTACCGCATTATCTGAATTAAGAGGTGTAGCTATAAAGAACATTCAGCAGCAGCTATGAAAGCATACAGATAGTATGTAATAACATACCTGCCATATATGTTCATTATATAGTCATTATCACTTGCTCTTATGCCATGTTTGGCGTAGCTTTGGCACCCCTTTGCGCCAACATGACAGTTATAAAAACTTTGCATAGATTTTGATGTTTGCCAATGGGAGCCGGGCATACAGGGGATTTTTTTTCTCATGTACCGGCAATATGTTATAATTAACCGACTTTACTTATAAAAGATGATAAATTTTCTCGCTAAGCTTTTCGGCGGAAGCAAGTCAGACAAGGATGTCAAAAAGCTACAGCCTATAGTAGCCCAGATCAACAGCTTTTTTGCGGAATACGAATCGCTGACAAATGATGAACTGCGTGGCAAAACACAGGAGTTCCGGTCCAGGATACAGGAATATCTTACAGATATAGACCAGCAGATTGCTGATAAAAAAGCAGAGGCAGAAGCTGATGATGCGGGAGATATTCAGGAAAGAGAACTGATATATAATGAGGTAGACAAACTCATTAAGCGTCGCGACGAGCAGATAGAAGAAATACTGAACAGCATTATGCCGGAGGCTTTTGCTGTAATGAAAGAAACTGCGCGCAGATTCAGGGAAAGTGAGGAAATAATATCTACAGCTACAGAGCACGATATGGCACTTGCTCCTATGCGCCCACACATGCGTATAGAAAACGGACAGTGTATATATAAGAATACCTGGGAAGCAGCCGGAAGTACTGTACTGTGGAACATGGTACACTACGATGTGCAGCTTATAGGTGGTATGGTACTCCACGAAGGCAAAATAGCCGAGATGGCTACGGGTGAAGGTAAAACACTCGTATCTACACTTCCGGCATACCTCAATGCACTGGCTGGGGAAGGCGTACATATAGTAACGGTGAATGACTACCTTGCCCGTCGTGACCAGGAATGGAACGGACCAATATTTGAATGGCTGGGTCTAAGAACTGACTGTATAGACAAGCACGAACCTAACTCGCCGGAAAGGCGCATGGCTTATCTGGCCGATATTACCTACGGTACCAATAACGAATTCGGTTTTGACTACCTGCGCGATAATATGGTGCATCATCCTGATGAAATGGTGCAGCGTAAACACCATTATGCAATGGTGGATGAGGTGGATAGTGTACTTGTAGATGATGCCCGTACGCCACTCATCATATCAGGCCCTGTACCTAGAGGTGATGAGCAGCAGTTTCATGTACTGAAACCAAGAATAGAAAGGCTCGTAGAAGCTCAGAGACGCATCATCAATCAAAGCCTTACAGAAGCTAAAAAACTCATAGCAGAAGGCAAAACGGATAAAGACAGTGGCGGCATGCACCTGTACCGCGCATTCCGCGGATTACCTAAAAACAGTGCCCTTATAAAATACCTGAGTGAGGAAGGCATTAAACAGGTGCTACAAAAAGCTGAGCATCATTACATTGGCGAGCAGCAAAGGCACATGCCAAAAATAGATGCAGAACTGTTTTTTACTATAGACGAGAAAAACAACAGTGTAGATCTTACAGATAAGGGCATCGCACTTATTACCGGTGCCGGTGAAGATCCTAACTTCTTTATACTTCCTGATGTAGGCAGCGAAATGGCTACCATTGAAAAAATGGAAGTAAGTGCAGAAGAAAAACAGCAGCGTAAAGATGCTATGGTGCAGGACTATGCAGCCAAAGCCGATCGTATACACTCTGTGCAGCAGTTACTGAAAGCATATACTCTCTTTGATAAAGATGTAGAGTATGTAGTAATGGAAGGTAAAGTAAAGATTGTAGACGAGCAGACAGGTCGTATACTGGATGGTCGTCGCTATAGCGATGGACTCCACCAGGCTATAGAAGCTAAGGAAAATGTACAGGTAGAAGCTGCTACACAAACATTTGCAACAATTACGCTGCAGAACTACTTCAGAATGTACCACAAGCTGGCCGGTATGACCGGTACAGCCGAAACAGAAGCAGGCGAGTTCTGGCAGATATATAAGCTGGATGTGGTAAGCATACCTACAAACCTGCCCATTATACGTAATGACCAGCAGGACCTCGTATATAAAACAAAGCGTGAGAAGTTTAAGGCGGTAATAGATGAAATAGAGAAGTTGCGCGGTGAGGGACGTCCGGTACTGGTAGGTACAACTTCAGTAGAGGTGTCGGAATTACTGGGACGCATGCTGCAGCAAAAGAAAATACCGCACAATGTACTGAATGCCAAACAGCACGCCCGTGAAGCACAGATAGTAGCAGAAGCCGGCCTTTCAGGCGCGGTGACCATTGCTACCAACATGGCTGGTCGTGGTACCGACATCAAGCTTGGTGCCGGCGTGAAGCAGGCGGGCGGGCTTGCCATCATAGGTACAGAGCGCCATGAAAGCCGCCGTGTAGACCGTCAGTTACGTGGTCGTGCCGGTCGTCAGGGCGATCCTGGCTCTTCTCAGTTCTTTGTGTCTCTGGAAGATGATCTGATGCGCCTGTTCGGCTCTGAAAGAATAGCGTCACTGATGGACAAAATGGGGCACAAAGATGGTGAGGTGCTGCAGCATGGCATGATTACCAAATCAATAGAACGCGCCCAACGAAAAGTAGAAGAAAACAACTTCGGTATGCGTAAAAACCTGCTGGAGTATGATGATGTAATGAACGCACAGCGTGATGTTATCTATAAACGTAGAAGTCATGCACTCTTTGGCGACCGTCTTTCTATAGACCTGGACAATGCGATGTACGCTGTATGTGCCGACATAATAGAAGAATATGGTGCCGGTGACCCTGAAACACTGAAGCTGGAAATCATGAAACATCTGGCTATTGATTTTGAGCCGGAATATCAGGATGCATCATCTAATAAAAAAGGTGGTACTGCTGATGGCGGGATGGCAGAACAACTGTATCATGCGGTAAAAGATTTCTACAACCGCAAAATGGATTCGCTGTGTGAAAACATAACACCAAATCTGGCTCACCTGCTGGAAGAAAACGGCGACCAGATAGAAAATGTGGTTATACCTTTTACTGATGGCATACGTGGTATGCAGATATATGCACCACTGAAAGAAACTGTAGCCCAAAACTCCCGCCCTGTAATAGAGTCGCTGGAAAAGAATATAACACTGGCGCTAATAGACGAAGCATGGAAAAACCATCTGCGCGCTATGGACGATCTGCGCCAGAGTGTGCGCATGGCCTCTTATGAGCAAAAGGACCCATTGCTTATCTACAAGTTTGAAGCATTCAACCTCTTTAAAAAGATGCTGAATGAAACAAACCGTACAATAATCAGCTTCCTGCTGCGTGCCGGAATTCCTATACAGGAGGCACCACCAATGCCTGCACAGATACCGGAACATCATACAGACATGAGTGAGATGTTTGACAACAAGGCTCAGGTAGAAGCTGCAGGCATGGCTTACGCTGCCGATGAAGAGGATTACTATTCAGAGCCGGATGCTGATTTGCCGCCTTTGCCAGACGAGCAGGTGCGTCGTACGCCAGTACAGGCTGGTCCTAAAATAGGCCGCAATGACCCTTGCCCCTGTGGTAGCGGAAAAAAATATAAAAGTTGTCACGGCAAATAGTGAACAATAACGTTGCTAATTATTAATAATATTAAAGTGCCCGGAGCAGTTACCCTGTTTCGGGCATACAATTAAAAACACACAGCTAAATAAGACACTTTCATGCAAGCTTCAACTCTGGATCTGATGCAGCAGATGGGCCACGAACAGGTGGCGTTTTGTCAGGACCCTCACACAGGGCTCAATGCAATAATTGCTATTCACAACACGGTGCTGGGCCCATCACTGGGAGGCACAAGACTATGGAACTACACCAGCCATCAGGATGCCATTGTCGATGCATTGAGGCTAAGCCGTGGCATGACCTACAAGTCGGCAATCAGTGGCCTGAATCTGGGCGGCGGAAAAGCAGTACTGATAGGAGATGCGTCTAAGCTGAAAAATGAAGCCTATTGGCGTCGCTATGGCCGTTTTGTAAACAGTCTGAACGGGAAATATATCACAGCAGAAGACGTAAACACTTCTAAGCTGGATATGGAGTACATAGGCATGGAAACAAAGTTTGTTACCGGGAAGCCTGAGTATATGGGTGGTAGCGGAGACCCTTCCCCTCTTACGGCATGGGGCGTGTATATGGGTATGAAAGCTTCTGCAAAAAAAGCCTTTGGAAGCGACAGCCTTGCCGGAAAGAAGATATTGGTACAGGGGGCCGGTAATGTGGGGCGCTACCTTATGGAGCAGCTCGTAAAAGAAGGTGCAAAAGTCTACACCAGCGACATTAATGAAACAAAGCTGAAGGAAGTAACAGATATGTTCCCTTCTATAGAGGTGGTAGCAAGTGATGCTATCTTTGACCTGGAAATGGACATTTACGCACCATGTGCGCTGGGTGCTACTGTTAATACAGAAAGCATAGAAAAAATGAAGTGTGCTGTAATAGCAGGTGGTGCCAACAACCAGCTGGCAGAAGAGGATGTACATGGCCCAATGCTGGTAAAAAAAGGCATACTATATGCGCCCGATTTCCTTATTAATGCTGGTGGCATCATAAACATCAGTATAGAAATAGACGGCTATAACAAAGAACGTGCCTACAGCACAGTATCAAAAATATACGACCGTACACTACACATTTTTGATATGGCTGAAAAGGAAGCCGTTCATACACAGCTTGCAGCTATGCGTCTGGCTGAAAAACGTCTTACTGATATTGCAAAAGTGCATACAGGACTATAATATAGCATTATCAAAAACAATGTAACAGATAAAGCAAAAGCCTTCCTACAGGGAGGTTTTTGCTTTATAATGGTAATCCCGACACAACAATACTGACAAAGTCATTATTGCATCAGTGATGTTCCTGTTATAATGAATGTATTTCAGAGTGTAAATCCCTATTTTTGCCAGCCATGTTACAACTAACTGTCAACGATAACAATAAATATACCGTAGAAGATGCCGACGGCGCTACTCTGATAAACGGTACCGAAGTAAGGCCTGACATCAGTAAACTTCCTAACGGAATTTTCAGTGTGCTGCTCAATGGGAAAAGCTATACTGCTATTGTAGAAAGAGTAGACCAGACCGCAAAAGAAATAGACATAAGGGTAGATGGACAGTTATACACTACATCTATACAGGAGCCAATAGACCTGCTTCTGAGCAATATGGGGCTGGATCTCAAGTCTATGCAGAAAGCAGAACCGGTAAAAGCACCTATGCCAGGCCTGGTACTGAAAGTACTTGTATCTCCGGGACAGGTGGTAAATAAAGGAGATGCACTGGTGATACTGGAAGCCATGAAAATGGAAAATGTACTGAAAGCCACTGCTACTGCTACTGTAAAGGCTGTGAAAGCTATAGAGCGTACTGCAGTGGAGAAAGGTGCTATTCTTATAGAAATGGAATAATCATCGGTATAAACTATATGCACATGAAAAGAAGCGCGATATATCTGCTGTTACTCAGTATAACATTTGCGGCATGCAAAGAGCCGGGACGTAAAGAAATGATACTGGGGAAATGGCGCTCTGTAAAGATAGAAAACAGGGATAAAGACGAGTTTTTCAGGAGTAGCCTGAAGTTTATTGACACCATGGGGCAAAGCAATGACGATAAGACCAACATGGAGATATATGGTGTTACAAACATGGACAGTCTGAGAAAAGAGCTCAGAGTACAGTATGACAGTGCCTATGCCGCTCAAATGAGCATAGACACACAAAGCACGTTTTCATTCAGGGAAGATGGCGTTATCGTATTTGGATTCCCGGGTAAAAGTGAGGAAGGGAAGTGGAATATAAATGATAAAGGACAGCTACAGCTGGAGGAAATGAATGAAAACGGACAAACAGAAAAAGTAGATGTAGATATCGCAGAACTGTCTGCCGATAATCTGAAACTTATATTCACCCGTGACCTGGGTGATGGCAGTGAAAAAGACACTTCAGTAGTATCATTTCGCAGAGAGAAAAATTAAACCGAAAAACTATCTTTGCAACTTCTTATAAAAACAGTATGCGTACAATACAACTGCGGCAGGCCCTGCGCGAAGCAATGGAAGAGGAAATGAGACGCGATGCGTCCGTATTTCTTATGGGTGAGGAAGTAGCCCAATACAATGGCGCCTACAAGGTGAGCCAAGGAATGCTGGACGAATTTGGAGCAAGAAGGGTGATAGACACTCCCATCTCTGAACTTGGGTTTGCAGCTATAGGAGTAGGTGCGGCTATGAACAATACACGCCCTATCATAGAGTTCATGACATGGAACTTTGCCGAGCTGGCAATAGACCAGATAGTGAATCATGCGGCAAAAACGGTATCCATGAGTGGTGGACAGTTTACATGTCCTATCGTGTTCCGTGGCCCTAACGGCTCGGCTGGTCAGCTGGGGGCTCAGCACTCACAGGCATTTGAAAGCTGGTATGCCAATGTGCCTGGTCTGAAAGTAATTTCAACAATAGATCCATATGATGCCAAAGGGCTGCTGAAAGCGGCTATCCGTGATGAAGATCCGGTTGTATTCATGGAAAGTGAGTCAGCCTATGGCGATACAGGCGAGGTTCCTGAAGAGGAATATATTATACCTATAGGGAAAGCAGCCGTTAAGCGTGAAGGTTCCGATGTTACAATTGTTTCATATAACAAGATGATGAAAGTAGCACTTGCTACCGCCGAAGAGCTGGCTAAGGACAATATCAGTGCCGAAGTAATAGACCTGCGCACTATACGCCCTCTGGATTGGCAGACAATTGTAGAATCTGTAAAGAAGACAAACAGACTGGTAATAGTAGAAGAGCAGTGGCCGTTTGGCAGCATTTCTTCTGAAATATCTTATCGTGTGCAGAAGGAAGCATTCGACTATCTGGACGCTCCTATACGCCGCATATGCTCTGCCGATGCCAATATGCACTATGCTCCTAACCTGGTAGCAGCTTATCTGCCCGATGTACCTCGTACAGTAAATCTGGTAAAAGAAGTGATGTACCTGAAAAAGTAACTTCAGTTTATATTATATAACAGACAGGCCTGCATCAAATGCAGGCCTGTCTGTTGTTTGCATTTGCTATCATTGCTGCACATCATACAAACAGATAGCGTAATACCTTAATTTTGCACGTTTTTAAGTATATAGAGACAATACGAGTAACATCCGGAAAATGATGCATCTGTACCCGGCCAATGCAGCCGAAGCCCTTGAATTTAATAAAATATGCGCCCTGCTACTGCAAAAATGCCGCACCGACGCTGCACGGGAGCGGGTAGCCTCTATAAGGATACATACTCATCGCGACCATGCCTCACGGGAGCTGTTACAAACCCTTGAATACAGAAATATACTTACCAGTGGAGACCATTTCCCAAATGACTTTGTAAGGAATATACATAAAGAACTAAAGCTACTATCAATACCCGGAGGGGTACTTTCCGGCGAGCAGTTACTGGCTGTGTGCCAACTGGCACTTAATATGCGCGACATACTGCTCTGGTTCAAAAAGAATAATGACCTCTTCCCTACCCTGCATAAGCTCACAGATAAAGTGACTTATGAAAAGAATATAGCAGCTACTATTACTGCCGTAATAGATGAGATGGGTATTGTGCGTGATAATGCCAGCAAAGAACTAATGAGTATCCGAGCAGACCTTAGCAGGGTTCGCAGCGAATCCCGGCGCGTTTTTGAAAGCGTGTTGCGCAGGTTGAGTAAACAAGGGTATCTGGCCGATATAGGTGAGAGTTTCCTTAATGGCAGGCGCACTGCAGCCGTACTGGCAGAATATAAGCGAATAGTAAAAGGAATAATGCATGGCGAGAGCGATACGCAGAAAACTGTATTCATAGAGCCGGAAGAAACTACGGAGCTGAATAATGAAATATTCATGCTGGAGCGTACAGAAAGCAGAGAGATTCAACGCATACTGGCACAATGCACAAAAGACCTGAGTATATATTCTGAACCGCTTGAAGGCTACTATCACCTGTGTGGTGTATATGATTTTATACGTGCAAGGGCTATGCTGGCAATAGATATGAATGGGAATATGCCCATCATGTCTCAGCACCCCGGCATAGATCTGAAGCAGGCATGCCACCCCTTGCTATACCTGCACAATAAGCAAACAGGCAAGCCTACAATACCGCTGAATCTGAAGCTGGACAGGCAGCAGCGGATACTTATAATAAGCGGCCCCAATGCAGGTGGTAAAACAGTAGCCATGAAAACAGTAGGACTGCTGCAAATGATGGCTCAGGCCGGCCTGCTGATACCTGCCGCAGAAAACTCTGAAATAGGCATATTCAGGCAGATAATGGTACAGATAGGCGATACGCAATCCATAGAGCATGAGCTCAGCACTTATAGTGCTCACCTGCAGCACATGAAGCATTTCATGGACTTTGCCGATGGCAAGACGCTGTTTTTCATTGATGAGCTTGGCAGTGGCTCTGACCCCAATCTGGGTGGTGCATTTGCCGAAGCAATTGTAGAAGAGCTGGCAGGAAGGCACGCTATGGGCATTATCACCACTCACTACCTGAACCTGAAAGTAATGGCAGGAAAAGTAAAAGGCATTATTAACGGAGCAATGGCCTTTGATGAGGAGCGACTGGAACCATTATACCGGCTCACTATTGGTAAGCCGGGCAGCTCATATACATTCGCCATAGCACAGCGCAGTGGTCTGGCACCATCCATAATAGCAAGAGCTAAAGAACTTACACAGCGTGAGCATTTCAGACTGGACAAAATGCTGCATCAGACAGAACAGCAATCTGTACGGCTAACTGATAAAGAAAAAGAGCTGGATAAACTCATAAAGGAAAACGAAAAGCTGAAGAAACACTATGAAATAATTACAGACAAGGAAAAGCAAAAGCAACAATATGAGACCCTTAAACTACAGAATAAAGTAAAAAAAGAAGAACTGGACTACCTGCGCGATATGGAACGAAAGTTCAAACAGATAATTCAGGACTGGAAAAAAACTGAAAACAAGCAGGATGTAATTAATGCGGCTGAAAATGTCTTATTCCGTAAAAAACAAGTACAGGCAAATGCATCTGCAGCCAGAAAAGCAGACAAGAATTATGATACGGTAGGGGGCCTACCCTCTCCCGGCGACCTCGTGCGAAACAAAGTAAACCATCAGGTAGGTACCGTAACATCAATAAAAGATAAGCGTGCCGTAATACAGATTGGTAAGCTGCCTTTTACGGTTAATATTGATGAATGGATAGTAGTACGTAAGAAGATAAAAGAAGGAAAGAAAGGAGCTGACTAACTTTCCTCTTCGTAATATATTTTATAATACTTACGCCCTTCGTTATCTACTCCCTGCTCTATAAGTTCCCTGTTGCCATGAATATATATGTGAAAGTTTTTGTCCAGCTTCAGCACACTTTTAAATACACGGGCCTGCTTCTTTACTGACTGTTGGGATATCTCAAAAGTATCTGCTACCTCTATACTATTTTCCTCTCTGAATGACTTATCAAAACGACGGAAGGACTGTATCATTTCATCATGATGAAACACCTCTTCTTCAAACTCCTTTCTGTCATATTTTTCATGAGTTTTAAAATATTCTACTGAGCGGTTAAGGAAGTCAATCTGGTCAGCCTTGGTAACCTGATATATCTGTGGTATTTCTTCTGTAATGAAGTTTTTTGCTATCCCCATTACATCATTTGTATTATTTACGAAGTCGTTCTTTGGCTTGTGTTTAATAAACTCATTCTGCCAGTATTCTGTCTCATTAGGGCTATTATCAATAACAAACAATGTGTAAGGCTCATCTGTAAACAAAATCAGTACTGCCTTATCTGGCTTTCTGCCACCTATTCCCTTCTTAAGGGTGTAACGGGTAGTGCGGCCAGATGAGGAAGTATCAAGATAACTGTCTTTGTCCTCAAACTTATAGATACCCAATGCGCGATAATGTTTATTCCCAAACCCCACATCATCGAAACGGGCCATGAATAAGTCGCCCTCTTTAATATTGGGGTGCTTAGATACTGAAATCAGATGACGGGCAATTGCTTTTGATTGCTCCAGAAAATCTTCTTCATCAAATATTTTTCTGGCAAGCGAATACAATATATTATGCTCAATACCAACCGGATGAGCAAACTCAAAAGTAGATGTATGCGTAGAAAATGGCTTCAGAAAAATGCGTCGGAACAGCATATTTTCATCATCATCAGCAATCTGTGTTAGTTCATTACTTATAGTTGAATGACTTTCATCCTCCCCTACCCTGTGCAGGACAATATCTCCTATTATAGCTAATTCCGACTGTATCATATAAACTCAATTGCTGACAAAAAAAAAGAAAAAGTCTGAGACTTCCGACAATAAGAGCATAGGTGTCCCATAAAAAAAGACCCCTGTATTTTTTATACAGGGGTCCACAGAATATTAATGTGAAAACTATTTTACAACGGTAAACTTACCTGAAGATATATTGCTACCATTAACAAGGCGTGCTATGTACAGACCATTAGCAAAATCAGCTAACGGTACCTGAAGCGGTCCATTTGTACTGTTATTTACAGACTGTGTATGTACTACACGTCCCGTAGCATCAGAAATAGTAAGAACAGCGTCATCTTCAATAGTTCCAAAGTCAACATTTACTACAGAAGATGCAGGAACAGGATATAATTTCAATACTCCTGATTTTGATGCAATATCTCTAACTGCTACCGAACCTGAAGAACCCTGAGTATAGTACTTTACGTCGCTTACGTATGGTGTACCTGAACCTGAGGTATCATAGCCAACAGTTAACAGAGGAGATCTGAAACCAGAAACAAACCATGCATACTCCTCAGTCTGGTTAATACCTACCTGAGGTGTGCCCATGATGTTCATGCTATCTTTTGTGATTGTGGTAGTGTGCAAACGCAATACATTGTTATATGTACCTGTTGGCAAAACGAGTGTACCCCACGCATCACAATCTGAATTTGCATAATTGGTAATATACACTGTAGTAGAGAAGAGTGAGAACTCCGTATGTGTTGTATCATTGAAAGACAATCCGTAAGAAAGCGGGAAACGCGTAAGAGTGAGACTATCATCAAAATGAACAACTGTTCCACTGGAATATGCACCTATTGCTTTTATACCAGAGGTGCCCGATATGCCATATACATAGTCACCACTATTCAGTGATACAATGTTAGCGCCGGGGAATGAATCACAGTAAGGGGTAGCAGCACATGAAAGATATGAAGTGGTATCGCTGTCATTAACTACGATCATACTCATATCCCATGTTACAGAAGCACCGGACGCACCCATGGAAACATGGTCAGTATCGGTTACATAGCCATAGAATACATCGCCTACAACAGGATTGTTGGTGGCGGAAGTGAGGGTTGGCTGAGCAAATGCTGAAGTTGCCAACAGTGCGAGAGGAAGAATAAATAACTTTCTCATAAAAAATGTAGATGATTTTTGTTCCGATTGCTGAGCAAAACTTATGCCACATTGTGTACCAATAAATCAGTTAACAATTATTTGTGACAAACTAATATTCCCGGGTGTACAAGACACATCACAGCTGGTATAGTACCTGGCATAACATACATTAGTAGCACTATAGCGCACCTGTACATTTGAGCAAAAGACTAATATCGGGTGTGCGTATCATGTAAGCGCTATATATGCTAACTTTGCGGCCCACGAACATAGGAACACACTCATGTACACCATAAAATTCAAATTTGAGCAGAAAGGACTGGAACCCATTACACTTGAAAATGTAGCACCCGATCAGAGTATACTTGAAGTGGCGCTTGAAAATAATATTGAGTTGCATCATAACTGCGGCATGGTATGTGCCTGCAGTACATGCCACATATACCTGGAAAGAGGAAACGAGTTTGTACCAGAGCTAAGTGACCGGGAAGAAGACTTCATAGACAGGGCAAAGAACCCTCGTATAAACTCACGCCTTGGCTGCCAGTGTGTACTCATTAATGGCTCCGGAGAGCTGGAAGTATGTGTACCTGACCAATCGCTTATACACGGCGAATAACTAAAATCTAAAGACAACGTCTATATATGTACGAACCACCAATTAACTGGAATGATTATGAAGATATAGCGCTGAAGCTATATGAGAAATTTGGCGACGACTTTAGTGAGAGTAAGATTTACAGAGTTCGCTTCACCGACTTGCTGGAATGGGTTTTGGAACTCCCTGGTTTTGAAGGAAAACGCGAAGATTGTAATGAAGGTCATCTGGAAATGATACAGTCTTCATGGGTATATGAATGGAGAGACAATCAGAACTGACACTCTTTTAGGACAGCCACAAACATCTGCATATTCTGGAAGTTTTCTGTCCGAAAAAAGGAGAAAAAAGCAGGTTATTTCTTCCCTGCTTTTTTCTCCTTTTGCTTTTTCACAAGACTTGATACGCCCTTGTACGAGAGTTCTATAGCTTTCCACTTCAGATAGCTTACCAACACATCCTTACCTGCTGTAAGCAAGGTGTCTTTTACCTTTTTGCCTATAGCTGGCCTATTTTGCCTGCTACTGCATGAAGACGCATCACTGTCATCTTCCCTACCCGACAGCCAATCCTGCACAAGCCCCATAAGCGGCCCTCCGAATGTACCTGCCAGCGGCATTACTTTGGATACAATACCTGACACAAATGGTATTTTACTTACAATGTCAAGGCTGCTTCCAGCCTCTTCCATTAGCTCATCTACCTGCACCAGCCCCTCTTCCTCCATCTGTACGCGCTGTTTTATCAGCTTGCGCTTTTCCGCCTCCAGGGCTGCCATACTGTATATTTTCTTTCCGTACATCAGATTACAGTATTGTCAGCATTATGAATTAGTGTCTTTTTCGTCTTCTTCTGTAGTCATCACTTCTACAAGTGAGTCGGCAAAGAAACCCGTTATAGGTCTCCGTAGCAGTACTACCAGTATCAGCAGCACTACATACACCCCTGTGGTGAGAAAAAATGACCCCACAGCAGAGATACCCATATCAATAAACAAATTGGTAAGCCCAAAACCTATGAATAATACAATGCAAAAAAGAATGAGCAATGCTATAAGTGCAAACAGCAGATAGCTGACAACACGGGCCGTGCGTCCTATCACACTTATTTTCAGTATGTCCAGGTGCAGTTCCAGGTAGCGGCTTACACGCTCCTTTACACCCGCGAAGATGCTCATAGAATCCTTTTTATGCGTAGATGTTCTCTTCGATATCTGCCGGTGTCTTTCCCAGCTTATCCTTAATATTGTTCAGGCCGCTTTTCAGCTTTTCCATATCCTCACGGCGCTTGTCTTTGTCGGTAGCCAGCAGGTAGCCTACTGCTACGCCTACCACTACGCCAGCAAACAGCGTAGCTACAGTGTTACTCATTTTTGCCATAAATTCTGAGATTAACTTGGTTCAGATTGTAAAGTTCACTAAAGTTATCGTATCCAGCAAACCCTGAGTGCCTATCGGCACACACTATTACCTTTTTTCACATTTTATTCTGTTATTTCAGGTAATAGCGGTTTTCCTCTATGTACTTTTCCACCGCCCCAGGTACAATATATTTTATTGATTTCTGCTCTTTCAGCTGTCTGCGTATGTAGGTAGATGATATGTGCAGTAAAGGAGCATCCAGTAGCTGCACCTGTGCTCCATACCTGTCCTCCACCTCAAAGCCGGGTCTGTTATATACAATAAACGAGTACCGCTCCACAAGTGTTTCAAAGTTCTTCCACCTCGGCAGGTTCTGGAAGCTATCAGCTCCCATTACTACAGAAAACTTCTCCAGAGGAAACTTTTCTGTAAGGTAGGCAAGTGTATCAATCGTATAGGACGGCTTAGGCAGATGAAACTCCACATTACTGGCCCTGAATTTCGGATTATCCTCTATTGCAATGTTTACCAGATGCAGCCTGTCGTATTCATTAAGCAATGAATGAGAGTCTTTCAGTGGATTATGAGGAGAAACAACAAACCATATCTTGTCCACATCTGTATGGTTCACTACATGATTTGCTACAATAAGATGTCCCGTATGAACAGGGTTAAAACTGCCGAAATATAATCCGATATGCATATAGTATGTTGTGTGACCTGGAGTTGATAAAGTATCTGTAAAAAGCCACGCAAAACTACCACATAAACCCTAAAACTCTGTTACCAAATTACTGCATTACCATACAAATGCGGAAACAGAAGCCATGATATGTTTGCCTGCACATCTCTGTCAACTACTGCTTACAGCGCCCCCTTACGGGACACAACATCAGTAATGCTGATAATAAAGCCGAATACCATTAATATTACACCTATCCACAGTACATTAATGTACGGGAATACAAGCGCCTTCAGTACTATAAAGTCATCCATAGGGTTCGTCTGTCTTACCTGTACATCTACCGTAGCAGAGTCTTTAGAATAAACATTAAGCGAACCAAACCTTGCATACAGCCCCATTGCCTCCACAGTATCATCTATCTGAATAATATACTGTCTGTCGCGCAGCACATAGATAGGCGCTATTTCCTGCTTTAACCCATTCACATCATATACCGACAGACGTGCCTTTACCGCAAGGTCTCCTTCTGCCGACTGATAACGTTTGTCTTTTATGTCATTACTGAATCCATTAAATATCATGTATCCGTTATTCAGGAATACAGAGTCACCTACCTTCTGCACTGTATGTGAGCGATAGGTGCTTGTATCATTCTTTGCTTTATCCGCAGCACTATTGATGTAAGTAAAAATGTCTTTGTTCCAGTAATGCTTTGTTGAGGGATTGGCACTGAATCCTTTTTCCCCTTTCGGGTTCATGAATGCATCAGGATACAGCATAAAGCTCTCTGTAACTACTTTGGAAATACTGTCTCGCTTCTCAAATAACACTTTGTAGTAGGTACGAAGGTCCTTTCCCGACACAGAGCTATCGCCAATATACGTAGCCCAATACTCTCCCATTGCAACAGGCATACCACGGAACATGATCACATTTTCCATGTTCTCCTTTATCGTTTCATTTTGAGAGCTCTTCTTCAACCCAAATGACATTCCGCTGGTATTCAATGATATAGCATGTTTATTGTAAGAAGAAAGTAAAATACCCATGAGCATAATGGCAAATCCCCAGTGTGCTACAGATGGTCCCATTTTCTTCAGCTTTCCCTTCTGCACGGTAATACCATAGGCTATGCTTGCTATTATACCAAAACATGCAGCAAACAAAAGTAACAGATGCGGGCCCGATGATATTTCCTGACCTAATGCTATGAGCGCAGTAAACACCAATGCTACTGCCCCTGATATACCCAGCTGCTTCCCCAGCTTACGGCTATCGGTCTTTTTGTACTTCATATAAAGTACCATTGCCGACAGCAGGCATACAATTATTGCTACCCATATCTGAATGTTATTGTAATGAGCTACAGGATCTGTAGGTGGCGCAAACTCTTTTCCGGTAATCCATTTTGCCAGTGGCGCCCATACAGGTATAGAGGTTGTAATGGCAATCTCCACTGATGACAAAAACAGGATAACAGCACCTACAAACATCCAGAACTCACGCGAAAGCAACTCTTCCTCTGACTTTATACGGGGTGCTTTTTTCCACCGCCATGCCAGCATAGCTACAGACAATACCAGGAGTAATCCTATAACAGCCAGCAGGTGGTATGTAAGTGCTGTACCATCACCTGTAAATGCGTGTACAGATGTTTTACCCAGTATACCGGTACGTGTAAGGAAAGTAGAATACCAGATAAGCAGATGCGTGAGCAGCAATAGCACAAATGTGATGATGAATGCCCTTTTCGTACTGCGGTATACAAGCAGTGTATGCAAGCCACCTATAAGTGTGAGCCACGGCACAAGAGACGCATTTTCTACAGGGTCCCATGCCCAGTAGCCGCCAAAATTGAGCGATTCATAAGCCCATGCCCCACCCATCATAATGCCTGTACCCAGTATGGCGCCACCCGCCAGAGACCATGCTATAAGCGGCTTTATAAAACTCTGATAATCGCCCTTCCACAGTGCTGCTATACAATATGCAAAAGGTATTAGTGTAAGCGCAAAGCCCAGGAAAAGTATAGGAGGGTGAATAACCATCCAGTAGTTCTGCAGTAGTACGTTCAGCCCGTTGCCATCTGTTACTGACCGCATATAATCAGGTGAGGAAAAGATAGGAGCATTCTGCATAGCATGACGCAACAGCATAAATGGTGTACTGCCTATCTTAATGTCCGGCCCGAAATATAGCCCCAGTATCATAGTACAGAGCAATACCTGCACCAGCGCAATGATAGCCATGGTACGTGATTCCAGATGCTTTGCGGTACGCATCACTACCAGTCCCAGTATTGCATGCCAGAAGGTCCACAACATAAAACTACCCTGCTGCCCTTCCCAGAAGCAGGAAAGCAGATACTCTGAAGGCATATCCAGCGAGGAATGCTCCCACGCATAATGATACTCAAACAGGTGATGGGTAATGATATAAAACAATGCACCGAAAATCATGATTACAGACAGCGTATGTGTCATGAAAGACCATCGACCCATATTCAGCCATTTCCTGCTTACAATACTGTCATGCTCAGTACGGGCTGCAGAGAAGTAACTGAACGTACTTAAAAGCGCAGCTACAAAAGAGAGAATAACAAAAAAATGACCCAGTTGCCCGGGCCACAAATGCTCACCTGTATATTGAATAGTGTTCATTGAATAATTTAAAAAGCTACAATTCAGTCATATAAAAGAACGCACTAGCCGTTACCTACAGCTATCTGATCTTTTTTGTATTTCGACGGGCACTTCATCTGAATACGGGAGCAATGGAACGTTTCGCCATCCATATATCCCATCATTACTATCTGCTCAGATTTTTCAATATCTCTCGGTTTTTCACCATTGAAAATAACCTTACTCTTATTACCGGCCTTGTCAGTGGCAAAAAATGTAAAATGGTTTGCATCTACTTTAGGGTCATAATGCATAGCCTGAGTAGTATCCAGATTGCCTATTATGTAATAGCTTTTACGGGGCTCTCTTGCAGCAGATTCAAAGGTTTCGTATGAGCTAAAATCGCCGAATATGCTGATAAGTGCAGCAATTGCTGCCATAATAAGAACTAATAAAACAATGTGTGTCTTTTTCATCCTCTTTTCCTGTTATGTACCAGAAACATACGGGCATTACCCTATATCCTGACAACGCCGCAAAGTTAATGCATACATGACTATGAAAATGCAGCAACAACTTGCAGTTGTCAGTGAATTGTCTTTTTCTCACATTCCCTGTCTGAAGTTGTACTATAAGGCAATTCAGGAATGTGAAGAATTTTATGAGAATAGCTTTTCGGTATACCGTCCCCGCTCTGTAAGCGAAATGGTCTTATTGCGCATATCATACTTTATCAGACCCAGATCCTGAAGAAAGTCCAGATAAAAGTCCAGATTCTCATGATATGGCTGCTCTATTTCACTCTTAAGGTATTCCCAGCAGTCGGCATAAGGTGCATTTACCCTTGTGCATTTTTGGCGAATGGTATCAAGTACAACATTGAAAATATTCATAGGAGACTCAGGAGTTTTTGCGAGTGAAACAGATATCT
>Ga0209066_10003372_pt1 | contig 18323 bp, 22 predicted proteins | sample All_14_2_FD_187198 | JGI IMG/M metagenome (GOLD analysis project Ga0209066, IMG submission 187198) | Freshwater microbial communities in response to fracking from Pennsylvania, USA - Allegheny Zone_MetaG_DW_15 (SPAdes) (version 2) ... | reverse complement strand
GGCTGGAACCCCGATCCCGGCTCCCTATGTATTAGTCATGACCGACATCGACACCCGCCGCTCCGCCTCCGGCTTTGATCTGACACCGCCCAGTCCGTCGCAGCGCGTGGCGCTTGAGGCCGATCTCTCCTCGGAGGAGAAGCGGGTGCTTCTGGCGCATGGCACAGAAGCGCCGTTCTGTGGGGTCCTGCTGGGCGAGAAGCGGGCCGGGGTCTTCTGCTGTCGGATGTGCGGCCTGCCCCTGTTCAGGACCGGCACCAAGTTCGAAAGCGGCACGGGCTGGCCCAGTTTCACCGAGCCCGTGGACGAGGCCCACGTCCGGGCGATCCGCGACACATCCTACGGCATGGTTCGCACCGAAACGGTCTGTGCGCGGTGTGACAGCCACCAGGGCCATGTCTTTCCTGACGGCCCGCCGCCGACGGGCCTTCGGTATTGTATCAACTCGGTGGCCCTGGCCTTCGTGGAGGCGGGCCGACCCCTGCCGGATCCCCTGGGGCGCGGTGACGGCACGGCCTGAATTTGGTCTTGGTCCGCGACGAGTGTAGGTTTCGAACGGGAGTACAAGACTGATGCTGATCGCCACCATCCTGACCCTGGCCGCGCTCGGTGTCTCCGGCGAACCCGACGGCATAGTTCAGACAGCCCCGGAAGGCAGCCAGGCCGTCGTTCTGGACGCCCAGATGCCCACCGTGGCCGAATCAGCGGCACCGACGGCTGATCCCGATCCTCATGGCTTGACGACGGATGAGCAGATCCAGCGGTTTCTGTCGCAGGATGCGCCCAAGGTCGACGAGCGGACGAATGAGCCTGGCCTGCGCTGGAACGACGACGGCGAAGTCCACGGCTATGTGGAGGCCGGGATCGGCACCGGCGGCTATCGGTCTTATGGGGCGGCGGTATCGCTGCCACTGGGTGAGAACGGTCGGATCAGCTTCAGCTATCGCCAGACCGAGAACGACTATCGAATCTATCCCTACGATCGCTATCACCCCTATGACGCGGGCTATGACAGCCTGGTCGCGCCCTATGATGTCGAGCTGGAGCATGGCCTGTCGGGCAAGCTGCGCGGTGGTGCCGAGGGTGCCGGACGGCGTCCTGCGATCTGGCGCATGAATGGATTTGGGGCCATGGGCCCCAGCGATCGTCCAGACTGAGCTTGAAGGCGATCAGAATCGACAAGGGCCCGACCTTGCGGCCGGGCCCTTGCGTTTCAGATGGTGCCGCCGGGGGGAATCGAACCCACGACCTCAGCCTTACCAAGGATGCGCTCTACCACTGAGCTACGGCGGCGAAATCTGAGGAACCGGGCGTATAGCCAAACGACCGCCGGGGGGGAAGCCCAGAAAGCCGAACCCCGTCACAAATCTTCGCATGGATTCCGACGCCTCTATGGTCGATCAGCCTGAAAAGCCCGTCCCGCCTGAACCGACGCCGGAGGACAAGGCCAGGGCCGCGCGGGCAAAACGTCTGGCCTCGGCCCTTCGCGACAACCTCAGACGCCGAAAGGCCCCGTCCGGACCGGCCAAACCGGATCAGAGCAACTGAAAGTCATTGCGAAAGGTCCGGCGGCGGACTTTCGCCATCCCCGGCTGCCGGGCTAGATAGTCGATCCGCGACGGGCCCCGATCCACCACTTCCGCCCGTCACCCGCTCAAGGACGTCATGGACAGCATCGCCATCAAGGGCGGCACGCAGCTTTACGGGGAAATCCCCGTCAGCGGTGCCAAGAACTCCGCCATCAAGCTGATGGCCGCGACGATCCTGACCGATCAGCCGGTTCGGCTGACCAATATGCCGCGCCTGGCCGATACCCGCTTCCTGGGACAGCTGCTGCGCCAGTTCGGCGTCGAGGTGACCGAGAGCGTCGGCCCGGACGGGCAGCAGACGCTGTTTCATGCTGCGGAGATCACCTCGACCTTTGCGCCCTATGACCTGGTTCGTCAGATGCGGGCCTCGTTCAATGTGCTGGGCCCCCTCCTGGCCCGGACCGGCCATGCCAAGGTCTCGCTGCCCGGCGGCTGTACCATCGGTGCCCGTCCGGTGGACCTGCATCTGGATGCCTTGTCGCGCCTTGGGGCCTCCATCGAGCTTGACGAGGGCTATGTCTCGGCCGTCGCGCCCAAGGGGCTAATCGGGGCCGAGATCGAGTTTCCGTTCGTCTCGGTCGGTGCGACCGAACACACCCTGATGGCCGCTGTCCTGGCCCAGGGCACGACCGTTCTGCGCCGCGCGGCGCGCGAGCCCGAGATCGGCGATCTGGTCCGCTGTCTGACCGCAATGGGGGCCAGGATCGAGGGCGTCGATACCGACGTCCTGACCATCACGGGCGTGACCTCGCTGACTGGCACCGACTGGTCGGTGATTCCCGACCGGATCGAGATGGGCTCCTATGCCTGTGCGGCCGCCATGGCGGGGGGCGAGGTCCGCCTGACCCGGGCGCGGCCCGAGCTGATTTCGGCCCTGACCGATCGGATGATCGAAGCGGGGGTCGAGATCGAGCCGACCGCCGATGGCGTCATTGTGCGCCGCGACTCAGCCCGCCGACTCCAAGCCGTCGATGTCGCGACCGAGGTCTATCCCGGCTTTGCCACCGATCTGCAGGCCCAGTTCATGGCCCTGATGACGACGGCTGAGGGTGAGAGCATCATCCACGAGAACATCTTCGAGAACCGCTTCATGCACGCGCCGGAATTGGCCCGGCTGGGGGCCGACATCTCGGTCCATGCCGGCGAGGCGCGGGTGAGGGGGGTCGAAACCCTGCGCGCCGCCCCGGTCATGGCCACCGACCTGCGGGCCTCGGTCAGCCTGGTGATCGCCGGACTGGTGGCCGAGGGCGAGACCACGATCGGGCGGGTCTATCACCTGGATCGGGGCTTCGAGCGGCTGGAAGAGAAGCTAAGCGCCTGCGGGGCCGAGATCCGGCGGGTCAAGGAGGATGGCCATGAGCATTGAGGCCCTCGACGACACCCCGCCCGCGCCGACCGGGCCGGTCGAGCCGCTGCGCCTGCTGGCCCACGACGACGAGGATCTCAGCATCATCTCCGCCGCGCTTCAGGACGCGATCCTGCGGCCCGTCGACATCGTCTGGGAAAAGGGCGCGCGCCGCGTGACCCTGGCGCTCAGCCGCTTCTGCTGGGAATGTGGCGGCACGCGCGTGATGGCGGCCATGCAGTTCGGCGACGTCGTCGCGGTGAAAAGCCGTCGCCTGCCGCGCGGACCCGAAACCCCGCTGGAGCTTCTGGCCATCGATTTCGAGCCGGGCGATGCGCCGGGCGGGCGGGTCATCCTGATGTTCGCCGGGGGCGGAGATCTGCGGATCGACGTCGAATGCCTGGACGCGGTGGTGACCGACCTGTCGGAACGCTGGCCAGCCAAGGCCGCCCCCTCTCACCCGGCCGAGGCCCCTGCCGAGATACCGTCCGATGAAGTGGCGGCGTCATGAGCGAACATCGCCTGGCCTCCATCACCCTGGATGCCGCGACCCTTCCGGCCGCAACCGCCGAGATCGAGCATGAGCGCCGCGTCGCTATCTTCGACATCGTCGAAAAGAACAGCTTCGAACCCGCGGGCTCGGACGGCGGCCCCTATGCCCTGACCCTGTCGTTGCAGGACAGCCGTCTTGTGTTCGACATCGTGGGCGGTGACTTCAAACGGGCCCACGTCTTGTCCCTGACGCCGCTCAAGAGCGTGCTGAAGGACTATCTGATGATCTGCGACAGCTATTACGAGGCCCTGCGCGGGTCTTCGCCCAGCCAGATCGAGTCGGTCGACATGGGCCGGCGGGGCCTGCACAACGAAGGGGCCGAGCTGCTGAAGGACCGTCTGGCCGGAAAAATCGCCCTGGACCACGAGACGGCCCGGAGGCTGTTCACCCTGGTCGTCGCCCTGTATCGCCGAGGCTGAGGCCGGGCTTTTCAGCATCCAGACACGAAAAAGGCCGCTCCGGTGATCCGGGGCGGCCTTTCGATTTGGGTTCGCTGGCTAAAGCCTAGAAGCGGCTGCCGCCACCACCGCCGGCACCACCACCAGCCGCGCCCGGACCGGGCACGCGGGGCTTGGGAGGCGGCAGCAGGCCTTCGCGCTGCATACGCTTGCGGGCCAGCTTGCGGGCGCGGCGCACGGCCTCGGCCTTCTGGCGGGCGCGCTTCTCCGAGGGCTTTTCGTAGTGCACGTGGCGCTTCATTTCACGGAAGCTGCCTTCGCGTTGCATCTTCTTCTTCAGGGCTTTGAGCGCTTGATCGACGTTATTATCGCGAACGAAAATCTGTACCAGGTTGAACTCTCCTTTGGCTGCCCGCCGCGTCCTGTGAGGGAGACGGGCAGACAAATGACATTTAGCCCGGGGACGACAGCCCACCGAGCGAAGGCGTGCGGATACACCACGAGCGCCGGACTGTCCAGATCGTCGCGGCGGATGTTTGCGGGCTCTCAGGGGCATCAAGACCGGGTATGATGATGCCATGACCGACGCACCCGACCTGTCGACCGACGCCCCGTCACCGGACTGGGCCGACCGCATGGAACAGGCGGTTCTGGATGCCGCCATCGATCGCGCGCCGGCTCTGGGCTGGAACTCGGCCCTGGTGCGTGTTGCCTGCCAGGCCAATGGACTTTCGCTGGGGGACCAGGAACTGCTGCTGCCCAACGGACCGCGCGACCTGGCGGCCCTGCTGTCGCGCCGTCATGATTCGCGTGCCCTGGCCGCGCTGGGGTCGGCCGAAGGACTTAAGATCCGCGAGCGTATCGCCCGCGCCGTCTCGGCCCGGATGGAGGCCGGAGCCCAGGATATCGAGGCCACCCGCCGCTGTGCCGGCTTCCTGGCCCTGCCGACCCATGCCGACCTGGGTCTGTCGCTGGCGTGGGAGAGCGCCGACCACCTGTGGCGATGGGCCGGCGACACGGCCACCGACTGGAACCACTATTCCAAGCGCGCCATCCTGTCGGGGATATTGATCCCGGCCCTGACCCTGCGCTGGTTCGATGGTCAGGAGGCCGCCGACGCCTTCGTCGCCGCCCGCATCGACAACGTCATGGCCTTCGAGAAATGGAAGGCCGGCAAGGATTTCGAGGGCCCCCTCAAGACAGCCACGGACCTGCTGAGCCGACTGCGGTACGGGGCGAAGGCATGATGAGCGGCGGCGGTCGCCTCGCCGCCGGTGTCGTCCACGAGATGCCGGACGACCTCCATGCGGCCCTGATCGCATCGGAGGCGGCGCGAGACACGTGGAACGGCATCACGCCGTTAGCCCGCAACGAGTGGATCTGCTGGGTCACCTCGCCGAAGAAGGCCGAGACCCGCGAGAAGCGCATCCACTGGGGCGTCGAGAGCCTTAGCGAAGGCAAGCGCCGACCATGCTGCTGGCCGGGGTGTCCGCATCGGGAGAAGACTAGAGCGGTCTGAACCGGTTCACATGGCCCATCTTGCGGCCAGGGCGGGCTTCGGCCTTGCCGTACAGGTGGATGCGGGTGTCGGACTTCCCGGACAGCTTGCCCCACTGATCGACGTCGTCGCCCAGCAGATTGGTCATCTCGATGCGGGCGTGCGCCCTGGTGGGGCCCAGGGGCCAGCCGACTACGGCGCGGATATGCTGTTCGAACTGGTCGCAGGTACAGCCGTCCTGGGTCCAGTGGCCGGTGTTGTGGACCCTCGGTGCGATCTCGTTGACCAGAAGGATGCCGTCCCCCAGGTCGAACAGCTCGACCCCGATCACCCCGACATAGTCCAGGCCTTCCAGCACGGCCGCCGCGATGGCCCGGGCCCGGCGCTGCGTCTTCATGTCCACCACGGCGGGGGCCAGGGTGGTCAGCAGAACCCCGCCCGAATGCTTGTTCTCGCCCAGCGGATAGACGGCGATCTGCCCGTCCCAGCCACGCGCGGCGATGATAGACAGTTCCCGCACGAAGGCGGCCCGCGCCTCCAGGATCGCCGGGCGACCGTCGATGGCCTCCCAGGCGTCGGCGGCCATCCGGGCCGAGCGCACCCAGACCTGGCCCTTGCCGTCATAGCCGTCGCGGCGGGTCTTCAGCAGGGCGGGGGCCCCCAGCCGCTCCAGTCCCGCCTTCAGGTCGTCCAAGCTGTCGACGGCGACGAAATCCACCGTCGGCGCGCCCACGGCATTCAGGAACGTCTTCTCCTCGACCCGGTCCTGGGCGGCGGCCAGGGCGGTCGGGCCGGGGGCCACCAGGGCTCCGCCAGCGGCCAGTCGTTCGACCGAGGCGGCGGGCACATTCTCGAACTCGAACGTCACCACGTCGCAGACCCGGCCCATCACCTCCAGCGCGGTGGGATCGTCATAGGCGGCCACGATCTGGCCCCGCGACACCCGGCCCGCCGGGCTGTTTTCCTCGGGGTCCAGGATGACGACGTCAAAGCCCAGCCGCGACGCCGCCTGGCTCAGCATCCGGCCCAGCTGGCCCCCGCCAAGGATGCCCAGGGTCGCACCGGGAGGAAGCGGCAGATCGGCCAAGCCTCAGTCCTCGACCGTTTCGTGGACCGCCTCGGTCTGGGCCTCTCGGAAGGCGCTCAGCCGCCCCGCCAGAACCGGATCGGACAGGGCCAGGATCTGCGCCGCCAATATGCCTGCGTTCGCCGCTCCGGCCTCGCCGATGGCCAGGGTCGCGACCGGTACACCGGCGGGCATCTGGACGATCGACAGAAGGGAATCGAGCCCCTTCAGCGCCTTGGACTGTACCGGCACGCCCAGCACCGGCAGATCGGTCATGGAGGCGGCCATGCCGGGCAGGTGGGCCGCGCCGCCTGCTCCGGCGATGATGACCTTGTATCCCTGGTCCCTGGCCCCCTTAGCGAAGTCGAACAGGCGTTGCGGCGTTCGGTGGGCGCTGACGACGCTGGCGGTCCAGGCCACGCCCAGGCGATCCAGTTTGTCGGCGGCGCGCTTCATCGTCGGCCAGTCCGACCGGCTGCCCATGATGATCGCCACCGGCGGCGTCGTTTCGGCCATTCGCCCCACGTCCCGTCTTTTCAGGAAACGCGGGGGTTACAGCACCCGCGTTGCGCCCGCAACCAAGGGCGCTAGCATCAGAGAGCGCACTGGGCCATGAGTCGCGCGCGATGACGGAGCCATCCCGCCCTTGACCGACCCCGCCCTTCAGGATCCCCCCCTTGAAAAGCTCCGGGCGGAGATCGCCCGGCTGCGTGCCGAGGTCGAGGCTCTGCGCCTGCGCGCCGAGGCGGCGGAGGCGGCGGCCGAGCACGACGTCCTGACTCCCGTCCTGAACCGGCGCGGCTTCGTCGCCGCCATGAACCGGACCATGGCCTATTGCCGTCGTCACGAAACCCCGGCCGTGCTGCTGTATCTGGACCTGGACGGGTTCAAGGGCGTCAACGACAGCCTGGGCCATGCAGCGGGCGATGCCGCCCTGGTCCATGTGGCCGAACTGCTCCAGGCCAATATCCGGGGCTCGGACGCCGTGGGGCGGCTGGGCGGCGACGAATTCGGCCTGCTGATGCTGAACGCGGGCCTGGACGAGGGACGCGACAAGGCCCTTCGCCTGACCCAGGCCCTGGCCACAGACGGCTTCGCCTGGGCAGGGGCGCGCGCCGAACTGGGCGGCTCGTTCGGCGTCCGCGCCTATGCCGACCATGACGATGCCGAGGTCTGGCTGGCCGAAGCCGACGCGGCCATGTGGGTCAGAAAGCGCGGGCGGTAAGGTCTCAGGCGATGATGTCGGGCAGCATCAGAGACTCGACCTTCACGATCTCGTCGCGGAGCACCAGTTTCTTGCGTTTCAATCGGGCGATCATCAGCTGATCGGGGATGGGCATATGTGCCAGGGCCTCAATCGAGGCGTCGAGGTCGGCGTGTTCCTGGCGCAGCAGTTTCAGCTTCGCCTGCAGCGCAGCGTCTTCCTCGGAGATGAAGGGATCGTCGTCGTTCATTGGGTGCCCCTGACGCGGCGCTTATAACCGAGACACCGTCACGCCGGAAGGCGTTCGGCCAGACGTTCCAGCGACTGCCTGGGCGTGATCCGCGACCACTGCCGCGCCACCGCCACCAGGCCCTCAATGGGCGGACTGGGCTCGGCAAACACTGGCGGTGACAGGCTCTCCAGGGCGCTCAGCAGATGGCGTTCGGCCTCCAGCTCTATGGCCTTGACCCGGGTTCGCACGGTTTCACGCGCCGCGTCGTCCAGATCGGGCAGGGGGCTTTTCAGCCGCCGACGCACCGCCCGCAGGGGCGCGATGGCGGCCTCGTCCCAGGCCCGGGCGGTGTCGCAGGCGGCCTCGATCGTCTCTTGGTCCGGCGTGCGTCCGGTCGCGGCCCCCCAGGCGGCCCACAGCAGCAGCGGCACGTTCTGCTCGTGTATGTCCTGCAGCGTCAGACAGGTCTCCGACACGCCCTCTGTGCCATAGGCCCCCACGGCCCAGTCCCACAGGCTCGTCATGCCGGATCGGCTTTCGACAGGCCCGACCAGCGCCGCGTCGCCGCCCAGTCCAGGCCGAACAGGTCCAGCGCTCGCCCGACCGATTGGTCCACCATGGCCTGGATCGTCTCGGGACGGGCATAGAAGGCGGGCAGCGGCGGCGCGATCACGGCCCCCATTTCGGCCAGGGCCGTCATGGTCCGCAGATGGCCCAGATGCAGCGGCGTCTCGCGCACCATCAGCACGAGGGGACGACGCTCCTTCAGCGTCACATCGGCCGCACGGGTCAGCAGGGTGGAGGTCACGCCCGTAGCGATCTCGCTCATGGTCCGCACCGAACAGGGGGCGACCACCATGCCCAGCGTCCGGAACGACCCGGAGGCGATCGAGGCGCCGACGTCGGCCAGCTTGTGCACCACATCGGCCCGTTCGGTCAGGTCGTGGACGGACAGGTCGGTTTCCTGGGACAGGGTCAGCAGGGCCGCACGGGTCACGACCAGATGGCTCTCGACCCCCAAGTCGCGCAACGCCTCCAGCATCCGCACGCCATAAGTCACGCCAGAAGCGCCTGAAATTCCCACGACCAGCCTTTGCGGCGAAAGGGGTACGGCTCCGTTCACATCATCGACCATATTGGGGCCCAGCATTGAGTGGTCCGGAAGCCTGGAGATCACTGAAATGTGACTATCTAGGCGCGTTTTCCGGGCGCTCACTGTCTGGTCCCTTAGACATGGAGGCGCAAGCCATGACCATCGAAGCGCGTATTCGCGAACTCGGGAATCGTCACCGTTCGCTGGAGGATGCCATCCACCGAGAGATGACCCGCCCGGCGGCAGACTCCCTTCAGGTGCGCGAACTGAAACAACGCAAGCTTCGTCTCAAGGAACAGATCACCAGCCTGGAGGCCCGCGCCGGATAGCGCGGCGTCCTCCGAAACTCATGCGGCCCCGGAAGCGGTTCCGGGGCCGTTTTCGTATCAGCGGGCTGCCACGGCCAAAGCCGGAAAGTCGCTGAACACGCCGTCCACGCCCAGGTCGTAGAAGACCTCAAACATACGGCTCAGGTCGCCATGCGCCGCCAAGTAACCTGGCTGGGCGGGATCGCCCCGACGGTCGTCGGTGGACAGGAACAGGTTCTCGGCCCGAAAGGTCCAGGCGATGACCTTCAACCCGGCTTCGTGGGCCCTATCCACCAGTGGCGTAGGCGCCAGGGCCGCGCCGGAGTTGTCGCGTGGCACGATCAGCGTGACATCGACCCCGATCGCCTGGGCATAGTCGGCGATCTCATCCAGCCCCTCGGGCATGATCATCCGGGCATAGCGCAGGTCCGGCCGGTCGATCGGGCCACCGCCCGCCGCGATCAGCTGCAACAGGGGTGTATCGATCCGGCGGTCCAGCGTCCGCAGGGCCTCCACTTCGAAACATTGGACCAGGACGGGGGCCTGGGCAGAGGTCAGGTCGTTGGCGGCGAGAACGGTCACCAGCGCCGAAGGCATATCCAGTCCGATCGCAGCGAAATGGCTGGGATGTTTCATCTCGGGTGCCAGGCCGATGAGGCGACCGCTCCGACGCGAGCCCTCCCGCGCGATGTCGATCACCTCCTGGAACGTCAGGATGGGCTCGTGACCGTCATAGGCCGTGTTGCCGGGGCGCAGGGTGGCCAGCCTCTCGCGCGTCCGCAGGGTCTTCAACTCGGCCAGGGTGAAGTCCTCGGTGAACCAGCCCGTCACCGTCCGCCCGTCGATCGTGCGCGTGGTGCGTCGATCCGCAAACTCGGGATGGTCGGCGACATCGGTGGTTTCGGAGATCTCGTTCTCGTGTCGCACGACCAGGACGCCGTCACGGGTCATGACCAGGTCTGGCTCGATCATGTCGGCCCCCTGATCGATCGCCAGGTCATAGGCGGCGCGCGTGTGCTCGGGGCGCTCGCCCGATGCGCCACGGTGGGCGATGACGATGGGGTGGGGCGCAGGCTGTGGCACATTCCCCCCTGAGAACGAAAGCAACAGGATGGACAGGGCGATGCGGATCATCCCGCCCCACTAAAGCCGTTGCACGACGCCGGTGTGAAGGGTCAGCCCTGCAACACCTTTCGCAACTGCGGATGCAGTTCCGAGTTCGAGGCAAGGATGCTGTGGCCCGTCTTGGGATCGCCGTCGTTCTCGATGGTCGTGACCGTGCCGCCCGCCTCGGTGACGAACAGAATGCCCGCCGCCACATCCCAGGGTTTCAGATTGCGCTCGTAATAGGCGTCGTATCGCCCCGCCGCGACCCAGGCGAAGTCCAGCGACGCGGCGCCCAGCCGGCGGATGCCCGCGACCCGCTGGCCCACCGCATGGATGTCCTTGATGGCCTGGGCGTGTCCGGTCTTGCCGATGAAGGGCAGGCCCGTCGCGATCAGGCTTTCGGACAGGTCGCGTCGTCCGGCGACGCGGATGCGGCTGTCGTTCAGATAGCAGCCCTTGCCCTTCTCGGCCCAGAACAGCTCGTTCATGACGGGGTTGTAGGTGACGCCCGCGACGATCTCGCCCGACCCGTCCGGAGCCTTGCGCTCCAGCCCGACCGTGATGGCGAAATGGGGCATGGCGTGCATGAAGTTCGTGGTGCCGTCGATCGGATCGACGATCCAGGTGTGGGACTTGTCCGTCCCCTCGATCATGCCGCGCTCCTCGCCCAGGAAGCCATAGCCGGGACGCGCCTTCATCAGCAGTTCGAACAGGGTGTCCTCGGCCTTGACGTCGGCGGCCGTGACGAAGTCGCCGGGCCCCTTACGCGACACCTGCAACTGCGACACCTCGCCGAAATCGCGCAGCATCGGGCGAGCGGTCTTCCTGACCGCATCGATCATCACGGAAACGAGGGCGGAGGACAGTGCCATGGGGAGGGGTGCTTTACGATGTCGGTGGGGTCGAAGTGACGAGTGGCTAGTGATTAGTGATTGCCGGGTTCGGCTTTATCGTGGCCAGTGATCGGCGGCGTTCGCGACAACAATCACTAATCACCAACCACTAACCACCCGATGCTAGTCCGCGCGGCGGACGTATTCGCCGGTCGCGGTGTCGACGATGATGCGTTCGCCGACGCCCATATAGGGCGGGATCATGATGCGGACGCCGTTGTTGGCGATGGCCGGCTTGTAGGAGGAGGAGGCGGTCTGCCCCTTCACCGTGGGCTCGGTCTCGACGACTTCCAGCGTGACCTGATCGGGCAGGGACAGGCCGATCGGGCGCTCTTCGTGCATCTCGATAACGACCTTCATGCCGTCCTGCAGATAGGGGATGGAGTCTTCGCCGACCCAGTCCTTCTGCAGTTCGATCTGCTCGTAGGTGGCGTCGTCCATGAAGACCAGGGCGTCGCCCTGCTCGTACAGATAGGAAAAGTCCTTCTGCTCCAGGGTGACCCGCTCGACCTTGTCCTCCGACCGGAACCGCTCGTTCAGCTTGTTGCCGGTTTCCAGGTTCTTGGCCTCGACGTTGGCGAAGGCTCCGCCCTTGCCCGGCTTGACGTGGCTGGCCTTGGTCACGACCCACAGGCCGCCATTGTGCTGGAGGACCATGCCGGGCTTGATGGTGTTGCCGTTGATTTTCATGATTTCACTGACGGGCTGGAGCGGTGCGGTGGTCGCCTCGACCGACCGACAAATTGGGCGCGATCCCTAGATGACAGCCGGTCAAAGGGCAAGGCCGGGCGAAACCGCGCGCCGGCGTCCGAACTGTCACTTCAGCCCCGAGAGTCAGTTGCCGGTGGCGCTCTTGTCGGTCGCGATCTCGGTCATGGCGCTTTGCAGGTAGTTCTGCTCGCCCAGCATATTGATCAGATTGAACTGGTTTTCGAGGAAGTCGATATGCTCCTCGGTGTCATTCAGGATGCGCTGCAGGATCTCGCGGCTGACGTAGTCCTGGGCCGTTTCGCACTGGGCGATGCCGGGCAGAAGGTCGGCCCGGCCGCCATATTCCAGCTTCAGATCCGCGCCCAGGCATTCAATCGCCGTCTCGCCGATCGACAGCTTGTGCAGGTCCTGCAGATTGGGCAGGCCGTCCAGGAACAGGATGCGCTTGATCAGCATATCGGCGTGACGCATCTCGCCGATCGACTCGTCATAGATGATCTGGCCCAGGTGTTTCAGGCCCCAGCTTTCGAACATCCGGGCATGAAGAAAATACTGGTTCACCGCCGTCAGCTCATTGGTGAGCACGACGTTCAGAGTGCGGATGATCGCGGGATCGCCCTTCATGGCCTGGCCTTCCTGATGGTCAAGTGACGTGCCCGGAGATGTTCCGGAATCGTCGATCTGTTCAAGACCCGGCTTCTACCACAGGAATTCGTCTGTGGTTAAGTTGAGAGTTCTTATCAGCACATTGATAGTGCGAATGATTTCTCTTCGCTCTACTCGGCCGCCATGGCGAAGGCCTGACGGCTTTCCTGGATCATCTGCCGCATTTCGCAGACGCATTTGGCACACTGGGCCGCGCACTGGTGACGCACGAAGACGTCACGGGGGCGGGTCGCACCGGCCTCTATGGCCTGGGCGACGTCACGCTGGCGAAGACCGTTACAGTTACAGACGTACAAGGGGCGACCCGAACGCGTTTGAGAATGGTTCTTCATATCACGACCGTGGGCGATTGCAACGCGTTCGCATAACGCATCGGCGAAGACACGGCGCCGCACCCGGATCGCCGGCGGCCATTGACCGCCCGGCCTTTGCGTCGCACTTCGGGCCATGGCCAAGACCCCCCCCGTTCCCGCGGCACCCGCTTGCCGTCTCTATTTGATCACCCCGCCCGCGATCGCGGATCTGGAGGCCTTTGCCGCCACGCTGGAGGCGGCGCTGGACGCCGGCGACGTGGCGGCCCTGCAGATACGGCTGAAGCCCGCCGACGACGCCGTCATCGCCGAGGCGGTGCGACGGCTGAGGCCGATGGCCCAGGCAAGTGGCGTGGCCGTCATCCTGAACGATAGGCCGGATCTGGCCCTCAGCCTGGGATGCGACGGGGTCCATCTGGGGCAGGGGGATATGGATCTGGGCCAGGCGCGTCGCCTTCTTGGCCCCGATGCCATGATCGGCGTCACCTGCCACGACAGCCGCCACCTGGCCATGGAGGCGGCGGAGGCTGGGGCCGACTATGTCGCCTTCGGTGCCTTCTTCGACACCGCGACCAAGGACACGACCCATCGACCCGAGCCGGATCTGCTGTCGATCTGGCAGGAAACGATGACGGTGCCGAGCGTGGCGATCGGAGGAATCACCGTCCAGAACGCTCCGGCCCTGGTCGCGGCGGGAGCGGATTTCCTGGCCGTCAGCGGCGGTGTCTGGAACCATGTCGACGGTCCCGCTGCCGCTGTTGCGGCGTTCAACGCGATCTTTGCCGAAAACGCCTGAGTTTCAGGGGATATTAGGAAGGCTGTGGGCAGATAGGGTCCCGATCCAGACCACCTGAGTGTCCTGATGCCCGTGAGCCGCGCGCTCGACCCGACCCAGACGGCCCCAAGCCGACCGGCCACGGCGGCTGCCATGGGCCGTGTCGCCACGCCCGCGATCGCCAAGCCCGGCTTTTTTGCCCAGCCTCTGGCACCCCTTGCGACCGTCGTCGGCGTGGTGCTTCTGGTCGTGGTCGCCATCAGTTTCGCGCGGTCTGCCGGTCTCGTGGCGGCCTTGTGGGGAGCCAGCGGCCTGGCCGTCGCGGTCTGGCTGCGGCATTCGCGCGATCGGACCTATGACCTGTGTTTCGCGGCGCTGATTTCTGTCGCCATACTGGTCGCCGAGTTCCTGGTCGGCAATCCGCCAGACCTGTCGGTGATCTTCACGCTCGGCAATATGATCGAGATCGTGGCGGCGGTGGTCCTGGTCCGACGTTTCGCGCCCACCCTGAACCTGGCCAGCGTGGATGGCGCGGGGCGGTTCCTGCTCTGTGCCGCCGTGGCCGCCCCCCTGCCTGCCGCCCTGTTCAGCGCCATCGTCCTGAAGACGATGTTCGGGGCGAACTTTCTGGACACCTTCCACACCTGGTGGATGGGCCATGCCATGGGAATCGCCGTCATCGCCACCTTCGGCGTCGCCCTGTCGGCCCGCCACATGACAATGCTGCACAAGCCGATCAGGGTGCTGGAGGCCATCGGACTGTTCGGTGGGCTGACGGCGGTCAGTTGGGCGCTGTTCTGCTGGCTGACCATACCGGCGGCCTTTTGCATCATTCCGGTTCTGATCCTGATTGCCGTGCGTTTTCGTGTGCTGGGGATTGCGACGGGCCTGGTGATCGTCTCGATCCTGGCCGTGGGTGGGGCCATGGTGGGGGCCGGCCCCTTCGCCCTGGCCGAGCTGGACCTGGCGCAGCGGACCATGCTGGCGCAGGTCATGGTCCTTCTGGGCTGTATGCCCGTGCTTCTGGTCGCCTCGGTGCTGGAGGAACGCGACCGAATGTCCGAGCGGGCCCATGCGGCGCAACTGCGGGCCGAGCGGGCGTCGGAGGCTAAATCACGGCTGCTGGCCAATGTCGCCCATGAGATCAAAAGCCCTGTCGGCGGCGTCATCGGCATCGGCGAGCTGTGGCAGACGGGCAAGCTGGGTCCGGTTACCGACACCCAGGCCGAGATGGCCGATATGCTGGTGAAGACGGCCCGTCAGGTCGAGGCGCTGGCCCATGATCTGCTGGATGTCGCCCGCGCCGAGTCCGGGGCTGTGAAGGTGGATCTGCGTCCGACCGATGTGCGCGGCGTCCTTGAAGACGTCCGGCGCGGTCTGATGCTGCGCCCCGACGTCGCCAGCCTGCAGGTCGAGCTGGTGTTCGAGGGCGACGGCCTGATCGCCCTGGCGGATTCTCAGCGCCTGACCCAGGTCATCGCCAATCTCGCCTCCAATGCGGTCAAATACGGCGCGTCGGGCGGGGTCGTCATCTTCCGGGCCACGCGCATCCACGACGGGGTCCGGATCGAAATCATCGACCGGGGTCCGGGTCTGTCGCCGGAAAAGCAGGCCCAGCTGTTCGAGCCATTCAACCGCCTGGGTCTGGAACGCTCGACCGTCGAGGGGCATGGTATCGGCCTGGCCCTGGCCAAGCGAATGACCGAGCTTCAGGGCGGGTCAATCGGCGTGGACTCCACGCTGGGCGAAGGTGCGACCTTCTGGGTAGAACTTCAGGCCGCCTGACCCCACCCCATCGAATGCGACCTTGCGCCGCGCGGCAGACGGCTCATGGACATGAGCCGAACTCAGGCCTATAGCCCCACGCGTCTTAGGGATATTCGCTCATGACCTTCGCCGATTTCGACGCCCTGCTGCTGTCGCGGCTTCAGTTCGCCTTCACCATCGCCTTCCACATCCTGTTCCCGGCCTTCACCATCGGCCTTGCGGCCTATCTCGCCGTGCTGGAGGGGCTGTGGCTGTGGACCAAGCGCGAGGCGTTCAAGACGCTGTATCTGTTCTGGGTGAAGATTTTCGCCCTCAGCTTCGGCATGGGCGTCGTCTCGGGCGTGGTGCTGTCCTACCAGTTCGGCACGAACTGGTCGGAGTTCATCCGCCTGACCGGCGGGGTCATCGGCCCCCTGTTGGCCTATGAAGTCCTGACGGCCTTCTTCCTGGAGGCCTCCTTCCTGGGCGTGATGCTGTTCGGCTGGAAGAAGGTCGGCCCCCGGCTGCATTTCCTGGCCACCTGCCTGGTCGCGATCGGCACCACCATCTCAGCCTTCTGGATCCTGTCGGCCAACAGCTGGATGCAGACGCCCCAGGGGTTCCAGATCATGGCCGACGGGACCTTCGAGGCGACGGACTATATGGCCGTGATCTTCAACCCCAGCCTGCCCACCCGCCTGGCCCATATGCTGCTGGCCGCCTTCCTGACCACCGGCCTCGTCGTCGGTGCCGTCTCGGCCTATCGGCTGCTCAAGGATCGCGCCGCCGGAACTCATGTCGAGGGCTGGTCCGAAAGCCGGATTTCGCTGGTCATGGCCGTCGGTCTGATCGCCGTCCTGGCTCCGCTGCAACTGTTGGTGGGTCATGCCTCGGGCGAGGTGACGCACAAGTATCAGCCGGCCAAGACCGCCGCGATCGAGGGCTATTGGGAAACCCGTGCCGACCAGCCTCTGCACCTGTTCGGCATCCCGGATCGCGAGGCCCAGAAGAACCATTTCCAGGTCTCCATTCCCGGCGTCGGCAACATGATCCAGAACCTGCCCCGCGATGAGGTCATCAAGGGTCTGGACAGCTATGCGCGCGAGGACCAGCCGCCGCCCTTCATCCCCTTCTTTGGGTTCCGCATCATGGTCGGCCTAGGCCTGCTGATGATCGCCCTCGGGGCCTGGGGGGCGTGGCTGATCTGGCGACGCAAGCTGTTCGACAGCCCGATCTTCCTGCGCTTCGCTGTCCTGATGGGGCCGTCCGGCTTCCTGGCCGTGCTGGCCGGATGGATGGTGACCGAAGTGGGCAGGCAGCCCTGGGTCGTCTACGGCGTCCTTCGGACCCGCGACGCCGTGTCTCCGGTTGTGACCAGTCAGGTCGCGACCAGCCTGACCGTCTATGTGATCGTCTATTCCATCGTCTTCACGGCCGGGGCCCTGTTCATCCTGCGCCTGATGGCCGAGGGACCCGTGGCCGCCCTGCGCCACCCCGATCCGCGTCAGGACCGTGCCCCCGGCACACCCCTGGCCCAGGCCCCCGACGACGCACCCGGAGACCCGTCATGAGCCTCGACCTTCCTCTGATCTGGGCCGGGCTGATCGCCGTGGCCGTGCTGCTCTACGTCCTGCTAGACGGGTTCGACCTGGGCATCGGCATCCTGTTTCCCTTCGCGCGGTCCAAGGAGGATCGCGATGTGATGATGAACACCGTCGCCCCCGTGTGGGACGGCAACGAGACCTGGCTGGTGCTGGGGGGAGGGGGCCTGCTGGCCGCCTTCCCGCTGGCCTATTCGGTACTGATGCCGGCGCTGTATCTGCCGGTCCTGCTGATGCTGGCGGGGCTGATCCTGCGCGGCGTGGCGTTCGAGTTCCGGTTCCGCGCCGTGCGCCGGGGCCGAGCCTTCTGGACCCAGGCCTTTGCCGGAGGATCCATCCTGACGGCGGTCGCCCAGGGGCTGATCCTGGGGGGCTTCATCCAGGGCGTCACGGTCGAGAACGACCGGTTCGCGGGCGGCCAGTTCGACTGGGCCACCCCCTATGCCCTCTTGGTCGCGGCGGGTCTGGTGGCCGGTTATGCCCTGCTGGGCGGGGCTTGGCTGATGATGAAGACCAAGGACGATCTGCATGGTGACGCCCGCGTCTGGACCGCGATCAGCACGGTGGCGGTGACGATCCTGCTGGCTGTGGTCAGCGTGGCGACCCTGGTCATTCATCCTCGCGTGGCGGCGCGCTGGGGTTTCGACCTGTCGCAGGGCTTCTCGCTGGAACTGTCGACCCTGCTGCCGCTGCTGGCCATTCCCCTGCTGGGCCTGGTCGGCCTGGCGATGATTGTCGTGATGGCCCGCCGGGGCTCTCACGCCTGGCCCTTCATCGGGGCGCTGGTGGTCTTCCTGTCCGGCTATCTGGGCCTAGCGGTCGGCTTCGCCCCCTATGTGGTGCCCTATGCCCTGGACTTCCGTCAGGCAGCCGCGCCGGACAATGCCCTGGGCCTGATGCTGGTGGGCACGGTGGCCATCCTGCCGCTGATCCTGGGCTATACCGGCTGGGTCTATTGGGTGTTCCGCGGCAAGATCGATACGGAGGTCGGCTATCATCATTGATCCCGTTCCCCCGCCCGAGCCGGGCGACCGTCCCGGCCCCCTGTGGTCGCGCCTTTTGTGGTTCGTCGGCCTGTCGGTGGCTGCGGCCAGCGTGACCGCCGTGGTCGCCTATGCGCTCAGGGCCTTGCCGTTCTCGGGCTGAAGGACGATGTTCGGGGCATGAAGAACGCAGCCGCCCTCTCCGTCCTGACCCTGGCCCTGCTCGGCACGGCCTCGGTCGCCC
>Ga0209066_10003371_pt1 | contig 18328 bp, 17 predicted proteins | sample All_14_2_FD_187198 | JGI IMG/M metagenome (GOLD analysis project Ga0209066, IMG submission 187198) | Freshwater microbial communities in response to fracking from Pennsylvania, USA - Allegheny Zone_MetaG_DW_15 (SPAdes) (version 2) ... | reverse complement strand
CCGAGGACCTGGCCGCCGTGAAGGCCGAGCACCCGATGGAGGCCAAGAAGCGCCTGGCCGGCCTGATCACCGCCCGCTTCCACGACGCCGAGCAGGCCCAGGCCGCGCGCCAGCATTTCGAGCAGGTTTTTTCCCGCAAGGAGCTGCCGTCCGACATGGAGACCTACCGCGCCGAGAAGCCCGGCAAGCTGTCCTACCTGCTGGTGGCGGCCGGCCTGGCCAAGGGCATGAACGAAGCCCGGCGCCTGATAGACCAGGGCGCGGTGCGCCTGGACGGCGAGAAAGTGGCCGAGGATATTGTTTTCGAGCCCCGCGCCTGCGTGCTGCAGGTGGGGCGCCGGCAGTTCCGGAAAATAGAAAAATAAGGCGGTGGCCGTTATGAAACTCAGCCTGACACTCTTCGCTTTGCCGCTGCTCCTCGCGGCAGGCCCGGCCGCGTCCCAGGAGGCCGACGACGCGGACTACCGCAAGACGATGGAGCAGATGATGAAGTCCGGGAATTATTCCCAGGCCCAGAGCCAGTCCTGGGACGCCCGCCTGAAAGTCATCTCCGGCACGGTCATGGTGAAGACCGTGGACGGGGACGAGTGGTCCAAGATCACAGGCGAGATGCCGCTGGACCCCAACGACATGGTGAAGACCTCCGCCGACGGCCTGGCCGAGATCTACCTCGACGACAAGGGCGCTATCTCCCTGGGCCGCAATACCGAGCTGGAGATCTCCTCGCTGGAGCAGGAGGACGCCGTCTTCTCCGTCAACTTCGGCTCGCTGGTCGCCAAGATAAAACATTTCCTCAACGAGAAGCACCGGTTCAAGGTGCGCACCCCGTCGGCGGTCTGCGCCGTGCGCGGCACCGAGTTCGCGGTGGAATACTCGCAGCTCAGCAAGGAGTTCTCGGCGGGCGTCTTCGACGAGGGCCGCGTGGCCGTGACGCAGGAGGACGAGTCCGGCGGCACCCCGCAGGAATACCTGCTGGAGAAGAACAACGAGATCGTTTTCAGCCCCACGCAGAAGCGCCTGCGCGTGACGCCGCTGTCGCGCCTGGGCCGCCATCGCACCGCCATCTCCAACATGCGCAAGCGCCTGCCCGCCCTGAAGGGCTGGAAGCCCCGCTCGCTGGAGCGCCGCGCCGCCCTGCGCGACCAGGCCCTCAAGCGCAAGGTGATCCGCAAGCAGCTCAAGAGCTCCGCCGCGCCGGCCGGCAAGGCGGCCCGCTCGGCCAAGGCCAAGGCCGCCGCCCGCGCCAAAGCCAAGGCCAGGGCCAAGGCGGCGCAGCGGCGCGCGGCCGACGAAATGCGGGAAGAGGAATAGCGGTGCGGCTTTTTGTCGCCTCCGCCTTCGAGCCGGCTTTCACGGCCAGCGTCAAGGCTATAGCCGACTACGCCGCCGCCAACTCCGGCCGCGGCGCCGTGAAGTGGGTAGCCCCGGAGAATTTCCACCTGACCTACGCTTTCCTCGGCGACCTCCCCAAGGCGGACCAGGCGGTGAAGGGCATCGACGCGGCGCTGGCGGGGATCAAGGCTTTCGACGTTTCCCTGGGAGGTTTCGGAGTATTCCCCTCCGCCCGCCGGCCCAGCGTGCTCTGGGTCGGGATAGGCGAAGGCGTTCAGGAACTTAGATTTCTGGCCGATAAGCTGGCGGCAGGCTTGGCCGAGGCCGGGCTGATGTTCGAGAACCGCTTCGAGCCGCACGTAACCATAGGCCGGGTCAAGGGCGAGCTGCCCGAGAATTTTACGCGGCGCGTGGCCGATTTCGCTCCCGCCAAAAGGGCGCGCAGCCGGGTGGCTTCCGTAGAGCTGATGGAGAGCGCGCTGACCCCGGCCGGGCCGGTTTACAGGCAGGTCTACTCGCGGCGTCTGTTATGAGAAAACTTAAAACCATACTTATCTTCATGGCGGCAGGCCTGCTGCTGCTGTCCCTCTATTTCTTCTGGCCGGGGACGCCGGTGAAGGTTTCCATCCCGGAGGGCGCCGGCGCGGGCAGGGTGGCGGCCGAACTCAAGCAGAACGGCGTCATCCTGAGTTCCACCTGGTTCAAGATCCTGGTGAAGCTCACCGGCACCGGCAAGCGGCTGATGCCCGGAGAGTACGCGCTGCGCTCGGGCATGTCCGCCGAAGAGGCGCTGTGGAAACTGACGCACAGCACCTATGTCAGCAGCATCCGCGTGGTGATCCCCGAGGGCTGGCGCATGGAGCAGGTGGCCGAGCGCCTGGAGGCCAACGGCGTTACCCCGGCGGCGACGTTCCTGGAACTGGCGCGCGCGCAGAAAATGGAGGGCTATTTGTTCCCCTCCACCTACCTGCTCAAGAAAAATATGCTGCCACAGGAAGTTATAAATTTGCTAAAATCTGAATTCGACAGGCAAGTGCGGCCATTGTTCTCTAAAGGTTTTCCGGAAGGGCTGGACGAGAAGAAAGTCCTGATAATCGCCTCCATAGTGGAGCGCGAGGCCATGGAAGACAGCGAGCGCCCCCTGATAGCGGCCGTCTACATCAACCGCTACCGGATCAGGATGCCGCTGGAAGCCGATCCGACCACGCAATACGCGCTGGGCTACTGGAAGAAGGCCCTGACTTACAAGGACCTGAAGTTCAAGTCGCCCTACAATACCTACGTGGTGGGCGGGCTGCCGCCGGGCCCCATCTGCAGCCCCGGCCAGAGTTCGATAGCGGCGACGCTGGCCCCGGCCAACCTGGACGCCCTGTACTTTGTGGCGGACCGCAAGGGCAAGCACATTTTCAACTCCAGCTTTAAGGAGCACCTTAAGGCCAAGCGCAGGGTTGAGCAGGCGGCGAAGGAAGCCAGCCGTTAAAAATTTGGGCGTGTAGCTCAGTTGGGAGAGCGCCTCGTTCGCAACGAGGAGGTCGCAGGTTCGATCCCTGTCACGTCCACCAAATCAAAAAGCCCCCGCAAGGGGGCTTTTTGATTTGGTCCCCGGGGATGGACTGCCTGTCGCGTTGCGAACGAGGCGCAGACCGAGAGGGGCTGGCAACGAGGTGAGGCCCGGCTTTAGAGCGAAGCATAATTATGCTTCGCGCCCGGGCCGCAAGGGCGGAGGCAATTTTTACAGCGAAAAATTGCCGAGCCGGGGCCGCGGAAAACCGCTATGCGGTTTATCCGTGGCGGACAAAGCTTCAGAGGCCCTCCCCGGGGCGAGCGCAGGAGCCGTGACCGATCCCGGACATCTTCCCGTGGCGAACAAAGCCTTAGAGGCCTTTCTTATCCGTAATCTTCGCGAAAATAATTGGTAAAATCTTATATAACCGCGGCGTACAGGAGAAACTATGGCTGACTATTTCCCCCTTAAAGACCAGACCCGCTTCGAGTACAAATTTACCAGCACCGAATTCGAGGGCACGGCCCGCGTCTTCATCGATATCCTCGAGGTCAAGAAGAAGGCCGCCAAGCTGGTGGCCCAGGCCAGGATGATCTTCGAACTGCGCGACTCGCATACCACCGAGTACACCATCACGCGCGACGCCAAATGGCTGACCACGGCCGACGGCGTAACCGTAGGCGGCCGCCGTGAATTCCCCCTGCCTCCCAAGGAAGGCGCCAAATGGGACGAGTCCCCGGACGCCAGCGAGATCATCTCCCTCTCCGACAAGGTCTCGATCAAGGCCGGCAAGTTCGCGAATTGCATGAAGATCGTCACGATGCTGGCCGGAGGCGACGCCGGCAAATCGGTGCGGTATTACGCCCCCGGCGTCGGCTATATCCTCGAGGAGTACAGCGGCGAGGACAAGACCTGCGAGCTCGAGCTCGTGGCCGTCTCCAAGGTTCCCGAAGAGAAAAAGAAGAAAGGCAAGAAATAAGCGCCGCGCGGCGGCGAATTTCAGACGAGGCGAACATGGCCCTTATAACCATCAAAGAACTGCTCAAGAGCCCGGCCCCTGTGGCCGGGGCGGTGGCGCGCGGCTGGATCAAGACCCGCCGCGACTCCAAGGTGCTCTCCTTCGCCGAGCTCAACGACGGCTCCTGCCGCGAAAGCCTGCAGGTTGTCTTCTCCTCCGAGAACGGCGACTTCTCCGCCGTGCTGCCCGCGCTCGTCACCGGCGCCGCCGTGGAAATTACCGGAGACCTGGTGGCTTCCCCCGCCGCGGGCCAGAAGTACGAACTTCAGGCCAAGGCCGTGAAGATCCACGGCGGCTGCGACGCCGAGAAATATCCCATCCAGAAGAAGAAGACCTCCGACGAATTCCTGCGCACGGTGGCTCACCTGCGGCCCCGCACCAACAAGTACGCGGCCATGCTGCGCGTGCGCTCGGAGCTGGCCTTCGCGATCCATTCCTATTTCCGGAACAACGGCTTCACCTACGTGCACACGCCTATCTTCACCGCCTCCGACGCCGAGGGCGCGGGCCAGATGTTCTCGGCCACCGCCTTCGACCTGACCAAGCTGGCCGGCATCCCGAAGACCGAAGCCGGCGAAATAGATTTTTCCCGGGACCTGTTCGGCAAGAAGGTCGGCCTGACGGTGTCCGGCCAGATGGAGGGCGAGGCCCTGGCGCTGGCGCTGGGCAAGATCTACACCTTCGGCCCCACCTTCCGCGCCGAGAACTCCAACACCTACCGCCACTGCGCCGAGTTCTGGCAGATAGAGCCCGAGATGGCCTTCTACGAGCTGGCCGACGACATGGACCTGGCCGAGGACTTCATAAAAACCATAACGAAGGACGTGCTGGAGAAGTGCCCTTCCGACATCGAGCTGTTCGCCAAGTACGTCGAGCCGGCCCTGATGGACAACCTGAAGAACATTCTGGAGAACAAGTTCGAGCGGCTGCAGTACACGGACGCCGTGAAGATCCTGGAGCCGGTCAACGACCGCTTCGAGCTGAAGGTGAAGTGGGGCGTGGACCTGGCCAGCGAGCACGAGCGCTTCCTGGTGGAGCAGCATTTCAAGAAGCCGGTCATCCTCTACAACAAGCCCAAGGAAGTGGCCTCGTTCTATATGAAGCTCAACGACGACGGCCGGACCGTGCGCGGCATGGATGTGCTGGTGCCCCGCATCGGCGAGCTGGTGGGCGGCAGCGAGCGCGAGAACAGGCTGGACGTGCTGGAAAAACGCATGACCGACCTGAAGATGAAGGTGGAGGACTACCAGTGGTTCCTCGACCTGCGCCGCTACGGCTCGGTGCCTCATGCCGGCTTCGGCCTGGGCTTCGAGCGGATGATGATGCTGATCACCGGCATCTCCAACATCCGCGACGTGACCGCGTTCCCCCGGGTGCCCGGCTACGCCGAGTTCTAAGCCCGCCACAGGGCGTAAAAAAAGGCCGGACGAGAGTCCGGCCTTTTTCTTTTCCCGCCGTTAGTTAATGCCCGCCGGCGCGCAGATGCGCCTCTATCCCCCTCGCGATCTTCAGGTTCGCGCCGAAATCGGCCGGCAGCGTGGGGAGCAGCGGCCGCGAATTGATTCTAACCCCGGAGCGCCCGTCTCCGGCGTCGGACAGGGTCACGGTTAGCCTGCTGCCCAGCGTGAGCAGGTTCAGCGGCGTGAGCGCCTCCAGCCTGCCGGCTTCGGGGTCCCTGAGGGTGACCCGGCTGCGGCCTGCCTGGTTGAGGTAATGCTCCGCGGCGGCGAAGAGCCGCTCTCTGGGCAGGGAGCTCTCGAAGGTCCTGGTCTGGGAAACTGAATAAATATCGCCAGCCTTGTCTGGTCCTGCGGCGCGGCGCGCAGCGATTATCTGCGCCGTCCCCAGCAGCGCGGCCAGGACTATGCCGTAGACCAGCGCTTCTACGGCGGAGCGGATCAGGTCGGTGTCGGGGGCGATGCCGATGAACAGGGGCAGCAGCAGCACCAGCAGGAAGAGAAGCCAGCTTAGCAGCAGAGTTTTAGCGTAGCACTTTATCATAACCCTCCCGTTAACCCAAGTTATTCTATAAAATTCAGGCCCGCCGTCTTTTGAGCGAGGCCAGCACGCCCGCGGCGGCCAGGGCGGCGAAGATCCAGATCCCGGCGCCGAAGGCGGCTGAAAGCCCCTGGTAATTCTCCGGCCCGAGGCGCACCTTGCCCACGAAGAGCGCGAACAGCGCCATTACCACGGCCATGCTGAACATCTGGCCCGTTACCCGCATGGTGGCCAGCGTGGCCGAGGCTACGCTGTAGTGCCGTTTCTCCACCGAGCCCATGACGGCGTTGGTGTTGGGCGCGGCGAACAGGGCCAGGCCAAATCCCATAACAGCCAGGCCGGCCAGCACGCGCCAGAGCGGCAGCCCGGCCTCCGGCCAGGCGAAGAACAGCATACCGGCGGCGGTCAGCCCCATGCCGAGGGAGGCGATCAGGCCGGGGTCATGCCTGTCGGAGAGCCGTCCTGCCCACGGGGAGAAAGCTACCATCAGCAGCGGCTGCACCACCAACACGAAGCCCGCTTCCCTGGGAGCCAGGCCGCCGGCGTATTGCAGGTAGAGGCTCAGCAGGAAACCCATGGCGAAGGTGGCGCTGTAGTTTAGGAAAGCGGCCAGGTTGGAGAAGGCGAAGACCTTGTTCTGCAGGAAAAGCCTGGCGTTGAGTATCGGATGGATAGCCAGGGTTTCGCGGTAGAAGAAAGCTACAAGCGCGGCCGCCCCCGCCAGCACCGTCAGGCCGCCCGTGAGAGTGGTGACGGCGGACAGGCCGTACATCAGCGCGGCCAGCGCGCCGGCATAGAGCAGCGCGCCGGGCAGGTCGAAGCGCTCGCCCTCCGCGCCTTTCCATTCGGCGCCGGCCAGCCGGGTGCGCAGCAGCCAGAGCACGAAGAGGCCTACCGGCACGTTGAGCAGGAAGATCGCCCGCCAGGACACGTACTGCACCAGCAGGCCGCCCAGCGACGGGCCCAGCGACAGGCCGGTGTAGACAGCGGCCGAGACCCAGCCCAGGGCCTTGCCGCGCCGCTCCGGAGGGAAGACCGAGGTGAGGATGGCCACCGAGGTGCCGAAGATCATGGAGGAGCCGACGCCTTGCAGCACCCGCCCGGCCAGCAGCTGCGCCGGGCTGACGGCCAGACCGCAGAAGAGAGAGGCCAGCGTAAAGATGGAGAAGCCGGCGGCGAAGACCCGCTTGCGCCCGAAAATGTCTGCGGCCCGGCCCATCGGCACGAGCAGCGCCGCGGAAGCCAGCAGGAAAGAGAGGGAGACCCAGCCCATGGTCATGGCGTCCAGGCCCAGCGCCGGGGCCATGGCCGGCAGGGCTATGTTCACCGCCGAGAGCATGAAAGGCGTGGAGAACGAAGCCAGCACGGTGATAAGCAGCACGGTGTTCGGATTGACCATCGCTATATTCTATAATTTTAAACAGGACAGCTTACGACGGAGGACTTATGCAAAGGGAAGAGGCGCTGGAACTGCTGCGTACGCACGTTAAGAACGCCAACATGATCAAGCATTGCCTGGCTTCGGAGGCCGTGATGCGGGCCCTGGCCGCCAGACTGGGCGGAGATCCCGAGCTGTGGGGCCTCGCCGGCCTGCTGCACGACCTGGACGTGGAACTTACCGAAGGGGACCCGGCGCGGCACACCCACGAGGCCGGGCGCATCCTCCGCGGGCGCGGCCTGCCCGAGAGCCTGGTGGAGGCCGTGCTGCTGCACAACGAGGCCGCCCACGGCGGTAAACGCCGGTCCGAGATATTTCACCGGGCGCTGGCGGCGGCCGAGACCGTGACCGGCCTGATCACCGCCACTACCCTGGTCTACCCGGACAAGCGGCTGGCGAGCGTCAAGGCTTCGTCGGTGACCAAGCGCATGAAGGACAAGCGCTTCGCGGCCACCGTGGACCGGGGGATCATAATGGAATGCGAGCAGCTGGGGCTAAAGCTCGACGAGTTCGTGGAGCTGGCGCTGGGCGCCATGCAGAAAATTGCCCCCGAGCTGGGGCTCTGATCATTTCCTTATGAGCCTGTTCACCTTCGCCAGCAGGTCCCGCGCATCATAAGGCTTGGTGACTATCCCTGAAAATTCTGCGTCCAGCCGCCTGCGGTGTATCTCCCTCGGGTCCAGCGCCGTGAAGGCTATGATAGGGGTTTTGGCGGAGCAGGGCACTGCGCGCAGCGCCCGTACCGCCTCCTCGGGGCGCATGTCCGGCAGCAGCAGGTCCAGCAGTATCAGGTCCGGGTTTTCCTTCGCCGCGACCGCCGCTCCGCCGGCTGCGGTATCGGCGGCCAGCACCTTGAGGCCGCTGGCGGCAAGGCGCATCTTAACAAGCGCTGTATGCTGTGTTTCGTCCTCAATAATAAGCACCTTGTTCATTTCCCCCCCCTGATTCGCGAGATCTTTTTCCAAAATTCGTCCTGGTCCTTAAAGTCCTCGGGATAGAGCAGCGCGGTTATCGGCACAGGCTTATCCTGGTTTCCGGTAATCTCCCTCAAGCCTTCCCCCATCAGGAAGGAGGCTTTGGCGCATTCCTTTATCCCGGAATTCTGTATCAGGATAGTGATATCCCCCTCTTTCCCTATCAGCATGGCGTTAGAGCTTCTGAAGCGGGCCTTGATGAAGTTGACCGCATTCGGGACAGCGCAGGCCGGCAGCAGCGCCGTAAGGGTGCATATCGGTCTTTTCCCGCGGGAAAATTCTATCTCCCTCTTTACCAGATGCTTCGTCGCCTCCGTGAAGGATAGCCTCGGCAGCCGCATAAAAAAGCTGCAGTTCTTTCCCGCCTCGCTTTCGGCCCAGATGCGCCCGTTGTGCATTTCCGCTATCCCGCGGCTTATGGCCAGGCCCAGGCCCGTGCCTTTTATTTCGCCGCCGCTGTTCCCGCCGAACTTCCCGAACTTGTTAAAGATCTTGGGCAGGTCCTCCGCGTCTATGCCCTGGCCGGTGTTTGAGACGCAAAAAAGAGCGTCCCCGCCCGAGAGCCGCAGCGACAGGTCTATCCGCCCTCCCCTGGGCGTGAACTTTATAGCGTTGGAGAGCAGGTTCACAAGTACCTGGCGTATCTTGTCCCCGTCGCAGTAGGATAGGACCGGCGCCGGCGGTACCTCCGCGGCCAGCTCCGCGCCTTTCTCGGCGGCCAGCCGCGAATGCTCCGCGCAGGTCTCGCGCAGGATCCCGGCCAGATCGGCTTCCGCGATGTACATCGGCATAACGCCGGCTTCTATCTTCGTGATATCCAGCAGCGCGTCTATCAGGCGGTTCAGCCTGCCCGTGTTATCCAGGCCCATTTTCAGTATCTCGCGCTGCTGCTCGCTGATATCGCCCGTAGTGCCGTCATATACCAGGGCCAGGGATTCCTGCACTATGGTCAGCGGGGCCCGGAGTTCATGCGAGGCCATGGAGATGAAGTCGTTTCGCGCGCGCTCCAGGAGCTTCGCCTGGGTCATGTCTCGTATCATGACCAGCCTGCAGTCCTCCGCCCCCCATTGTATCTGCGCCCCGTGTATCTCGACCGGTATTTTCCTGCCGTCGCGGCGCAGCAGTTCCGTTTCCGTTGCCCCTTCCCCGATAATCTCCATCGGCAGCGGTGTCGCTATTAATTCGGCGCGCTTCAAGCCGAATATCATCTCAGCGCTGTGGTTGACAAAAACGGGAGTGCCGGCCCGGTTGACCACCAGGAATCCCTCCGGTATCTTCTCCAGCAGGTCCCGCAGGCGCGCCTCTCTTTCGCGCATCCTGCGCTCTATCCTTTCCCGCTCTATCGCGAACCGGATGGCATAGTTCAGCCCTTCGGCCGTTATCTTCCCCTTGACCATGTAGTCCTGCGCGCCTTTCTTTATTATCAGGGGCCCCATATGCTGCTCGTAGAAGCCGGTCAGTACTATGATCGGGCAGTTCTGGGCGGCGCGCTGAACCTTGTGCAGGGTCTCCGGGCCGAATGAGTCCGGCAGGTTCAGGTCGAGGAGAATGACGTCGGCCCGCTCCCCGCGGTATGCGGCCGACGCCTTGGCGAGCGTGTCGGCCTGGCGCAGGGAGAAAGTCGGATTGCTGATAGACCCAAAAAGGTCCTTTACCACCTTCGCGTCGAAGGGGTTGTCCTCTATCAGCAGGACTTTTATGCTTTTGTTCTGTTCAGGCATTTTTCTTCGGCGCCTATAGACGCCAGTAGCCGCGGAGATGTTTGCTCCCGGCCGAAGTCGCGTAATTTGTTTAAGATCCCAAACCCTAGGGTTAGCGTATTAAATATAGCGGCGGCGGTCAAATGGTATTACTACGGATTGGACATATAAAAAAACCGCCGGTCGCCCGGCGGTTCTTTTTACTGGGCTGGCGCCCCTTACTGGAAGAAGTACAGCGCGGCGTAGTACCGGTAGGTCTGGTCGCCGACCACGAAGGGCTCATCGAGCTTGGTGACCTTGGCGGCGATGAATTCTTTCTTGTTCTCGAGCAGGAACTTCTTGTAGTCGGCTACCTTGGCCGCTATGCCGGCCTCGTCGGCCGCCAGCTTGCCCTTGAAGCCGAGCTGCCTGCCGATGTAGACCATCGAGAAGTCGGCGTCTTTCTCCACCAGGGTGACGGAGTTGGTCAGCAGGTCGAAGTCTATGGGGTCGCCGTACTTGAGCTGGCGCAGCTGGATCTCGTGGGCCGGGTTCTCGTTGGCCTGGGTCAGGTAGTAGACGTTGAAGGTGGGGCGGAAGATCTCGTTCTTGATCATGAAGGCCGCGACCGGGGTCAGGCCCTGCTTCTCGAGCGCTTCGATGAGCATGTGCTGCTCTTTCTTCATCGCTTCGGCGCTGAGGGCGTCGTAGTTCATGCCCTCGCCGAGGAACATGCGCACTACTTTGCCGTCGGGGGATTCGTACTTGAGGATGCCGAGCTCGTGCTTGTACTCGGTGGAAACGACGCGCATGCCGAACTTCTCGAGTATCGGCGTCCACATCGCTATGAATTCCTGGAACTCGGCCTCGGTCTTGGAGTGGCTGATCAGCTGGCTGCGGGAGGCGGTGGCGAAGAGGTTAAGCTTGGTGAGGTCGCCGGAGACATGGCCGCATTTTTCGGCGGCAATCTGCTCCAGGACGGGGGCCGGCGCTTCTATCTTGGAAGCTTTCACGTCGGCGGCTGAAAGGCCGTTAAGTTCGGCGGCGCTGAGGTTTGCGGCGCTAAGGAAGGCTACCGCGGCGATGGCTAATCTTTTCATCAATTCTCCTCCTGCTGCTGCTGGTCTGTGACTGCTATATTAATTCTACATTTTACCGTCGGGGTATTAAAGGCCTTAAGGCCCCGCGTCTTCTGGGCCGTAAGGCCTATGATTTTCGTCAACTCCGGCGCCGGCGCGCTGCGGCGCGGTGCTCCTTCCATTTGCCGAAGGACTTGCCGCGCGACTCCAGGCGCAGGATGAACTCCTCCATGCGCGGGCCGATGACCGCGGCCGGCTCCCCGGCCAGCGGCGTGCCGGGCAGGGGCATGAAGGCGTGCGTGTGTATCATCGCTCCCAGGGCGGCCAGTTCCGTCATCATGGCCATGGAGGCTTCATCGTCCTCCGGCGTCTCGCCCGGCAGGCCCAGGATGAAATCCATGTAGGGGGTTATCTTGTGCGCCTTGCAGAGGCGGGCGGCGTTCATGATGTCCTCGGGGCCGTGGCCCCGGCGTACCGCCTTGAGCGCGGCCGCGGTGGCGGTCTGCGCGCCTATCACCAGCCGGCGGTTATAAGCGTATTTCTTCACCAGCGCCAGCGTCTCGGGCGTGACGTGCTCCGGCCGCACTTCCGAAGGGAAGGACCCGACATAAATGCGCCCGCCCTTCGCCGCGGCCAGGTCGTGCGCGCTGCGCATGAATTCTTCCAGCGCCGGCAGGTTCAGGGCCCTGCCGTCGGCCGAACCGTATGCGAAGGCGTCAGGGGTTATGAAGCGGATATCCTTGAGGCCGCGCGAGAGCATGGCGTCCATCGCGCTCAGGACGATTGGCAGCGGGCGGTGCCGCTGTTTGGCGCCGAACAGGAAAGAGTTCTGGCAGTAGGTGCAGGCGAAAGGGCAGCCGCGGGTGATCTCTATGGGTCCGAAGAGGCCGTAGCGCTCCGACACCGCCGGGTAGGCGCCGAGATCCGCTTTAACCCCTTTTATCACCCCGGGCGCCGGCGCCCGGCCAGCCTCCAGGGAGAGCAGCAGCTCCGGAAAAACCTTTTCACCCTCGCCGGCCACGACGTAGTCGAAACCCATGCCCAGCGTCTCTTGCGGTTCTGCGCTGGCGTGGGGCCCGCCGGCCAGGAAGACGGTGCCGGGATAGTCGGCCCGGAGGCTGGCTATCAGTTCTGCGGTCTCCTCCTTCTGAGAGGTGAAAAAGGAGAAGGCCGCCACGGTGACGCCGCCCGCGGGGCGCCGCAGGGCTTCGCGCAGCGCCGCGGGAGTGTTCGGGAAAACGGCGTCGATGTTTTTGAACGTTTCTATGGCGCCGGCCAGCGCGTTGACGCTGCAGCGGTTCTCGCGGCTGTGGTAGAAGACCAGGTCAAGCATCGGCTTGCGGCTGTTGCGGTTCCGGAGCCGGCTGGGACAAGAGTAAGTTGTAGGCGCGGGCCAGGGCGAGGGTGATCCAGGGCAGGAAGACGAAGGTCTTGAGTGCGGCGGCCGCAATCGTCCAGGGTTTGAGCGCCAGCGAGGCCGAGGGATTCTTGAAGGAGCCGGTCACCACGTAGATGTCCGGCACCAGCGCGGTGATGAGCAGCGCCAGGGTAAAAACAGGGAACAGGCGGGTCTTCCAGCCGTCGGTGATGGCGGCGCTTAGGCGGAACGACTCGCGCACGCCGGTGCGCCGGTCCACGACCGCGTATTCGCTGAACATGAAGGTCAGGTAGATGACGATGCCGGGCACGATGAGCAGCAGCGCGCCGCCCATGGCGGCCAGCGACAGGAATACGCTGACGGCCACGGCGCGGTGGTAGACCGGGAAAGCGCTGAACAGGTCGGCGTAGCGGGCCCCGCCGCCGCGGGCGATCTTGATATAGACGAGGTTCAGGCCGGTGGTCAGCGGCGTCACTGCCAGCAGCATGTACGCGCCGGCGGCCGGCAGCGAGTGCCAGCGGTGGATGATGTAAAAGGAGCCGGCGGCGACGAGGGCTTGCGTCAGGATCACGGGGATCAACAGCGGCAGCGCGCCGACGTAATCGTCCCAGGCCAGCGTGAACCAGCGGAAGGACTCGCGGTCCTTCTCAAGCTCTTCCACGGGCCTCCTCGTAAAGTTCGCGGGCTTTGTAGGAACTGCGCACGAGGGGCCCCGAGAGCACGGCCCGCAGGCCGGCGGCCCTGGCTTTCTCCCCCCACCTGGCGAATTCCTCTTCGGTATAGTATTTCTGCACGGGGCGGTGGGTCTTGGAAGGGGCGAGGTACTGGCCCAGGGTCAGCAGGTCGCAGCCTGCGGCGGCCAGGTCGGCCAGCGCCCGCTCCAGCTCCTCCGGCTTCTCGCCGAGGCCGAGCATGATGCCGGATTTGGTGAGGATGTCGGGGCGCAGGCGCTTGGAGTTGGAGATAACCGCCAGCGAGCGGCCGTAGTCGGCGCCGGCGCGGGCCCCGGCGTAGAGGCCGGCCACCATCTCCAGGTTGTGGCCCAGCACGTCGGGATCGGAAGCCAGCACGGTCTCGAGCGCTTTAACGTCTCCGCCGAAATCCGGGATCAGCGGCTCGGTGCGGATGCCGGGCGAGAGCTCTTTGATCAGCCGGTTGGTCTCGGCGAAGTGGGCGGCCCCGCCGTCGGGCAGGTCGTCGCGCGTGGGCGAGGTGAAAACCACGTATTTGAGCTTCCACTCCCGGCACAGCTCGGCCGCGCGGCGGGGTTCGCCCGGGTCGGGCGGCAGCGGCGGCAGTCCCTTGGCGACGGCGCAGAAGCCGCAGTTGCGCGTGCAGATGTCGCCAAGGATCAGGAAGGTCGCTTCCCCCCCGGAAAAGCATTTGCCTTTATTGGGGCAGCGGGCCTCGTCGCAGACGGTGTGCAGCGCGCGCGCCTTCAGTTGCGCGGCGGTGCCGGAGGCGGCCGTGCCGCGCAGGTCGGCCTTGTTGCGGCGCACCTCTTTTATTATCCAGTCGGGGTAGGCGGTCATTATTCCGTTATCTTCAGGTGCAGCTCCTTGAGCTGCTTGTCGTCGATCACCGAAGGAGCTTCGCTCATCAGGCAGGCGCCGCTGGTGGTCTTGGGGAAGGCGATGACGTCGCGGATGGAATCCGTGCCGCAAATGATGCCGATCAGGCGGTCGTAGCCTATGCCGATGCCGCCGTGCGGGGGCGCGCCGAAGTCCATGGGGCTGACTATCATGCCGAAGCGCCGCTGCACGGCCTCCTTGTCGTAGCCCATGAGCGCGAAGATCTTTTCCTGCATGGCGCGGCTGTGGTTGCGCACGGAGCCGCTCCCCAGTTCCACGCCGTTGAGGACCAGGTCGTACTGGCAGGAGCGCACGTTGCCGGGGTCGGTGTCCAGCTTGTGCGCCTCTTCGGGCAGCGGGGCGGTGAACGGGTTATGGGTGAAGGTCCAGGCGCCGCTCTCGGCGTCTTTTTCCAGCAGCGGGAAATGGCGCACCCAGAGGAAAGCCCACTTGGAGAGCTTGGCCGGCTTGAGGCGGGCTATCAGCTCGGTGCGCAGCGCGCCCAGGCAGGGGGCGGCCACGGCGGGCTTGTCGGCGGCGATGCAGACGGCGTCGCCTTCCTTTACCTCCAGCCGCTCCTTGAGCGCGGCCTGCTCGGCCTCGCTGATGAACTTCAGCGTCGGGGACTCCCACTTACCGTCCTTGAAACGCAGCCAGACCAGGCCTTTGGCGCCGAGCTTCTTAACGAGGTCGGTGAGCTTGTCCATGTCGCCGCGGCTGAAGGCGGCGGCGCCCTCGCCCTTTATCGCGCGCACCACGCCGCCTTCGGCGAGCGCGCCCGAGAAGACCTTGAATTCAGAGGCCTTGAAGATGTCGGAGCACTCCTTGATCTCGAGCGCGTAGCGCAGGTCGGGCTTGTCGATGCCGTACTTCAGCATGGCCTCGGTGTATTCCATCTCGGGGAAGGGCGCGGTCACTTCCTCGCCGAGGCTGGCGAAGACGGCCTGCATCATGCCTTCCACCACCCGGGCGACGTCCTGCTCGTCCACGAAGGACATCTCGAGGTCTATCTGCGTGTGCTCGGGCTGGCGGTCGCTGCGCAGCTCCTCGTCGCGGAAGTTGCGGGCGAGCTGGAAATAGCGGTCCATGCCGCTCATCATCAGCACCTGCTTGAACTGCTGCGGGCTCTGCGGCAGCGCGTAGAACTCGCCGGGGTTGTTGCGGGACGGCACCACGAAGTCGCGCGCGCCCTCGGGCGTGGAGCGGGTGAGCAGCGGGGTCTCCACCTCGTTGAAATCGAGGCCGTAGAGGTAGTTGCGGACCACCTGGGACAGGCGGCTGCGCAGCACCAGGTTCTTGGCCATCTTCGGGCGGCGCAGGTCGAGATAGCGGTATTTCAGCCGGGTCTCCTCGGAGACGCCGGCGTGCTCGCCGAGGTCGAAGGGCAGCGGCTGGGAGGCGTTGAGGACGGTGATCTCGGCGGCCTCGAGCTCTATCTCGCCGGTGGGCATGTTCTTGTTGGCGTTGGCCCCGGGGCGCAGGGTGACCTTGCCGGTGACGCGCAGGGCGTATTCGCTCTTGGTCTCCTCGGCGGCGGCGAAGACGGGGCTGCCGGGGGCGGCCACCACCTGCGTGACGCCGTAGAGGTCGCGCAGGTTGATGAAGAGCACGCCGCCGTGGTTGCGCTTGCTGTCGGCCCAGCCGCACAGCGTGACGGTGCTGCCGGCGTGGGCGGCGTTGAGTTCGCCGCAAGTATGAGTGCGGAGGGCGGTAGCTTTTGAAGAGTTGTTGGTCATAGGTTGCTCGTGTATTATTATGCTTTCGCTGTGAATCAGTTTCGTGCGTCCGGCGGGGGTCTGGGCCCGTCGGGCACGGCGTCGCGCACACCGTGCGCGCGCCTCGTCACTCCCTTCGCCGCGCTGCGCAAGCGGCTCGGTCCGTGACGACCCTCCGAACCCATACCCCCGCCGGCCCCGACGCTATCACCAGAGACGTCCGGCCATCCTCTCGCGAGGTGTTCAAACCTTCAAAAGCTGCTTGAGGGTTGAGGGGACGGTGTCGAAGGGGACCAGGGTCTGCTCGCCGGCTTCCTTCAGCGGCTTTACGGCGACTGTGCCGGCTTTGATCTCGTCCTCGCCCAGGATCAGCGCGTAGGCGGCGCCGCTCTTGTCGGCCGATCGCATCTGCGACCGCAGGCTGAGGTCGAAATTGGAGAAGTCGGCGCTGACGCCGGCGGCGCGCAGCGCCGATAGCAGGGCGTAGGCCTTATTGCCGGTTTCCTGGCCGGCGGCCACCACGAAGGCCCGCGTGGAGACGTCGGGGGCGGGCTGGTCCTTGAGCAGCATGGCCAGGCGGTCCACTCCCAGCGCCCAGCCTATGGCCGGCGCGGCGGGGCCGCCCATGGATTTTACCAGGTCGTCGTAGCGGCCTCCGCCGCAGACGGCGTCCTGGCTGCCGAGGGCGCTGCTGCGCACCTCGAACACGGTGCGGGTGTAGTAGTCCAGGCCGCGCACCAGGCCGGGGTTGACGTTATGAGGCACGCCGGAGATCTTCAGCAGTTCCTGGACGCGCGCGAAATGAGCGGCGCAGTCGGGGCAGAGGGACAGCCTGGGGGCGGAATCCGCCAGCCACGGGCCGTCTATCTTGCAGTCCAGGGCGCGCAGCGGGTTGCGCTCTATGCGGCCGCGGCAGGGCTCGCAGAGGCGCTCCGAGCAGCCGCGCAGGTAGGCCAGCAGCGTCTGCCGGTAGTTCTTGCGGCATTCGCCGCAGCCGAGGGAATTCAGGTCCACGGAGCAGGCCGTGAGGCCGGCCCGCTCCAGCAGGCGCACCAGCATGGTGATGCTCTCGGCGTCGGCCAGCGGCGAGGCGTTGCCTATCTGTTCGGCGCCTATCTGCTCGAACTCGCGAAAGCGGCCCGCCTGGGGGCGCTCGGCGCGGAACATGTTGCCTATATAGTAAAACTTGGCGTTGCGGCCGCTCTGGCTGATGTTCTGCTCTATGTAGGCGCGCACCACTCCGGGCGTGCCCTCGGGGCGCACCGCCACCTCGCGGCCGCCGCCGTCGGTGAAGGCGTACATCTCCTTCTCCACGATGTCGGTGGTCTCGCCGGTGGACTTCACGAACAGCTCCTTGAGCTCTATCGTCGGGATGCGCAGTTCCTGGTAGCCGTAAAGGGCGAAGACCTCCCGCGCCGCGGCCTCTATGGCCGCGAAGCGAGCGGAGTCGGGCGGGAGGATGTCCCGGAAACCCCTCAGGGAATGCAGCGCCATCAGTCGCTCCCCGCCATGGACTGCAGGCGGGCCTGGTTGAGGATCACCAGTTCGCCGCGGCGGTAATCGATGATGCCTGCCCGCTTGAGGGTGTTGATGGCCCGGCAGACCGGCACGCGCGTGGTGCCCAGGTACTGGGCCAGCTCGTTCTGGTCTATGGCCATCTTCACGGGCTTGGTGTGCTTGTCCTTGGAGAGTTCCAGGATGGCCTCGGCCAGGCGGCCGAGGATATTGTGGAACAGCATGGACTCCATGTCCTTGTTGGCCTTGTGCAGGCGCTCCACGAGCGTCTGCAGCAGGTTAAGCGAGAAGTCCGGGTTCTCGATGATCAGGCGCTTGAAGTTCTTCTTGGAGATCACCAGCACCTCGCTGTCCTCGGCGGCCTGCGCCGAGGCCGAGCGGGTCCTGCCGCCCAGCAGCGACATCTCGCCGAAGAAATCCCCTTTCTTGAGGTAGGCGAAGGTCTTTTTCTTGCCGCCGCCCACCGTGGTGAAGATCTTGATGCGGCCGGTCTTCACGATGAAGAAATTATTCCCCAGGTCCGCTTTCGCGAAGACCATCTGGCCGGCCGCGTACTTCTTGAGCCCGGCTATGGAGAAGAGTTTCTTTAAGTCGCTGCTGCTGAGGTCCTTGAAGAATGAGATTTGTTTAAGCACGGAAGACACCATTTACTTTATCTCCTGCATGGGCATGCCGCACTTGGGGCACTTGCCCGGTTTGTCGGCCTCCACGCATTTCATGGCGCAGGTGTACTTCTTGCCCGCCTTGGCGGCCTTCTTGGCGCCGGCTTTTTTGTCCTTGGCCATCGCGGGGCCGTGGCCCTTATGCTCTTTGGCGGCGGCTTCCTGGATCTGCTTGACGGCCTCGGGGGTGGCGGCGGTTATCGTAACCTTGACGCCGCCCTCGATGTTCTCCACCTTGGTCTGAGCGCCGGTCACCGTGGTGGGGCAGCCGGGGCATTTTTCGCCCTTGGCGCCGTAATGCACCATGGAGAGTTCCTGTATCTGGGCGGCGGTCTCGGCGTCCTTGGCCGTAACCGTGGTCTCCACGCCGTTTTCGATATTCTTGGTGGCGGTCTCGGCGCCCTTGATCTGCTCGGGGCAGGTCATGCCGCCGCATTTCTTGCCGGCCTTCTCTTTCTTATGCAT
>Ga0209066_10003367_pt1 | contig 18336 bp, 19 predicted proteins | sample All_14_2_FD_187198 | JGI IMG/M metagenome (GOLD analysis project Ga0209066, IMG submission 187198) | Freshwater microbial communities in response to fracking from Pennsylvania, USA - Allegheny Zone_MetaG_DW_15 (SPAdes) (version 2) ... | reverse complement strand
CCACCCACCAGCACCCCCACCAGCGGCAGGTAGCGCACGCACTCATGCATCTGCTGCGGCGACCAACCCACCCAGGCCGGCACCGGCACGCGGGTGAAGAACTGCAGCGCGGTCAGGGCCAGGCGCAGCTCGTGCAGCAGGCGGGCGGGCATGGGCGACAGCCTCCCGGAGACTTAGGCCGGCTTGTCGGCCACACCGGCCGATTCAAAGCTGGCCATCTCGTTGAGCATGGCCACCGCCGACTTGAGCAGCGGCCAGGCCAGCACCGCGCCGGTGCCTTCGCCCAGGCGAAGGCCCAGGTCAAGCAGCGGCGTGGCCTGCAAGGCTTGCAACAGCGCACGGTGCCCCGACTCGGCCGAGCAATGGGCGAAGACCATGCAGTCCCGCGCGCCGGGGGCCAGGCAACGGGCCACCAACGCCGCGCTGCTGGTGATGAAACCGTCGACCAGGATCAGCACGCGCGCTTGCGCGGCGGCCAGCATGGCTCCCGTCATCATCGCGATCTCGAAGCCGCCGTACTGCTGCAAGGCCTCAAAGGGCGGCAGCTGCGATGCGGTGCGCGCCGCAGCGCGGGTGAGCACGTCGCGCTTGTGCGCGAGCCCGGCGTCGTCGACCCCGGTACCACGGCCGGTGCCCACATCGAGCGGCACCCCGGCCAGCTTGTGCAGCAGCAGCGTGGCCGCGCTGGTGTTGGCAATGCCCATCTCGCCAAACGCCAGCACATTGCTGCCCTGGGCCACCGCTTCGGCCACCAGCGCAGCGCCGCGGGCCAGCGCCTGCTCGCATTGGGCCGCGCTCATGGCCGGCCCACGCAGGGCGTTGCGGGTGCCGGGCGCCACCTTGGCCTGCACCAGCATCGGGTGCGGTGCGAAGTCGTGCTTCACGCCAGCATCGATCACGCGCACGGCCAGGCCGTTGGCGCGTGCGAGCACATTGACAGCCGCCCCTTCGGCCAGGAAGTTCATCACCATTTGCCAGGTAACTTCCTGGGGATACGCACTCACACCCTCTTCGGCCAGCCCATGGTCGCCCGCGAACACCAGCACCTGAGGCAAGCACAACTGCGGCGTGAGCGTGCCTTGCACCAAGCCGGCCTGCAACGCCAGCGCTTCCAGCAGGCCCAGCGCACCCACTGGCTTGGTCTTGCGGTCGATGCGGTGCTGTAGCTCGGCTTCAAGCGCTCTAGGCAGTGGAGGAACGTCAAAAAACATCTCAGAATTCCAGTCCCTTTTGGGCCTTGATGCCTTGTTTGAAGGCGTGTTTGACAACCTTCACATCGCTCACCGTATCGGCCAGCTCGATCAAGGCTTGCGGTGCGCCGCGGCCGGTGACCACCACATGCTGCATCGGCGGGCGGGCGGCGATGTCGGCCAGCACGGTGGCTTCATCCAGGTAACCGTGCGAGAGCACGATGTTCAGCTCATCCAGCACCACCAGACCCAGCTCGGGGCGGCGCAGCATGTCGCGGGCGATGGCCCAGCCGGCCTGGGCGCGCTCGATGTCGCGCTCGCGGTTCTGTGTCTCCCAGGTGAAACCTTCGCCGGTGACGTGGTATTCCACCTCGTCGGGGAAGCGCCGGAAGAAACGTTCTTCGCCGGTGGGCGTAGCCCCCTTGATGAACTGCACCACGCCGCACCGCATGCCGTGGCCCAGCGAGCGCGCCACCATGCCGAAGGCCGAGCTGCTCTTGGCCTTGCCCGGGCCGGTGACCACCAGCAACACGCCGGCATCGCGCTCGGCGCGGGCGATGCGGGCATCGACAGCGGCCTTGTGCTTCTTCATCTTCTCGCGGTGACGTTCGTTCACGTCTGCGCCATCGGCGGTGTCATCGGTCAATGCAATCTCCTTCATGCAAGCAGCCACGTCATTCGGGCAACCACCAGGTGCGGCCCTGGGCTTCATGGCGTTGGAGGGTGTGGCCAAAGACGCGGCTGAGCGTGTCCTCGCGCAGCACCTCGTCGATCGGGCCGGCCCAGGCCTGGCCGCCGCCCAGCAGCAGGGCATGCGTGCCCACGCGCTGGGCCAGGCTCAGGTCATGCACCGACATCACGGCCGCCCGGCCGCGTTCGCGCACCTCGGCGGCCATCAGCTCGGCCATGGCGATCTGATGCGCCAGGTCGAGGTGGGCCAGGGGTTCATCGAGCAGGGCCAGCGGTGGGTCCTGCACCAGCAGGGTCGCCAACGCCACGCGCTGGCGTTCGCCGCCGGACAGCGTGGTGACATCACGGTCCTCGAAGCCGGCGAGATCCACCCGTTGCAGGGCTGCAAGCGCAAGCGCCCGATCTTCAGCGCCCTCCCACGACCAACGTGAAAGGTGCGGGTGCCGGCCCTGCAGCACCACGTCCAGCACCGGCGCGCCGAAGGCATCGTGCAGTTGCTGTGGCAGCATGCCGCGCCAGCAGGCCAGCTCATTCAACGGCCAGGCCGCCAAAGGCCGGCCGGCCACCTGCACCTCGCCGGCCGCTGGCGCACGCGCACCGGCCAGTGTGTGCAGCAGCAGCGTCTTGCCCGCGCCATTGGGCCCGAGCAGGCACCAGAATTCACCGTGGCGCACCTGCAGGTTCAGCTGATCAACCAGCACACGCTGCTGCACCTGCACGCGCAGGTTCACGGTGGCCAGCAAGGGTTGATCGGTGCTGCGGTTCATCGCCGGCCCGCCTTGCGGCTCAGCAGCAGGATGAACAGGGGCGCGCCCACCAGGGCGGTCAACACCCCCACGGGCAGTTGCAGTGGCGCCCACCAACTGCGCGCGGCCGTATCGGCCGCCAGCAGGAACGCCCCACCAGCCAACGCACAGGCCGGCAGCAAGACCCGCTGGTCGTTGCCGATCAGCAGCCGCAGCACATGCGGCACCACCAAGCCCACAAAGCCGATCGAGCCGGCCGTGGTCACCGTCACCGCGGCCGCCAGTGACGCGGCCAGGTAGATCACCCCACGCACCCGCCCCACCGGCACGCCCAGCATCTGCGCCGGGCCCGGCCCGCGCAGCAGCAGGTTCATGTCACGCGCAAAGGGCATCAGCACCAGCAACAACACTGGCAGCAGCACCAGGGCCGGCGTGGCCGAGCCCACGCCAGACAAATCACCCAGCATCCAGAACAGCATGCCGCGCAGCCGCTCGGTGGGCGCCAGGCTCAGGATCAGGCTCACCAGCGCGATCGACAGCGACGAGATCATCACGCCGGTGAGCAACAAGCGCGGCGAGCCATCGGCCACGCTGGCCGATTCGATGCGGGCCATGTCATGCCGTGCCAGCACAAAGACCAGCAGCACCGCCAACAGTGCCCCCACAAAGGCCCCGGTGTTGATCGCCCAGGCGCCGTAGCCCAGCGCCATCATGCCCAACGCCCCCACCGCGGCCGTGCTGGACAGCCCCAGCACATACGGATCAGCCAACGGGTTGCGCAGCAGCACCTGCATCAACGCGCCGGCCAACGCCAACAGACCACCCGTGGCAATGGCAGCCAACGCACGCGGCAAACGCAGCCGGTGCAGCACCTCGGCCTCGGCGCTGCCATCGGGCTGAAACAGCAGCCGCGGCAGATCAGCCCAATCGATGGCCGCACTGCCACTGGCCAAGGCCCAGGCCAGCACCACCAACACCAGCAGCAACAACGCCCCGATGGCACGCCAGAAAGGCTTCATCGCGCGATGCCGGCCAGCGCCAGCTCCATGCGCGGCGCCGGTTCGCGCAACGAGAATCGAATGGCCAGCTGCAGGCTCGACGCCACCGCCTCGCGCCCATCACTGGCGGGCCGGAAGCGCCAGGCCCGCACCGCATCACGGGCGGCCTGATCGAGCAGGTTCACGCCGGAGCGCTGCAGGATCGCCACGTCGCAGACGGCCCCTACCGGATCGATCTGCACCCGCAGCAGCACCCGGCCTTCCAGGCCGTCTTCACGCGCTGCCAGCGGATAGCCCGGCAAGGCATTGCCAGGCAACGGCTGCGGCCCCACCGCACGCGCCGGCTCAGCCGCCGACATCGACGACGTGGGCGCCGCCGAAGCTGCAGCCCGCGCATCACCTGGCCCACCCGCAGCACCGGCCACCGTACCTGCCACTGCTGCATGCCCAGGCATCACGGCCGCGGATACCTCGGCAGCGGGCGGCGCAACCGACGCAGCCCGGGGGTTGGTGGCCGCGGCCATCTGCGCCGCAACGCGCCGATGGCCATCGGCCATCGCACGCGACCCGCCAACCGGCTTGGCCGGCGAAGACCCCGGCACCGCCGCCGCAGACCGATCCACCGGCCGGCTCGGCGCCGCTGCAAGCCACTGCACCTGCATCGGTGCCCGCGCCTGGGCGGCCAGCTCGATCACCACTGGCGCCAACCGCTTCGGGGATGACGCCGCTGCCCACCAGCCGCCCAACAACACGGCATGCGCCAGCAGCGACAAGCCCACCGCCATGCACGCGCGGCGAGACGGGTCGATCGATGGCAGCAACGGGTTCATGCGGGGCCTCGTTTCAGCGGTGCATCAGGAGCGCATCAGGGCAGCATCACCGCCGGCTCACAGGCCCGGCGTCCACCGCAGCGTGAGCTGGGCATTGGCACGCGGGGGCACGTAGTTCTGCACCAGCTCGTAGCGCTTATCGGTGGCGTTGTTGATGCGGCCTTCCAGCGCCCAGCTGGGCGAGAAGCTGTGCGCCGCAAACAGGCTCACCACCGTGTAGCCGCCCATGCGCACCGATTCGGTGGCGTTGTCGTAGCGTGTGCCCGCACCAGTGAGCTCCACCCCCACGCGGGTGCTGTCGCCCAGCGGCTGGATCACGCTGGCACTGCCGTAGACCCGCGATCGGCGTTGCAGCTGGTAGCCAGTGTCGCGGCTCTCGGGGTTCTGCGCGGTGACACTGGCCTTCAGACGCGTGCCGCTAGCCAGCGTGCTGCTGACAGTGGCCGTCACGCCGCGGATGCGCGCCCGCGCCACATTGGTGGGCACGTAGGTGGGCGGCGGGTAAATGATGAGGTCGCTGATGCGGTTGTCGAACCAGGTCAGGCCCAGCAGCGTGTTACCCAGCTGCCAGTCGGCTCCCACCTCGGTGCTGCGCGAGCGCTCGGGGGTGAGCGTTGGGACGCCGAAGAACGGGTAGTACAGCACGTTGAACGTGGGCGCATGGAAGGCCGTGCCGTAGGCGGCGCGCAGGCGCAAGTCCGGCAGCAACTGCCAGCCCCAGCCGAGCTGACCAGTGATGTGGTCGCCAAACTGGCTGTTGCCGTCATGGCGCAGATCGGCCTGCAGGGCATGGTCACCCAGCTTGCCGCGCCAGCCACCGAAGACGCTGTTGATGCGGCGGCTCTTCACGTCGTAGTTGGTGTCGCTGTCCACCGCCTGGCGCAGCGACTCGGCACCCAGGATGACGGTGTTGCCGCCCAGTGACAGCGTGTTCTGCCAACTCAACTGGTCTTGCGTGGTGTTGAACACCCCCGAGAACGTGGACACCGATTCCGACTTGTCCCACGAGCGCGCCAGCCGCAGCTCGCTCAGCCACACGGGCGACCAGCGGGCACGCCATTGGGTGGAGGCGGTCTGCACGGTCTGACGGATCAGGGCGTCCACCGTGGCGCCATCGTCGTACTCAGAGCGGCCATGGGCCTGCATCAGTTGCGCCGACAGCTCATGCGCGTCGTTCACCTTGTGGGTGAGGCGCAGCGAGCCCTGGCGCGTGCGGTAGCCGTCGCGGTCCGGGTTGTGGGCGTAGTGATCGGGCGTGGTGACGTCGTAGCCGTTGGTGTGCAGCGTGCCCAGCGACAAGGCCACGTCAGTGCTGCCGTAGCGCTTGATGAAGCTGCCAGTCAGTGCCGACAGGCCATTGGAGCCGCCCGTCAGGGCCAGGCTCACACCGGGTGAACGCTCGGCGCTCTTGGTGAAGATCTGCACTACGCCACCGATGGCATCCGAGCCATACAGGCTGCTGGACGGGCCTTGCAACACTTCCACACGCTCGATCAGATCAAGCGGCAGCGCATCCAGGCTGGCCGTGCCCAGCGTGGCCGAGCCAATGCGCACGCCATCGATCAGCACGACGGTGTGCTCGCTGCTGGCGCCGCGGATGAAGAGGCTGCCGGTCTGGCCAAGCCCGCCGTTGGCGGCCATCTCGACGCCGCCATAGGTTTGCAGCACTTCGAGCAGGCTGCGCTGGCCGCTGAGGCGGATGTCCTGCGCGGTGATCACGGTCACCGGGCGCACGACATCGGCGCGTGCCTGCGGTTGGCGGGCGCCGGTGACCACGTAGTCTCGCGGCGTGTCAGCGTCCGTGGTGGTGGTCTGAGCCTGGGCGGAAGTTGCCAGCGCGCACAAGGCGGCCAGGAAGAGGGGAGAGGGTCTGTTCATGCGATACCTGTTGTGCCTTGCACGCCCCGTGCAAGGGATGGACACACACTGGGTTCGCAGCAGACAGACAGGCGCTCGGCATCGCACGGGGCCAGGGCCCACCCACAACGCCATCGGCCTGCACCACCCACCGCGGCGCCAGCGATCAAAGGCAGCAGGCCGGTCTCCGGGCTGGCGAGTGGCCGATGACAGCGGGCTTGTGGCCCAAGGCTGTCGATCGACGGAACCCATACCTTCCCAGACCAAGATCAAACTCGGCCCAGTGGTTGTGCGATGGGTTCGCGACTCGCTTACCGTTGCGGGGGCAGCGCCGGCATTGCAGGGGTCTGTGGACCCTCAGCGCACCGGCTTCCCGTTTCACCTCAGCCTTCGAACGAAGGCCTCGGCACCTGAAGCTACGTGAATTCTAAACGGACCGCACACGCCTGCGGCCCGCGCAGGGGCTGGCGTTAGGTTGCGCCACCTCAATCGAGGTGCTGGGCCCGCAGCACGCAGCGGTCACCGCTGGAGGGCCGAGCCACTTCAACGCGGATCACACGGCCCTGTGCACCCAGTCGTTGCTGGGCTTCGCGGGCGATCCAAGCGCACAGGTTCTCCAGCGTGGCTGGGGCCAGGCCGGGTACCTCGTCGAGGAAGTGATGGTCGAGCTGATCATGCAACTGCGCGATCACGGCGCGCAGCACGGCCAGGTCAACCACCATGCCGCGCACCGGATCGGGCTCGCCGCACACGGTGATCTCGGCGCGGTAGCTGTGGCCGTGGATGCGGCGGCTGGAGGCGGTTTCATACTGCCGCTCCAGCGTGTGGGCAGCGTCGAAGAAGAAGCGTTGGCTGAGTTCGAGTTTCATGGCGGGTCTGCCCGGTCTCACCGGATACCCAGTGTTTTGTGGGTCTGCACGCTGAGTTGCCAGCGCGGGTGCGCCAGGCACCATTGCACTGCCCAGGCCGTGTTGGCGGCCAGCGCCGGGCCATCCATGGCTTGCACCTGCCAGTGGTCGAAGCGGCCTTCGGCCTCGAACTGCAACGGGTCGATCTCGGGCTGCGGCACCACCAGCTTGAGCTCATGGCCCACGCGCTGCACCCAGGGTGCGCCCGCCTTGGGGCTGACGCAGATCCAGTCGATGCCGGGCGGCAAGGCCAGGCTGCCGTTGGTCTCGATGGCAATCTCGAAGCCTTCGGCATGCAGGGCATCAATCAGCGCAGCATCCACCTGCAGCGCCGGCTCGCCGCCGGTCAGCACCACATAGCGGCGCTCACGCGTCGGGCCCCAATGGCTGGCAATGCGGGCGGCCAGTTCGGCGGAGTTGGCGAAGCGCCCGCCGCCGGCGCCATCGACACCCACAAAATCGGTATCGCAGAAGCGGCAGATGGCTTCAGGCCGGTCGGCCTCACGGCCGCTCCAGAGGTTGCAGCCGGCAAAACGGCAGAACACGGCGGCACGGCCGGCCTGTCTGCCTTCACCCTGCAGGGTGTGGAAGATTTCTTTGACTTGGTACACGGTGCGCCCCGGGTTGCCGGCGAAACAGGCCAGGCCCAGGTCCTAAAAGGACAACGAGGCCGTGATTGTGCCGGCTTCGACTCGCCCATCAACCGCCCATCAGCGGCGAGGCACACCTCAAGCGTCTTCCGCGGCCTCTGTCGCCGCGGCCGCACGAGGGGCACGCAGCTTGCGCCCCAGCGCCCGCATGCCCTGCTGGACGCGCCAGACCAAAGCCCCCACCGGGCCCAACGGGATGATCACGTTGGCCACCTGCCGGCGCCCGGCCCAGAGCATTTCGATGAACGAGGCCGGCTGTGAGCCACTGTCGATGAAACGCAGATCGGCACAGGTCTCAGGCGCGCAGCGCACCAGCTCTGCCTCGTTGAAGATGCCCAGGCCAAACTTGCGAAAGGTCTCGTCCCAGCCCACCTTGAAGGCAAAGGCCGCATCGCCGCTGACGTAGTTGCACGTCGACGCAATGACGCGATCGTTGAGCCGCAGCTCAGTGAACAGGGCCCGGCCTTCGGCCGCGAACCCCGCAGTCATCGCTTTGAAGAAGGCCTCATCACCGGGCTGCGATCGCAGCGAGGTGCCGCTCTCCTGCTTCCAGCCAGTGTGCTCCAGGGCCAAGAAGTCTTCGATGGCGCTGGCTGGCACCTCACCGCGCAGGATCTGCCAATCGAGCGTACCTTGCTCCAGCAGGCGGCGCCGGCAACGCTCGACGTTGCTGAACTGTTTGCGCATCTGCCGACGCAAGGCCTCGGTACCGCCATCAGCCGGCACGAGCACGGCGCGCTCCTTCACACCCACCACATCCAACGACAGCCCCAGGCGTGCGGCGGCAGCGCGCATCACCGGCAGCTGAGGGCCGTCGATGGGGCTGCTGGGCAGATCGATGGCACCGGCCCACCAGTGGCGCGCACGGATGCCACGCAGCAGGGCCTCGGCCGCCTCCTCGGCATGATCGCGATCGAGCAACCAATGCCCGAGGAAGGCATGGCGACAGTGATACGCCGTGAGGAACGGCACAGCCAACAGGCGGCCCGGGCGCTGCGCATGCAGCAGGGCCACGCCGATCAAATGATGAGAGCCATCAGGATCGGTGCGCTCCGCCAGATGGAGATGGACCTTCAGCGACGGATCGAGGTGCTGCAGCGCCGGCACCGCAAACAGCGGCGAAAAATTGACGTTGGGCTCCAGGGCCCGCGATTCCAGGGCGATCCATGCACGCTGGTAGGCCCCACTGAGGTGACGCGGGTCCAACACCCGAGTACTGACCACCCCGTGCTGCCGCAGTGGCAGCACAGCAGACCGGCCGCGCTCGTTGGCACGGCTCGTGGCTGAATCCTTCCGAGCGGAAGACGTGCGTAGCAACGAACTCATCTGCAGAAGGGATGGCATCCCGATAAACGCGGCCAAGGCGGTGAAGTCACGATGGCCGGCAGCTTAACCGCCAGAGGAAGCGCCGCCACCCCGTGTCATTGGGGGGAGGCCAAAAGATCACCAACGCACCGCAGTCTGCCGAGATTTCTGCACGAGCAACCCGCCAAATCAGGGGGATTGGCGCCGGGACACGTGCTGAGTCAAGGCTCGCAGCGGCGATCATCCCTAGCATTCACCCCAGCCAGCCCACCAGCCAGCCAGCCATGTCCATCGATACCAGCCCGAACCCCACTTTGCAACCTGACCGCCATGCCTGGGTCGATTTCGCCAAAGGCTTCTGCATCATCGCCGTGGTCGGCATGTGGGTGGCTGGCGAGATGCAAGGCTACGTCGGCCAGGGCAAGGCCGGCTGGCTGGGCTACTTCGTGCTCTTTGCCAAGCCATTTCGCATGCCCGACTTCTTCCTGATCTCGGGGTTGTTCCTGTGCCGCGTGATCGACAGGCCCTGGAAGCGCTACCTCGACACCAAGGTCGTGCACTACCTCTATTTCCTCTGGCTGTGGTCATTGATTACCGTGCCGGTGGCCTGGTGGCTGGGCCGCGAGACTCCGCCTGATTTGGCAACGGCAGCGCAGCACCTGGTGCTGGATTTGGTCTACAAGCCCTTCGCCAACCTGTGGTTCATCATGATGCTGCCGGTGTACTTCATCGCCACGCGCCTGCTGCACCGTGTGCCCGTTTGGGCGGTGTTTACGGGTGCACTGGCGCTGGCGATGTTCCCGCTGCAAACGGGCGTCTACCCGATCGACCGATTCGGCGTGTACTTTGTCTACTTCTATGCCGGGCACGCCTTCTCGCAACGCTTCTTTGCCTTGGCCCACTGGACCGAGAACCACCGCCGCGTCGCGGTGCTGGGCCTGCTGGCCTGGGCGGCGTTCAACACCTACGCGGTGAAGGCCGACTGGTCCAGCAGCTTGGTCCTCAGCCCGCTGCTGGGCTTCCTGGGCATCAGCGCCGTGGTGGTGATCAGCCGCCTGGTGTGTGATCACCGCTGGGCCGCAGCGCTGAACTACCTGGGCGAGAACTCGATCGTCGTGTACCTCGGTTTCTACCTGCCGATGATCGTCATCGTGCCGGCACTGCAAGCCTCATCGCTGGCGGCGCGGCCCAGTGTCGTGGCCACCCTGTCGCTCGCCGGCTGCGTGATCTTGCCGGTGGCCTTTGCCTGGGTGGCCAAGCGCGTTGGCCTGGCATTCCTCTACGAGCGCCCCGCCTGGGCGCATCTCAGCACAGCCGCCCCGCCAGCCCGAACCGGCACAGCCACATCGGCCACGAGCGCCTGAGCCCCACACCACCACTGCCACGGGAGAACCCATGTCGAACCCGGTCAAAACGCTCATCCAGCAAGCCAAGCACAACAAGACCTTGCGCCACTGGGGGCTGAAGGCCTATGCCGTCAAGCATCCGCCGCCGTTCCGCCGCGCGAACATGGAGTTCGACTACGACATCTGGAACGGCATCTCGTCGCTGTATGGCTCCGACGGCCGCCAGATCGGCGAAAACAACGCCGGTCCCCATCCGTACAGGGCCGACATCCCCACCGAGCACAAGCCCTTCCGCTTCGGTGGCTCGCGTGAGGGACTGCCCTTCAACATGACCGCGCTGAAACACGTGCTGGCCGTGTGGGACGACGCCCTGCAGCTGGCCACGCTGGTGCGCAACCGCTACATCGCGCACCGCGGCCTGGAGAACAAGCGCTTCAACCTGATCAACGCCTACCTCTTCTCGAAGCTCGGCACCGCCCTGCCCGCCTACCTGGTGCGGCGACGTGAGAACCCGCTGCCCGACGGCGAATTGCCGCCGCTCGAAACCGCCTTCTTCACGCTGGGTGTCGGGCCGTTCATGGTGCTGCGCGCCCTGATGGAAAAAGGCGACCGCACGCCACTGAATCCTGATCCGATGACGGCGGATCAGCTGTACGAAGCCGCCGACAGCTCTGGCTCGCTGGTCACGCGCGCCGGCAAGGGGTGTGCGGGCAGCCCGAAACTGATCCGCGAGTTCCTCGACGTCACGATGAACGGCACCTACGACAAACCGCTCAACTCCGCCGAGGCCCAACGGGCGCTCAACAGCGTGGGCGACTGGGACAACTTCTTCGACTATGTCCAGGCGGCCTCACGCCTGGAACTGCTCATCAAACTGAACCAGGCTCTCTTTGCGCAGACCCTGATGGCGCTGCAGGCCAGCAGCAGCGCGGCGCCACAAGAGCGGGCAGCGCTGGATGACGCCATCGACCACAGCTACTACCAGGTGGTGGAAAGCGGCGATCACGCCGCCATCGTGGCCACCATCATCGACGTCGTGAGCGCCCTGATCGACGACCACGGCGACAGCGGTACGCTGGAGCGCCTGCGCGCCGCCGGCCTGCTCACCGCGCCCGCGCTGGCCGGCCCGAATGCCCGAGCCGAGGCGGCGCACCGCATCCGTCAGGCCAATGCGTTGATCTTCCCAGGTTGTGAGCGCGATCTGGCGGCCCTGCACGCCCGGCTCGGCCACCCCAACTGGGGCCACATCACCGAAGCCGAGTTGATGACCCGCTGCGGCGGCGCCGCATTGGCGGGCCTGCTGAGCGCGCTTGAAAATCCGGCCACTGCCACCGCGCATGCCTGAACGCATGGATCAACGCACCTTCGACAGCACCTGGCCACGCACCGAGCGGCCAGCCACCGGCCCGCTGGTGTTGCGCCCACTCGATCTGGCCCATGACATGGGGATGCTGCATGACTGGGTCAACCGCCCCTACGCCCGCTTCTGGGGGCTGATGGGCAAGTCGCTCGATGAGGTCACGCAGATCTACCGCGAGCAGCTTGAGCGTGGCGAGCGCAAATACATCGCCTGCCGCGAGGACACCGGCGCAGCGATGTTTCTGATGGAGGTCTACGACCCCCGCCAGGACGAGCTGGGCCACCACTACCCGGCACAACCGGGCGATTGCGGCTACCACCTCATGCTCGCCCCGCCTGACGCGGCCACACCAGGCATGACCTACCAACTGATGAGCGCGGCCTGCAGCTTCCTGTTCAGCGACCCTGCAGTGAAGCGCGTGGTGGCAGAGCCCGATGTGCGCAACCGCAAAATCCTGACGCGGCTGATGCAGTTGGGCTTCCAACTGCGCGGCGCCGTGCACCTGCCGTACAAGACAGGCATGCTCGTCACGCTGGAGCGTGCCCAGTTCGATGCCCACCTCGCCGGTCATGCGCCGGCCCGGCCCCACCTGCGCCTCTGGCCGCTGCGCGTGCGCCTGTACCTGGAGATGGGCCGAGTAGCGCGCACCTGGCGGGCCTTGCGTGCACGGCCACACTGAGCCGGCCTTCTTTAGCGCGGCTTAAGTTTCGTCCGCCTATGCTGGCGTGATTCGCAGGGAAACCGAGATGGATCACGCCACCGCCCTCACCGGCACATTCACCAGCACATTCACCGGCACATGGTGGGCCGCCGCCCAGGCCGGCACCACCTGGCAGGGGCTGTGGGACGTCTTCCACCGCAGTTGGCTGTTTGAAGGCACCTACTACCTCGTGGCGGCGCTGCTGGTGTGGGGCGTGCTGCATGGCCTGCTGCGCCGGCGCCTGGCGCATCGGCTGATCGGCCAGTGGCCCACCTGGCGCGATCTGCGGCGCGAGGCGAGCTACTCGCTGGCCTCGCTGTGCATCTTCGCCGCCATGGGCGTGCTGGTATGGGGCGCGGTGATGAGCGGGCACCTGACGGTCTACCAAGACCCGCTGCGCCATGGCCGCCTGTGGCTGTGGCTCAGCCTCCCGGCCCTGATCATCTGGCACGACACCTACTTCTACTGGACGCACCGGCTGCTGCACACCCGCTGGCTGTTTCGCCACGTGCACAGCGTGCACCACCGCTCACGCCAGCCTTCCCCCTGGGCGGCATATGCCTTCCACCCGGTCGAGGCGCTGGTGAACGGGCTGGTCACCCCACTGGCCCTGGCCGTGGTGCCCGTGCACGGCGGCGTGCTGCTGCTCTTTGCCCTGCACCAGATCCTGCGCAATGCCCACGGCCATGCCGCGGTGGAGACGATGCCACGCGGCTTCGTGCAGCACTGGCTGGGCCGGCAGTTCACCACCACCACGCACCATCACCTGCACCATGAGCATGCGGTGGGTCACTACGCGCTGTGGTTCACCTGGTGGGACCGGCTGTGCGGCACGCTGCGCGAGGACTACTCCCGCCGCTTCGACGCCACCTGCCGGCCGCAAGCGGCCGATGTTCAGCCAGCCCCTCAGGGGGCGTCAGCCGGCCAGGCGTTGTCGTAGCACAGGGGCCGGTCAGCACGCTGGCGCCAGCCGGTCTTTTCCAGCATTGGCTTCGAGTAGAAATCGGGCACCGGGCCTACACATAGCATCGCCATGGGCCGGGCACCGGCGGGCACCCTGAGCAGGTCACCCACCACCTGTGGATCAAAGAACGACACCCAGCCCAGGCCCAGGTTTTCCACCCGCGCAGCCAGCCACAGGTTCTGGATCGCGCAGGCCAACGAAGCCAGCGCCATCTCCTGCGGCAGCGTACGGCGGCCGAACACGGTGCCGTCATCGGGCGCCAGCACGGCCACCAGCAGCTCGGCCGCCTCGCGGATGCCTTCCACCCGCAGCTGCAGGAAGGCTTCGCGCCGCTCGCCCATCGTCTCGGCCGTGCGCTGCCGCTCGGCCTGCACATGGGCGTAGAGCTGCTCACGCAGCGCCGCATTGGTGATGCGGATGAAGCGGGTGGGCTCCATCATGCCCACCGAAGGCGCCTGGCGCGCGGCCGTGAGCAGGCGCTGCAGCACCTCGGGCGCCACCTGCGCGCCGGGGGTGAAATGGCGCATGTCGCGGCGCTCGGCCACGAGGCGGTAGAAGCTGTCGCGTTCGGTGGGCGTGAAGTCCATGCCGCATTGTGCGGTCGCTGTGCCGGTGCGCACCGGCACAGATCAAGCCCGCGTGCTGACGCCCTGTCGCCCAGGCAGGGGTTTCCCGCACACCTACAATGACCGCATGGCTCTGCACCCCCGACGTCTCACGCCTCACCTGGCCTGCTTGGCCGCCGCCCTGACTGTGGTGCTTGGCAGCACGCCGGCCCTGGCGCAGCAGCCTCAGCCCCCGAAGACCGCACCCGCTGCGCCGGCCCCCGCGCGCCAGATCGCCGCCACCCCGCAGCCGCTGCAGAACGAGCCGGTGGTGCAACACATCATCATCGAAGACGATGGCACCCGCATCGAGGAGCTGCATGTGCGCGGCGAGGCCCAGCGCATCAAGGTGCAGCCCAAAGGCCTGAGCCCACGTTTCAGCTACGAGGTGCTGCCCGCCAGCGGCGCGCGCGACCTGTCGCCCGGCCCCGGCTCCACCCGCGGCGCTGCCGGCGAGCGCGTGTGGTCGGTGCTGTCGTTCTGACCTCCACCGTGATCGACCCGATCGTTCTCACTCTCGCCTGACATGGCCGTTTTCACTGAAGTCTCCGCGGAGGCCGCGGCGGCGCTGGCCGATCAACTGGGCCTGGGCACCGTCACCGGGCTCAAGGGCATCACCTCCGGGATCGAGAACACCAACTACTTCCTCACCACCGAGCGCGATGGCGACACCAGCCAGTGGGTGCTGACGTTGTTCGAGCGCCTCACCGCCGAGCAGTTGCCGTTCTACCTGCACCTGATGAAGCACCTGGCGCAGCGCGGCATCCCGGTGCCCGACCCGCAGGCCGATGCGCAGGGCGAGATCCTGCTGCACGTGTGCGGCAAGCCCGCCGCGGTGGTGAACCGCCTGGCCGGCAGCCACCAGCTGGCGCCCGCCGTGTGGCACTGCCAGCAGGTGGGCGACATGCTGGCGCGCATGCACCTGGCCGGGCAAGACTACCCGCGCCAGCAGCCCAACCTGCGTGGCCTGGCCTGGTGGGCTGACACGGTGCCCGTGGTGCGCCCCCACCTTACTGCCGCGCAGGCCGAATTGATCGACACCGAACTGGCCTTCCAGCAGGCCCACGCGCACAGCCCCGCATTCGATCGGCTGCCGCGCGGGCCGATCCACGCTGACCTGTTCCGCGACAACGTGATGTTCGACGGCCTGCCCGGCCACGAGAAACTCACCGGCTTCTTCGACTTCTACTTCGCAGGCTGCGACACCTGGCTGTTCGACATCGCCGTGTGCCTGAACGACTGGTGCATTGACCTGGACACCGGCCGCCTCGACGACGACCGCGCCCATGCCTTCATGGCCGCCTACGACCACGCCCGCCCGCTGGGCGGCGACGAATTGCGCCTGCTGCCCGCCTTGCTGCGAGCCGGGGCGCTGCGTTTCTGGATCTCGCGCCTGTGGGACTATCACCTGCCCCGAGAAGCCAGCATGCTCCAGCCGCACGACCCCAGCCATTTCGAACGGGTGCTGCGCGAGCGTGTGAACCAACCCTGGCACTGGACGCGTTGAACGCTGTCCGGCCATTGCCTTCCCCTACCCGATGAAACTGCGTACCGCCCGCGCGCTGGACGGCCTGCTCTGGTTGCGCGCCGGGGTGAGCCTGGTCATGCGCTACCCGCTGCAACACCTGGCCATGGCCAGCCTGATGGTGTTTGGCCTGGGCCTGCTGATGACCGTGCCGGTCATCGGCCCGGCCCTGGGCCTGGCCGCCCTGCCCGCCTTCACCGCCGGCTGGGTATTCAGCTCGCATGCAGCCGGCCTGGGCCTGGCGCCCGGCCCGGCAAGGCTCGTGGCCGTGTTCCGCTCGCTGCGGCGGCCCGCCTTTGCGCTGCTGGGCGCGCTGTATGCCGCGTCAGCGCTGGTCGTGCTGGCCATCGCTGACGTGCTCGACCCCGGCGTGGGCGATCAATGGCTACAGCTGGTCAGCGGCAAGGCCACCGAAGAAGCTGCCGGCGCGGCCATGGCGGCGGTGCAGTCGGGCATGATGCTGCGGGCAGCCATGCTGATCCCGGTGGTGCTGCTCTTCTGGCATGCCCCGGTGATCTTGATGCGCACCGCCGACAGCCTGCCCAAGGCACTGTTCGCCAGCGCGCTGGCCAGCCTGCGCAACCTGGGCGCCTTCGTGGTCTACGGCCTGGGCTGGCTGCTGGCCGACATGATGCTGTCCGCGGTGATGGGCGTGCTGCTGGCGGCGCTGGGCCTGGGGCCCTATGCCATGCTGGTGGCACTGCCGATGGCGCTGCTGCTGAGCGCCGCGTTCTATGCCTCGCTGCACGCCAGTGTCGAAGGCTGCCTGGTCATCGAGCCCCTACCTGCCGCGCAGGCCGACAGCCCGCCCGCCGACGCGACTTGACGCCCTACTTGAGGTAGATGCCGCCGCAGACGACGCTGTCGTCCAGCCGCTCGCAGTACATGCGCTTGGGCTCCACGCGGCGGCTCACCGGGTTGATGAACTTGTAGTCCTGCCAGAAGCTGGCCTTCACCCGCGCCAGCTCCACGCGCTCGCGCACGAAGGCACGGCCGTCGACATCGCGCACCTCCAGCAGGTTCTTGCCCACCAACTTGGGCTGGGCGCCATGGGCCCGCACCTGGCCATCCAACCCGTACACCACCAGGTACAGATCGCGGTCTTTGAACGACGTGTCACGCCGGGTGATGTCGGCATAGCCCCTCTGTGCCCCGTGCGCCTTCAGATGCACCACCCCGCGCTGCACCATGGCCACGGCCTGCTCGGCCGTGGCACTGCCCTCGCCCGCGTGCACCAGCACGCCCCCGGCGAGGGCCATCACGAACACGACAACTTGCAGCGCCGACATCCGCTCAGAAGCTCAGGCGTTGCACACCGTCGGCCGTGCCCAGCAGGCACACCGACGCCTTGTGGCGCGCGAAGATGCCGCAGCACACCACGCCGGGCCACTGGTTGATCTCGGCTTCCAGCGCCAGCGGATCGGTGATCTGCAGGCCGCGCACATCGAGGATCTGCTGGCCGTTGTCGGTGACCACGCCTTCACGCAGCACCGGCTCGCCACCCAGCGCGCGCAGGCGGCGCGCAATGCGCTCGCGCGCCATCGGGATCACCTCGATGGGCAGCGGAAAGCGCCCCAACACCGGCACCTGCTTGGAGGCATCGGCGATGCACACAAAGCGCTCGGCCAAGTCGGCCACGATCTTCTCGCGCGTCAGCGCCGCGCCGCCGCCCTTGATCATGTGGCCGCACGGGTCAATCTCATCGGCCCCGTCAATGTAGACCGGCAGCGACTCGACCTCATTCGCATCGAACACCCGGATGCCATGCTGCTGCAACCGCGCGGTGCTGGCGGTGGAGCTGGAGACGGCGCCGACGATGCGGTCCTTCATGCCGGCCAGGGCGTCGATGAAGTGGTTCACCGTGGAGCCGGTGCCCACGCCCACCACGGTGCCGGGCACCACGAAGTCGAGGGCGGCGCGGCCCACCAGGGCCTTCAGTTCGTCTTGCGTCATGAAAACTTGCCTCAAAGTGCGGGCCAACGGCGGCCGTCACGGAAAATAGCGGTATGTCGATTGTCCCCTACGCCCTCACCCGCCCGTTCCTGTTTGGCCTGGATCCCGAACAGGCGCATGAGCTCACCCTCGGCGCCATGGCCCGGTTCCAGAACACGCCGCTGCAATGCCTGTGGGCGCAACGCCGCGTCAGCGACCCGGTCACCGTGGCCGGCCTGCGCTTTCCCAACCGCATCGGCCTGGCCGCCGGGCTGGACAAAAACGGCCGTTGCATCGACGGCCTGGGCGCCATGGGCTTCGGCTTCATCGAGGTGGGCACCGTCACGCCCAAGGGCCAGCCGGGCAACCCGAAGCCGCGCATGTTCCGCCTGCCCGAAGCGAAGGCGCTGATCAACCGCCTGGGCTTCAACAACGAAGGGCTCGACAGCTTCCTCGCCAACGTGAAGCGCGCCCACAGCTTCCGCCAGGCCGGCGGCATCCTGGGCCTGAACATCGGCAAGAACGCCAGCACGCCCATCGAACGCGCCACTGACGACTACCTGATCGGCCTGGCCGGCGTCTACCCGCACGCTGACTACATCACCGTCAACATCAGCAGCCCCAACACCCAGAACCTGCGCAGCCTGCAAAGCGACGAAGCGCTTGACGGCCTGCTCGGCGCGCTGCAAGAGCGCCGCCAGCAACTGGCCACCGAACACGCCCGCCAGGT
>Ga0209066_10003366_pt1 | contig 18344 bp, 14 predicted proteins | sample All_14_2_FD_187198 | JGI IMG/M metagenome (GOLD analysis project Ga0209066, IMG submission 187198) | Freshwater microbial communities in response to fracking from Pennsylvania, USA - Allegheny Zone_MetaG_DW_15 (SPAdes) (version 2) ... | reverse complement strand
TTAGTAGTACTAATTTTAGTTGCAGTAGTTGGAAAGAAAAAAGGATGGTTTGGAAAACCTCAGAATATTTCTGTTTTTGTTGAAAAACCAGAACGGAGAACAATAACCGAGTCAATAACTGCGAACGGTAAAATTCAACCTGAGGTTGAAATTAAACTGAGCTCCGAGGTTTCTGGTGAAATTATTGAATTGCCAGTCAAAGAGGGCAACTGGGTTGAGAAGGGTCAACTTTTAGTGAGAATTAAACCTGACACATACATCTCTTATAAAGAGAGAGCTATTGCAGCCGTTAATTCTGCAAATGCAAGACTCTCTCAATCTAAAGCGCAACTCTCGCAAACCGAACTTGCATTTAAACGTAGCAAGCAGCTTTACGAACAAAAGGCTATTTCGGAAGCCGAATTCGAATCGGCTCAAACAAACTACGAGGTTGCCCAATCAGAGCTTAAGGCCGCAAATTTCAATGTGGAAAGTGCTCAGGCATCTTTAAAGGAAGCAGAGGAAAATCTGCGCAAAACATCAATATACTCTCCAATATCCGGAACTGTTTCAAAACTTAACGTAGAGTTGGGCGAACGTGTCCTTGGTACAATTCAGTTTGCAGGTACTGAGATTATGCGAATAGCTAATCTAAATCGCATGGAGGCTCGTGTTAGTGTTAACGAGAATGATATCGTGAAAGTTAAAATTGGCGATACAGCTCTTATTGAAGTAGATGCATACCTAGATCGCAAGTTTAAGGGAATTGTTACACAAATTGCAAACTCTGCGAATATTACTGGTGTAACTACCGATCAAGTTACTAATTTCGAGGTTCGTGCATTTATTCTTGAGGATTCATATAAAGATTTGGTTTCGAATCGACTGAACAGTCCATTTCGCCCCGGTATGTCAACAACTGTAGATATTTTAACCGAAACCAGAGTTAACATTCTTACTGTGCCTATCCAAGCCGTTACTGTTCGTACTGATTCCTCAAAGTTAGCAGTGACTGGTTTCCAGAAGGATGGTGAGGTTAAAAAGGATGAGGATAAATCTGTGGTTAAAAGTGATAAGCCCAAAGAAATTGTTTTTGTAACAAAGGGCGATACTGCCAGAATCGTTGAGGTTAAAACAGGGATTCAGGATAATCAGTATATCGAGATTTCTGAGGGCTTAACTGGCGACGAGGAAGTTGTTACAGCTCCGTATAGCGCCATTTCTCGCAAACTAAAGGACAAAACTTTGGTTAAGAAGGCAAAGAATAAAGAGGACCTTTTTAAAGAGGAGAGTAAGAAGTAAATAAAATGAGTTATATTCTTTGCATTGAAACTGGAACAACAACTTGTTCTGTGGCATTAGGTAATGAGCGTGGAGTTATAGGATATAAAGATTTATCTGACTCAAAAGCCCATGCCTCACAGTTATCAATTCTAATTGATGAGTTGCTGAAAAGTTTAGATTTTGATATTTCCAGTATTGATGCAGTTGCTGTAAGTAAAGGTCCCGGATCGTACACGGGTTTAAGAATAGGTGTTTCTCTTGCCAAGGGTATTTGCTATGCCCTTGGCAAGCCACTTTTGGCGGTTGAGAGTTTGCACTCAATGGTTTATGGGATCTCAGAGTTTCTTCATTATGAAGAAGGCTTGAAAGCCAACATTTATTGTCCAATGATAGATGCTCGGCGCATGGAGGTTTATACTGCATTTTTCAATAGTAAATTGGAACCAATCGACGATGTAAGGGCTCTTGTGGTAGAACCTGATTCTTTCGATGAGCAACTCAAGGACAGCAGGGTTCTTTTTTTTGGCGATGGTGCATCAAAATGCAAATCTGTTATTTCGAATCAAAATGCTATCTTTATCGATAATTTTGAACCATCGGCACGCTTTATGCTGCCATTAGCAATAAAAGCCTATAAAGATGAAATATTTGAGGACATTGCCTATTTCGAGCCTTTTTACCTTAAAGACTTTGTGGCAACTCAGGCTAAGAATAAAATTATTCCTGGGAGTTAATAGATCGAACTCCAATATTGCCTTGCTTTTTATAATAGCGTTATTCCTTTTTTCTTTTGAAAGTAATTCTTTTGCCCAGTCGCAAAAGTCTTTCTCGTTTGGCGAGAAACTGAAATATAAAGTTTACTATGGTTTTATTAATGGAGGAGAGGCTGTTCTGGAGGTTCGAAAAGGGGAGTATGAAGGGAAAGTTGCAAACCATTTATACCTGAATGGTAAAACTGTAGGTTTAGCAAGCACGCTTTATAATGTAGATGATACCTACGAAAGTTTTACCGATCCACAAACAGATTGGCCTTACTACTCAATCCGCAAGATTCACGAAAACAGATACCGTCACTTCAGCACCCAAACATGGGATCATTGGAGTAGAACTGATTCTTCAATTGTTGTTAGCTCTAAGACCGGGAAGGTTGTGGTTGTTAAAGGGTGTCAGGATATTTTGTCATCGTTCTACTATCTTAGGCATCAGATGCTTAAGAACCGTCCCAAAAAGGATCAACTGATTGTAGTCGACACTTACTTTACCGATGAGAAATTCCCTTTAATGGTTCGCTTCAAAGGTTACGAGACAGTTAAAACTAAGTTTGGCGAGGTTCAGTGCATGAAATTTATGCCAGTTGTTCAAACGGGTAGAGTATTCAAGTCGAAAGACGATATGACCATTTGGTTCTCCAACGACGATAATTTTATCCCAATCCGAATACGTTTCGAAATTTTTGTGGGCTCTGTTTATTGTGATCTAGTGGATTACTCTGGGCTACAAAACCCCTTTAAATCTCTTAAAAGTAAAGATTAACCTATAGTTTTAATAATTTATTGGTTCATCGCTAATTATCTAAACGTTAAATTTTTCGGATTATAAGCGTTTTACTATTTTTGCAAAAATTTTGAAATAAACATATTATGGCAACAACTGCAGATTTTAAGAATGGAATGTGTATTGAATATAATGGAAAGATATACACTATAGTTCAGTTTCAACATGTAAAACCAGGTAAAGGTGGTGCTTTTGTTCGTACAAAAATGAAGTGCCTGGAGAATGGAAAGGTTATTGAAAACACATTCAATGCTGGTGTAAAAGTTAATTCTGTTAGGGTTGAGCGTAGACCTTATCAGTTTTTGTATAAAGACGAACTTGGGCATCATTTCATGCATCAGGAAACTTTTGAGCAAGTTTCGCTAAATGGTGATATCATTGAAAATAATGACTTGCTAAAGGAGGGACAGTACGTTGAGATGATGGTTGACTCCGAAAAGGAGAATATTCTTACCTGCGAATTACCTCCATTTGTCGAAATGGAAATTACCTATACTGAGCCAGGTCTAAAAGGGGATACCGCTTCGTCGAATGCCCTTAAGGCAGCAACAGTTGAAACTGGAGCAACAATCAGCGTTCCACTTTTTATTAATACTGGCGATAAAATTAAAGTAGATACTCGTACAAGAGAGTACTACGAAAGGATTAAGTAACTATTAAGCACCGCTTAAGAACTTTTAGTCCTATTGTGTTGCATTACCCATAATTTTTAATTAACTTATTCCTCTTTTGGAGTAAGTTAATTTTTTAAACCGATACTTGGGATTATGTCCATAGCTACATCGCAGAATAGGCTCAAATTAAGTACCTTCAAGTTAAATGCTTTGCTTGGGATGGCTCAAGCCATTAGTGCAGAGTTAAAAACTGAGGAGATTCTTGATAGGTTTAGACTTATCCTGAACGATGATCTTGGAATAGATAGAATATTGCTTTTTAAGAAGGAAGAGAGTTCATGGGAACTTCTTTTAAACAGCAATTGCCCAAGCACAACTGTTGAACAGATTGTTGTTGAACGCGATTTACTTCCATTCCTCGAAATAACTTTTGTTGGCGCTGCAGAGAATCCGGCTCTATTAGAGTTGGACATCATAATCCCTGTGATACAAAACAATGTCCCAGTGGGATATGTGCTTATTGGCGATACCAACGAGTACGAAAAGGGCGTTAGCGCCACCATTAGGCATCTGAATTTTGTCCAAACATTATCTATCATCATCTTCGTTGCAATAGAGAACTTAAGGTTGTTCCATAAAAGTTTGCAGCAGGAAGCCATGCGTAAGGAGCTGGAGCTTGCATCAAAAATGCAAAATATGCTTATTCCTACGCCGGATAGTATGCCTAAATTTGAGAATATCAATATTTCCTCGTACTACAATCCACACTACGAAGTTGGGGGCGATTATTATGATGTGATTCCATTATCTAGCAAGGAACTTGGTTTTTGTATTGCCGATGTTTCAGGTAAGGGTATTTCTGCAGCTCTCCTAATGTCCAATTTTCAAGCAAATTTAAGGGCGTTGTTTACATACGATATTCCATTGAATAAACTGGTTGAAAAGTTGAACGAGAGGGTTATGTCAACTGCTAAAGGAGAAAAGTTTATTACAATCTTTATTGGTCGTTATAATATTGAGAGCAAAGTGTTGGAATATATTAATGCTGGCCATAACCCTCCTGCCATTTTCAATAAATCAACGAAAGAAATTTCATTTCTAACAAGTGGTTGTGTAGGGTTGGGGATGCTTGATGAGATTCCAGTAATGCATATGGGAACTTTACAAATCAATCAGCCAACAAAGTTAATCTGCTATACCGATGGTCTTGTTGAGAGTATACGAAATGAAAAGGTAGAGTACAATACTAAGATTGTTGAGGATTATATTGTTAATATCGACTCTATTAGCGAAAATATAAAAAACATTGCAGAGGCAAGGAGCGATAGTGCTAAAAGCGATTCTCAAATCTTTGACGATATATCGATATTAGGATTCGATTTTATGTAGTTTTGCTTTACATCCATTGCAACTATAAAGGCAATATATCCCCAAAAAATTGCTGCAATTTTATCCATATCCAAGAAGTTATTAAGAATTCCGTGCACAACATAGGTTATTAAACCTATAATAACACTTAGTATTAGTATCCTTTGTTGCCGGCTTTGAGAGAGTTTTGTTAGTTTAAAACCCCTATATATTACTATTGCTAAAATTAGGATATAACTTATAGGTGCAATAAAGCCTGCTTCGGCAAGTAACCCAAGATATTCGCTATGGGCATTGCCTTTTGCTCCAAGATTCGAACTTTCAATGGTTTTTAGGTAGGACGACTGATATGGAGCATATTGAAACATGTAAGTGCCCGGTCCCCATCCCATTATAGGTCTTTCATTAAACATTCTGATTGCCGATGTCCATCGGTTTAATCGTTCAACATTAGAATCGTCGGTTTTAACGTTGATAATGGAGTGTAAATGCTCCTGTAAATTTCCGCTCGACGAAGTTTGGTTGTAGCTTATCCACCTATTTATCTCCTCCTGGAAAGTAAGTACTGTAATTGCTGAAAATATAATACCAATTATTACTGTTCTGAACCTTATTTTTAGAAACCATAATGCCCATACTCCAATACCTGCAAATAAACTTAGCCATGCTGCTCTGGTGTATGAAAGGACCAAAGCTATAGTGAAAAACAATGTAAGAACTATCAGTGCGTATTTCTTCCATGCACTTTTTGTTATTACAGCAAAACCTAGCAAAACTGGAATAATAAAAGCCAATGCAGCACCATATGATGTGTGATCCGTGAAGAATGGGTTACAGGCTCCATGTGCGGCAAATTTATCGAATAAACCACTGGCCGCTTGCTTATTTATGCTTATTAGTACTACGATAATAAATCCGATTAAATAGAATGTGAAGAATTTGACAAAATTCTTCTCCGACTTTATGAATAGTAAATAAGAAAGGTAAAAGAAGATAGCTATAAACCAGAAACGCACCAAAGTGTATTTGATCGAAACAATGGGCATTTCGCTCGAAATCGTAGAAATAATCAACCAGCCCAAGTAAAACAGTATTGCCCAAAAGGCAGGGTGTTTTAGTAAATTCCTTTCAAAAAAACGATCTTGGAACGATTTTAGAATAAGTAAAACCAACAATGCCAGCAACAAAGGCTCTGTTGGTAGCCAGAAATCAAATTCCAATCCAGGAATAAACTCACTTAGCGGAACCGATAGTGGTGTAAGTAATATTAATAAAAAAAATGTTTGTTCAGGAGCGAATAGAATAATAAGTGCAACCAACAACGCAAATGGCAGAGCATTTAAAGTATGAATGTCTTTACTTATGAAAAACACATTAATGGCAATAAAAACCAATGAAATAACAAGAATGGTTATTTTGTTTAGTCTGTTATTCATTGTAAAAATTCTTGAATGCCAGTTAATTATTGATCTTCTTTTTTGATAATTGATTGCTTAAAAAACTCGGCTAGTACAATTGCGAAAATTGCAAAAAAGATAGACGATAGTGTAGTAACCACGATAACAATAGATCGTTTAGGGTACGCTTTTTTGTCGGCAGCAACAGCTCTATCAATAACAAACTGACTGGGGATTGTTTGGGCAGCCTCTATGCGCAAAACCTTTAAGCTAAGCCTAAGCTCTGTGACCTGCAAAGCCATATCTTGTATTTCATTTCTATACCTTTCATATTTGCCTCCATATTGCTTTAGAGGCTTAATTTGATTCTCGATAATTGATATTGCTTTTTTGTCGTTTGCGATGAGTGCTTTTGTGTAATCCTTATAGTACTGTTCCGATTGCTTTTTTAGATGAACTACACCCTGCTGCATAACTTTGGCTAGTGAATCTTCCGCAGCCTTTAGCTCGTTTAAAGCCTCTTGGTACTGTTGCTCTAATGCAAAAAGAGCCTTTTTTGCAATTTGCGACTTTGCTGAACGCATTAGGCTGTCCGAAATATCAACAACTGCATTTGCAATATTGGCAGCCATTTGTGGATCTCTATCCATTACCTCAATAATAACACTTTGGTATTGGGTAGGCTTTGTTCTAACATTCTGTTCGAACTTTGTGTAGACTTTGTGCTTTAACTGTTTATCTGTACTCTTAATATCCCAGTATTCAATAAGGTTTAAGCGGTTTATTACTGAATCCTTTAGGGTTCTCGAAGTTAAAATTTGAAGGAATTGTTCGGCCTCTTCGGTTTCGCCAAAAACGGTAAGCCCTTCCTGTTTATTATCTGTTACCAGTTCCTTGGACGCCTGATTTGCAACGGGAGGAAATATTATAGCTGTTGCCTTAAATTTAGGAGTTATTAAAAAGGCTGCTATTGTAGATGCTATAAACGCAACAACTCCAACAACAATTAGAGTTCTACGGTATCCCCACAAAGTTTGTATGAGTTGGGTTGAATTTAATTCGAAGTTGTTATTCTCGTTAGCCATTTTTCCTCCTTTTTTACGATCAAAAACCCTCTCGATGGAGAGGGTCGTAATATTAACGTTAAAACTATTGCGCTAGTATAATATTGTAACTTTTCTTCCCTTTCTGAATTAGCAAGTACTTGCCATTAATTAGGTGCTGAGCAGTTATTATCTCGTCTGGATTTGTGATTTTTTCCTTGTTGATACTTAACCCTCCGCCTTGAACCAAACGCCTAAGTTCTCCTTTGGATGGGAATACTTTAGAATGCTCAACTACTAAAGAGGATAGCGCAACTCCCTGGTTTAGAAAATTTTTGTCAACTTCAAAAGTGGGAACGCCTTCAAAAACCGACAGAAATGTTTCTTCATCCATTTTCTTTAACGACTCTGTAGTTGCATTTCCAAATAACATTTCGGAGGCTTCAACGGCTGCATCATAGTCTTCTTTCGAGTGAACCATGGTGGTAACTTCGCGAGCTAATGTTTTTTGAAGTTTGCGTTCGTGTGGCGCAAGTTTGTGCTCTTCTATAAGTTTTTCGACCTCTTCCTTGCTAAGGAGAGTAAATATTTTAATGTAACGCTCTGCATCTTCGTCGGATGTGTTTAGCCAGAATTGATAGAACTTATAGGGTGAAGTTAATTTTTTATCGAGCCAAACGTTTCCCTGTTCAGTTTTACCAAATTTACCACCATCGGCCTTTGTTATTAGCGGACAGGTTAGCGCAAAAGCCTCGCCTCCAAGCTTGCGTCGAATTAGCTCAGTCCCGGTGGTAATATTGCCCCATTGATCCGAACCACCCATCTGCAACTTACAGTTTAGCTCTTGGTACAGATGCAGAAAATCTGTTCCTTGTACTAGTTGGTATGTGAATTCTGTAAACGACATTCCTGTAGATGATTCCGCACTGATTCTCTTTTTTACAGAATCCTTGCTCATCATGTAATTTACTGTTAAATGCTTACCAATATCGCGAATGAACGATAGGAAAGAGAATTCCTTCATCCAGTCGTAGTTATTTACCATAACTGCTGCATTGGGCTCCTTGGATTCAAAGTCGAGGAAGTGCGAGAGTTGTTTTTTTAAACACTCCTGATTGTGTCGAAGAGTCGATTCGTCAAGTAGATTTCGTTCCTGCGATTTACCCGATGGATCGCCAATCATTCCGGTAGCTCCGCCAACAAGAACCACGGGTCGGTGACCACAACGCTGAAAATGGATAAGCATCATCACCGAAACCATATGTCCAATATGAAGGGAATCAGCCGTAGGGTCTATACCAACATATGCAGTTGTCATTTCCTTCGATAGCAGCTCCTCGGTACCAGGCATTATATCGTGGATCATTCCACGCCACTTGAGTTCCTCAACAAAATTCATTGCTTAAAAATTAATAAAGTGAATAAAATAATAAACCCCAAAGATATAAGTTTTATACCTTATAACATTCAGGGTGCTTACAAATAAGTTAGACAAGGAATTACTCCGCCGATTCGGTTTTAATCTGCTCTTTAATGGAATTCTTAATTGTATCGAAATGAAGATATGGAAAAACGGCTGGTGCCAGTTTCGATACTGGGGTATAAACAATCGAACTTTCGGTTGCCTCCCTTGAGTAGAAGTTCATCCTTACATTTATTTTCTCAACCAAAACAATAATTACACTAAGGATAAATGCTGTTTTAATAAAACCAAAAACCAACCCCGAAATCTTATTTACTACACCAAGCACTGTTAAATCGAATAACCCCTCAATTAGTTTTCCCAGAAAATGAACCGCTATAACTATTGCTGCAAAAGTAATTGCAAACGAGATAAGCGGTAGATATTGGTTGTTAAAGTTGAATTGCTCCATCAGCAGAGTTGCTGTGAAGTCGGAAAAACGAATAGCACCCCATATTCCCAGTAGCAGAGCGGCTAATGAGAATAGTTGTGCTATAAAACCCTTCATAAAACCTCTAACGGCTCCAATAACGAGCAGAATTACTAGAATTACATCAACAACATAGATTGTCATAGCTAGGTGTTTTTAAGATGTATTTAAACTGCACAGCGTCCTACACAATCGAGAATTTTTCCTAGATTTTCGTTGCGTAGAAAGTAGTATGTGTTTTTACCATCGCGCTTACACGATAGCACACCTTTATCCTTTAAAATACCCAAATGATGCGATGCTGTTGATTGTTCAATCTTTAAGGTTTCGTGAATTTGTGTAACAGTAAGTTTCTTACTATCTTCAAGTAAACTAATTATTGCAATTCTCATCGGATGCGCAATGGCTTTAAGCATATTTGCAGCTTGTTCCAGTTGCTCAATTTTCAACTCTTTAATTTGTACCATTGTATAACTATATGTTAATCAGTAAATATTTAATGCATGCAAATATATTAATAATTTGTTTTGTGACTATGTCAATTTGTTAATTTTTTATTTTGTTTTAAAACAAAAGGTTTTTAAGTATTGTTTAATCGAATGTTTACAAAAAAGTGGTTATTTTGCTATACAAATTAGAAATCCGACAATCTGATGCTCGATAAGATTAAAGAACCCATTAACGACGATTTAAAGCGCTTTGAGCCCTACTTTAAAGAGCATATGAGCACTCCGGTATCGCTTCTTAATGTTATTACCAACTATATTTTTAGACGAAAGGGAAAGCAGCTTCGACCAGTGATAGTATTCCTTTCCGCAGGACTTAATGGTAAAATTAGTAACGAAACCTACGTTGCTGCAGGAATGATAGAACTTTTGCATACTGCAACCCTAATCCACGATGATGTTGTTGATGAAGCATATGAGCGTAGAGGTTTCTTTTCAATCAATGCGCTTTGGCGATCTAAAGTTGCTGTGTTGGTTGGCGATTATTTACTTTCCAGAGGTTTGCTTGTGGCTATTGAGAATAACCAGTTTGAGTTGCTTAAGGTAATGAGCGAAGCTGTAAAAGCCATGAGCGAAGGAGAGTTGTTACAGATTGAGCGTTCGAGGAAAATGAATATCGATGAGGTTACTTACTTCGAAATAATCAGCAAAAAAACTGCTTCTTTAATTGCATCGTGCTGCGCCAATGGCGCAATTTCTGCTGGTGCTTCGGCTGAGAATGTTGCTCAAATGAAGCTGTTTGGTGAGTATTTGGGTATTGCATTTCAAATTCGCGACGATTTGTTCGATTATCAACCTAGTGGTGTTATTGGGAAACCAACTGGTAACGACATAAAGGAGAAGAAACTTACTCTACCCTTGATTTATTCATTATCGCAAGTTGAACCTAGCGAACGCAAGCGAATACTGAATCTTATTAGAAAACATAGCAAGAAGAGTGCAACTATCAATGAAGTTGTAGATTTTGTGACTAGAAACGGTGGCCTAGAATACACAATCCAACAGATGAACGCGTATCGCGATAAATCACTCAAAATTCTCCAGTCGTTTCCTGAGTCCGAGTACCGTATTTCGCTTGAGTTGCTTACAAATTTTGTTGTAGAAAGGAAGAAATAGATAGGATAACTATTATTAGTTACTGCTTATTGATTGCTCTATTGTTTCAATTACCTTTTCTTTCTCGAGGATATACATACCTATCCTTTCATTAGTAATACCATTCTTTAATGTATAGGTGTATTCAGGCTCTCTGTTGTTTATAGTTATCTCAAAATGCAAAAAATCAATACTCTTATTGTCGGTGAGTTTTTCGGCTGCTTCAATTATATGAGTTGATATGGCAAATAGGCTAGTTTTGTTTTTTGAAAAGGCATCAATAACCGATGTAGTTGCTTCAAATGCATCCTTTACATTGGTTCCCCGGAACAATTCGTCGAAAATAATCACCGTGTTTTTGATTCTATTAATTTGTTCTGCGGCCTGCTTCACCCTCAGAACTTCGCTATAGAAATGGCTATAGCCTTTTCCTAAGTTGTCGGATAAATTTATACTCGATAGCATACCATTAAACACAAAGGTTTTCATGCCTTTTGCGGGAACAGGAAAACCTATGTGCGCCAAGAAAACAGCAATACCTAACGACTTTAGATAGGTTGATTTTCCAGCAGAATTTGGGCCTGTAATAAATGCTAAGTTTTTATCCTGATCAAGGGAAAAGTCGTTTAACGTCGGTTTTTCTAGAAATGGATGAAACAACCCCTTTATTTCAACACAAACACTCTCCGAAACATAGGTTGAATATGTGAATCCGTACTTTTGAGTTGTTAATGAAACCGATCTGTATACATCTATTTCGTATATTATATCGAGTAATGATTTAATAATTCCTAGGTGAGAATACCGGAAGTAATAGTCGAGCTTGCCTTTCTCAATGAATCCCAATTTTCTGTTTTTTACCGACAGTGCAAACTTCAACTCTGAGTTACTTATTGCATTAATAATTTCGGCTCTGTAGTGAAGTAATTGTTTTGGCGAAGTATTTATATCGATACCTATAGCAAATTCATATAAATTGTTCAGAATATCGACTAGGTAATGTGTTCCTCTTGAAATAATGTACGATTTATTGCTGGGTTTAATCCAACTATCTATTGATTTTCGGACTATGTCTGGAACCGAGAGTCTTGTCGGTTTCTTGTCCTGTACTAGGTAGTACTCAACTAGGTCGAGTTGGATTCTGTCTATTTCAATGAAGTTTGTGTTTAGTTCAAAGAACTTTATAATTTCTACTCGTTTCTTAAGTGTCGTAATATCGTTTATGGGGTAATTAAAAAAATCTTTTAATTTTTCTTCACCTCCTTTTGATATGGTGTGTTTAAATAATGAGATCACTGACTTTTCGCCCTTAGTCCGATCGAAAATATCTAAGTCGTTAATTGTTTGCTTGTCAATTACAAATTTCATTCTTTTTTAAAGCGTTGGGAGGTTTATTCCTTTAATTAAACGGTAGGTTTCCAGAGCATAAATATCAGTCATTCCCGAAACGAAATCCAGTATTGAAAGGACTTTTTCATAATCGGACCCAGTTGAAATGAATTGTTCGGGTATTAGTTGAATTACTTTTTTCGAGTGTCCAGTTTTTGGGTTAAGAATTGCTTGACAGAAAATACTAAGCAGAGAACTTATTATTTGGTAACCTGCAATTTCAATCTCTACCACTTTCCGATGATTGTAAACTTTGCTTACAGCAACTTGCTTTATTGTTTCCATTGCACGGCTGGGAGCGCCAGTTAAGGAGTCGATTAGTGGAGAAACCCTCTCTCCGTCCATTATAGATTTATAGTTCGTTACAAATATTTCGGAACATTTTTCAACAAGTTTGCTAATTACAATAGCCCGCAAGTAAGCAACCTGCTCGTTAGGATCGGTTACTTCCGACAGTGTTTCTTGAATATTATTTTTTACTCTATCGCTATCCTCATCGAAAAAGTTTGTGTAGAGCTCTATGGTTTGCTGATTTGAAAGGATTCCGAGTTTGTGTGCATCCTCAATGTCCATTATTTGGTAGCAAATATCATCGGCTGCCTCAACAAGGTACACTAATGGATGGCGATAGAATTCCCCTGATTCATCGTGAACTAGGCCTGTTGTTGCAGCAATACTGCTAAACACATCCGATTCAGCTTTAAAGTACCCATATTTTTTTTTGTTTGTTAGCGATGAGTAGGGGTATTTAAGAATCGATGCTAAAACAGCGTAGCTAAGGCGATAGCCACCAACGCGTCGTCCGTTGAATTGATGAGTTAGTAATCGGAGCGCGTTGGCATTTCCCTCGAAGCGAACTAAGTCGCTCCACTCCCAACTGTCGAATCGATCTTTATAGAACAACTCGTTATCAGTAAAATACTTCCGAATAGCTTCCTCTCCACTATGACCAAAAGGAGGATTTCCTAAATCGTGGGCTAAGCATGCTGCCGATATTACTGTAGGTAATTGGCTTACAATTTGCTTTTCCTCCGTGCTAAAGGAACTGTAGAGCAAGGTTAGAACATTATTCCCAAGCGAACGGCCAACGCTCGAAACTTCGAGGCTGTGAGTAAGCCGGTTATGTACAAATATTCCTCCAGGTAAAGGGAAAACCTGCGTTTTGTTCTGAAGTCTTCTAAATGGCGACGAAAAAATTATTCGATCGTAGTCGCGCTGGAAATCAGTTCGAGTAAGATCCGTCGATTTGTTTGTGGATATATCGGATCCATACCTATTTGAGTTGAGTAATTGTTGCCAAATCATAATTTTAAAAAATTTAGGCTCAGTTTCCTGAGCCCAATTATTTGTAGAATTATTATTCTTTTAACAGGTGGCTTACGTTTACGCCAATCTTAATTATTTTATAAACCGTTCCATCCTCATTCTTCAGCGGGGTGTAGGTCTCAAAAAATAAGTATGTTTTGTCATTAACGGTGAACTTGTGAGTTTCCTTCTTAACAATTCCGCTGTTTAGCTCTTCCCAGAAAAGTTTATAGTTTTTTCGTTGTTCCTCCGTAAAATCCATTTGGTAGGAGTGATGTTTGCCAACAACCTCATCGAAATTCATTTCGAGTAAGTTTAGGTATTCTTTGTTAATATGGGTAACATAACCCTCTGTATTGTATTCAATTAAATAGGTAGAGTTGCTAATTGCCTCGTAAAGATTTTCCATCTCCTTGCTTTTTTTAACAAGTTCTTTTTGGAAACCAGAAGCATCCTCAGCTTTAATAGATATTTCCTCCTCCATGAGTTTGGATTGAGTGATATCCCTTGTAATTCCAAAAGTCCCAATAATCTCGCCAGAGTCAGTTTTAAGAGGCATTTTTGAGGTTTCGGCCCAAGTAACTCTTCCGTCGGACAAGGTTTCCTTTTCTACTATTCCAATAGCGGGAGTATCGGTTCTAATAATCCTTTGCTCATCCTCGTAGGCAGGTCTAGCATGCTCATCGTCGAAGAAATCAAAATCTGATTTTCCAATTAGTTCTTCCTGTTGTTCAAGACCGAAGAATCGAAGGGTCGATTTACTTACCTTAATGAATTGGCTCTTAAGATCTTTGAAGTAAATTTTGTCTGGTAAATAGTTTAGCAAGGAGTCTAACAGTGTTTTTTCCCACTCCAAACTCTTTTGATTTTCGAAAAATTCGTCGTTCCGTTTCTCGAGTTCCTCTTTTATTGTAGCAAGTTCTTCAAGGTTTTGGCGAACCTCTTCCTCTTGGGCTTTCATCTCTTCGGCTTGTTGTTGAGTTCTCTCAAGCAGCTCAGCCGTTCTAATATTAGTTCTAACAGAGGTTAAAGTTTGTGCAATGCTTTGTGCTACCTTTTCAATAAAGTCGATATGGTAGTCCTCAAAATTTTCAAACGATGCTAATTCAACGACTCCTAACACATTCTCCTCAATTTTCAGCGGAACAATAATCAGATTCCTTGGCTTTGCCTCTCCAAGTCCCGATGAGATAGTTATGTAGTCATCGGGTATGTTTTTAAGGTGAATCGTTTGTTTTTCTAGTGCACAAGTGCCAATCAAACCTTCACCCAACAGGATGTGTTTTGTGATAAACTTTTGACGGTTATAGGCGTAAGCTGCAAGTAAATCAAAGAATGGGTTCTGTGGATCGTCATCGTTGAATATAAACAGACCACCCTGATTTGCGTTAAGGTAATTTATTAAATTCTTGATGATATTGGCCGAAAGCCTTTCAATATTATTATTGTCCTGACGTAGAATATCTCCGAATTTCGCAAGTCCTTCGTTGATCCATTGGCGTTTTTTGTCTTCAATTTTTCGTCTTGTTTCTTCCTCTTGGGCTGTTCGGAGGTTGTTTCCCATTGCTATGAGCGATTTGCCAAGAGTATCCTCATCACTTAGTAAATCTAGTTTTGCATTGTAATTTCCCTGGCCAATTTCTTCGGCAAATCTTGTTTTGTGCGATAATCCCTCAACTGTTTTGTTTAAATAGTTCACCATGTTGCCAATTTCATCCTTTTCCTCATTGGTCGAAATCATATCATCATTAACATGACCAAGTGAGAGCCTCTCAAGGGTGGAAATAATTGTTAAGATAGGATTTACAACATACTTCTTAGAGGCAAAGTATATAAATGTAGCAAACACTAAAACTCCAAGTAAGCCAATGAAAATTGTTCTCCAGAATATTGCGACAGATTCACTTATAATTACCTGCTTGGGAACTACAATAGCCATAGACCACCGCTGTTTACAATTTCCAACTACAATTGGACGTATTATAAAGTATGATTCAACGCCATTTATATCTTCATCTTCGAAAAATGCGGGATTACCGTTGCTTATTTTTTCCAAAGCACCATTTCGAAGAAAAACATCTTCGTACTCATTTAACGCATTTTCTCCAATAAGCTCTTTATCTGGATTTGCTACATATTTTAGCGTACTAGATAGGAGGAAGGCGTAACTACCATCGTAAGGCTTTATCTGCTTGAAAATTTCGTGGTAATGGGTTAACGGGATGTCTACTCCTACGAATCCAACAAGTTTATTGTCAAGGATGTTTGGTACAATCAAACTTGTCATTAAAATCTTTTTGTTGGGATCATTATCGTAGGTGTCGAAGTATGGTTCCTCTAGGCTTTCGTTCTTCTCCTTTTTAATTTTGGCATACTGAGGGGGATCACCATTAATGCTTGCAAGGTCAACCTTACTTTTTATTGATCCAGACTCTCGCCATACATTAATTTTGTATCGTCCAAAATCTTTTTGATATGTCGAATCCAGATATTTTAACTCCCAGCTATCCCATACTGCAATCACATCGGGATTTTTGCTTAGTACATCTTTGTAAATGCTGGTGTAAATGTCGAATATTTTTTCCTTGGGAAGTTTCTTATGATTAAGGATTGCGCTTGATAGTGTTCTTGTAATATGAAGTTCTTTTTCGAGAAGAGCTTTAATTTTTTCAGCATGCTTGTCGGCTGTAACACCCATTTGCACGTGAGCATTTTCCACGGAACTCTTTTTAACTCTTGCTCCAATATAAAAAACGGTTAAGAGAAGAATGAAAACAGATGCCCCAACAAATAGGATTAATATCTTTTGTTGAAGTGACAACTTTCCAATTATTCGATTTCGAATATGCTGAAACTTCAAAGTTATGTCCATAAATAAGGAGATATGGGTTAGTTGAAGCTTTGATATTTTTTCACCCTTGGATTAACGCACATTACAGGGATTTCTAGTGATTTTTCGCGTTTTGCATCAACAAAATAATCGTACTTGTCGGTCATTATGAGGATTAAATCCGATTCAATAATTTTTCCAAACTTGAATACTTCATCCTCAAACGATCCCTTCTTTTTTGCAGTTTTAATACCATAAACAATACCAACGCCATCGAGCATCTTTTTAGTAAAGTAGATATTGTTGGCCATTTGTTTCTTCTTGCCGTCGTCGGTGAGGAAAGGTTTTATGATATTGATATTACACTTATAGTATTTTGCCAAGTAAATAATCCAGTGAACTGCTTCTTTAAATTTTCTGTCGTAATCAACAGGGATTACAATTTCTATGTAATGGGTGTGCCTTGGAGGAGTATTAATGATTATAAAAGGCAGCGTGATATCCTTGAAAATAAGATCCTTAAGAAGAGTTGATGGGCGGTAGCTTTTACCTTTGTACATGTAGGTGTGATATGCTACAATCAGGTTAACGTTTGCTGTGGTTATCAATTCTCTAATTATTCTTTTGGGATGCCCTTCAAGAACTAATGTTTGGGGTCGAACGCCATATTTTTGAAAAGTTGCCTCAGCAACTTCTTCAAACTTCTTGTTGGCAGCCTCTATCTCCTTAATGTTTACTTTGCGAGTGAGAAAATCCTGAATAGCAGAGCGAGGGATAAAGTGTAGTAGCATTATTTCGTTTCCACCCGCTTCGGCTAATTGAATAGCATGTTGTAGGGCATTTTCAGCGCCCTCGGAGAAATCCCAGGGAATAAGAACCAACTTTTTAAGACTTTCCATAATCGGAAAATTTATTATTTATCAACTGTAATAACAAACTTTACTCACACAAAGCAGAGCATAAAACATCGTTAAGATTTGGAGTTTACAGCTCAATTTGAATCAAAATTACTTAAAAGTGAACATAAAAAACCTAATTAAATCTCATTTTTCTCAATTTCAGTCATCCATTTTCTAATGTTTTCAAGTTGATTATTCTTATTAACGTTACGAAGTCGTCTGGCAGTATTTGTATAGTACTGATGTTTCTCAATAAATTTAATCTGCATTAAGTTCCAATCGTGTAGCGTTGCTATATGACCGTGCTCGTGCAGTTCTTTGTAAAGCATGTTCGAAACTGGGATAAAGTCTGTTCGTCCAAGGTAATCCAGATCAGAATCGCAGATAATTTGCTCGAGCAGATTCTTGGGCTCGGGGGGCATCTTGGTCGACATTATAAGTTTTGAGACTTCTTCGATTTGTTCTGGGGAGTAACCATACTCAGGTAAGATTTCGTGGGCTAGTTTTACACCCATTTCTTCGTGCGTAGAATAATCGATAAGATGTCCAGAGTCATGAAGCAGAGCGGCGGTTCTGAGTATTAGCAATTCTTTTTTCGATACGCCTTCCGAACGACCAATTAACTCAACTTGGGTGTAAACATCCACGGTGTGCTTTAAGTTATGGTAATAAAGGTTTTTCGGAAGGCCAACCTCTAACTTTTCAAGAACAAATTCCTCTAAATCGCCTAATCGGATAAGCTGTAATTCAATTTTAAAATCCTCGTTGGGAATAAAACCCTCAAAGTTTTCGGAAAGGTTGGGCACAATGCCTTCCACAAAGTACATTTTAATATCGCCCTTGTTTTTTACCGGCATCTTACCTCTGTAAATGCAATTGAAGAAATCTTTAACTAAAATGTAGGTGTTTTCTGAAATATTTATTTTGCCCGGTAAACCTGCCGATTCCATTCGGCTTGCCGTATTAACTGTTCCACCCCATATGTCGTACGAAAGCTTATTTCTTCCAACCACTCCGGCAATAACAGGACCAGTATCTATTCCAATTCTTAGTTCCCAAATTTCTTCCCCTGGCTGGTGCTGATTATTAATTTCTTTCATATGATTCATCATTTCAAGCGCAGCAGCAACAACTTCGATGGGGTTTGTTCTATTCTTCTTGGGGATGCCTCCAGCGCACATGTATGCAT